>Ga0265318_10001093_pt1 | contig 17016 bp, 17 predicted proteins | sample 4821metaG_FD_192431 | JGI IMG/M metagenome (GOLD analysis project Ga0265318, IMG submission 192431) | Rhizosphere microbial communities from Carex aquatilis grown in University of Washington, Seatle, WA, United States - 4-8-21 metaG | ecosystem: Host-associated > Plants > Roots > Rhizosphere >... | reverse complement strand
TCCGCCCAGGCGTCCCTCCGTGAAGAACTCGAAGCCGCCATCGGTCTTCACGAGGGTCAACTCTGCCTGTGCCGCCGTAGACGATCCAAAGACCCCAACGAGAAAAGCCAGCCCAATGACTCGATTTTTCGAGATCATGGGGCGGCTGTCACGTCGGTTACGTCGAAGAACACCCACTGACCATAAGATCCGGTGGGAGCCTGATAGGGCTGGGCCTGCACGAACGACGCCGGAGCCGGGGGCATCGCGCCGGCGAGGCTGACCGACTGGGGCGCCTGGCACATGTTTCCTTGCGTGGGGCCGCAATTCTGCACAAGTGCGCAGTTCGAATCGTAGCTGCTAAACGTGACCTTGCCGCCCCCGGTCACCTTGATCGTCGCGCTGTAGTCAATCTTGGAAGTCAGGTGTTGCGTGAGAGAGCTCGTGTGAGGGTTCTCACTCGCGATCACGGAGTTCAGGTAGTAGTTGTTGGCCGCAGTGGCGCCCGTGCCGACGACGTTCGTCAATCCCGGGACGGGGGGCGAGACGTCGAGTTCGTAGGTGTTGTAGTCACCACCATTGGTGGTCGGCTGTTGTGCGCCGCCCACGCAGAAGAGGCTCGTGCCCTTGGCGATTGAATCCGTTCCCGACGCGCGCGTTCCGCCCACGTAGGCGTATGACTCCACCACGCCACGGACCCGGAAGGTGACATTGTAGGTCTTGCCGGCATCTCCGGCGATCGGCCACACATGCGTCGTCGTCAAGGTTCCGTTCGTACAATTGACGTTTGTGCAATCGTAACCGCTTCTGTGGTCCTGGCAGGGATAGAGATTCAGCGCGCCGTCCCAAGACCCCACGATGCTCAAGAGATCACCACCCGGGGCGCCGGCCGTGCCACCGCCGGTGCCCGTTGTCCCTCCGTTTGGCTGGACGGTTCCGCCGCTGCCGGTGGTACCCCCGGCAGCCTTACCGCCCGATCCGACCTGGCCCGCGACGCCCCCGTCAGGAGCTCCCCCGCTCCCAGTCACTCCTCCCGTGGTGCCGAAGTCCCCGCCGGTGTTGGTTGTCCCACCCGAGCCGGTCGTTCCGCCGGAGCTGTTGACACCGCCTGTTCCTACGGCTGCCCCGCCGCTACCAGTCGAGGCCCCCCCTGAGCCTGAGTTCGTTCCACCTGTTCCAGTGGACCCTCCGCTTCCGGTGGACGATCCGCCCGTGCCTGTGACGACAGGAGCGCTGTTCGAACAGGCGTTCGCCGAGAGGGCGAGCAGGCAAAGACCGAGAGTCGTTTGGTTCAGCCGTTTCATTTGATTCTCCAAGGGGGCAGGTGGTCCGAGATGCACAGCTGGCAGGCGGCCGTTTCGTGGAAGCTGCGCCTTTTTGGACTGTGCAACGTGGGTGCGACAGACGTCCGGGACTCTATCAAGCGAATCTTTGGAAAGTAAAGACGATTTCCTGAGGTCGCTTTCTTCGGAAATGATTGCTGAAATGGCGGCCCATAAGGGCAGGGCCCCGCTGGGACCTTCTCACGTGCGGCGAACTCGGCCGGACAGTCTGCTCAGCGCTTCACGTGGCGTCAAGCTTGACGCGAATTGGGGTGAAGCGGCCCCGATACAGCGGCCGCCTACTCGATCTCGATGCGCTCGACCACGCCGGGGCAGCGCCAGTGGCCTTCGTGCCAGCGGCCGTGGGGGCCGCGGTGGCGCTCGACCCAGAAGCCGCCGGGGCAGCCGTGGGGGCGCTCGACGGTGCGCTCGCGGACGACGCAACTCGCCGAAACGGCGCCCGACGCCAGGGCGAGCGTCAGGCTCACCCACAGGCGGGTCACACCGTTCAGGCTACGAGTTCTCGCGGGAGCTGGAACGAGGTTGCGGGAGGCAGCAGGGTGGGGCATGTGCTCAAGATAGGAACGCGTCGCGCGGCCGCAAGCGACGGCCATCGCGTGACGGAGGTCGCATTGACGCGCCTCCTCGCACCGCGCGTCCCCGCGCCGTCAGTGACCGTGCTTGGCGTTGGTGCGGTAGGCGCCGTCACCGTCCACGTCCAGGAAGACCGGGTTGGTCAGGGCGAAGGGGTAGGCGGTGAAGGTCTTGCGGTCGCCCACCACGGGGGTGAGGGGCTTGGCCCCGTCCACCCGCACGACGACATAGCCGTCCTTCGCCGCCGTCAGGTCGAACGCCTCCTTGAACCGCATCGGCGCCTCGGACGCGGCCACCTCCCAGCGCTTCACCTCCTTGCCGTTCAGGTAGAGGATCACCCAGTTGACGCTGACCCAGGGCGCTGCCTGCACGGTGATCTCGGCGTGGGCCTTGCCTCCGCGCGCCGGGACCACATCCCCGATGGTACCCCCGTTGACCACCAGCCCGACGAAGGGGCCAGTGGTGAAGAACGCCCGGTGCTGGCGCACGGCGCGCGCCACCTCCTTGGGGTTGACCCACTGAGGGCGATCGTCGCGCACGTGCACGTAGTTGCGCGGGTAACCTCCGATGTTGAAGGTCAGGTGGTGCGTGTCCGAGTTCCCCGTCGCGGTCACGATGTGGTCGTGGTCGAGCAGGGCGAACCAGTCGTCCACCACCCGATCCACGCTCCTGCGCACCGGGTCCTGGTATCCGTTCATCACCTCGACCGCGTCGAAGTTCCAGGAGAACCCGGCCCGCCCGGCCCGATCCCCGCGCGCATCGAATTGACCGATGTCGAAGTACCCGATCTCGCTGTCGATGCGCGGGTGATGGACATCGATGATGGCGTCCGGGGCGTGCTCGCGCACGTCCTTGAAGAAATCGTCGGGGCGCCGGCCGTGCACCAGCACCGCGCCTTGCCCCGGCTTCTCCAGATCCGCCGGCAGCGGGAACGCCCCGAAGTGGCCCCAGTTCGCCGTCGTCAACTCGTCTCCCACCGCGCTCGTGATGTAGCGACCGGCGTTGAGCGCCCGGATGAACGGCTCGTAGTCCGACACCACGTTGTGGTCGGTCGACACGATCATCTCCACGCCGTCCGCCACGAACTCGTAGATGCGATCCTCCATCGGCACGTGCGAATCGGGAGATCGCGCGGCGTGGACGTGAAAATCGGCCGACAGCCACTCGTGGCTATCGACCACGTGCGCGAGCCGCGCGCGGATCGCCGCCGGGCGGTCGCCGCGGATCTTCACCCGCCGCTCGGTGTGAATGTCCCACTCGGGCCCGCGGCTCACGGTGATGTCGTACGTCCCGAGCGGGACGTGCGCACCCCCGATCCCGCCGAGCGACATGATGCGGTTGTAAGCGGCGATGGTGTCGCCGGCGTCGCCCTCCGGCCGCCCGATGTCGTTGCGCGTGAATTCCGGGTCGGGCGTCCCGTCCACGCCGATGAGGGTCAGCTTGCAAGGGATCCCACCAACCCCACCGGCGGCGTCGCGCACGTCGAAGGTCAACACACCCTCCGGCTTCAGGCTGGGCGGGGAAGGCGGCGGCACCGGCCCGATCTCCGGCTCGTGGCCCGCCGCCATCCGTGGGACGAGCGGGCCCAAGGCGAGGACCCCGCCGACCACGGCGGTCAGCGCTACCTTTGCAGCATCACACCAACCAGGTCGCATCGGGCGCGACTATCCCATACGGCCAGACGGCTCCGCCAGATGTGCTGCCTCGCGGACTCCGACGCCGCCGCCGACGAAGCTCGGAGCGGCGGCGGCTACCCCCGGCAGACCAAGATAGGCCCAGACGATATCAGCAGAGCATCAGCGCCGATCCGTCGCCTCGACCGGCACGTCGGAGTCGTTGCCGCGGGCCTCCTTGCGCGCCTCGTGGTTGGCCTCGCCCTTCTTGACCGCGCGCTTCACGTCGGTCTTGAGGTCGTCGAAGGCGCCCTCCACCTTACCCTTGATCTCCTGCGCGACCCCTTCGGCTTCCTTGCCGCGGTCGCCGGTCACCTGACCTTGCACCCTCTTGGCTTTCCCCTTGACCTTGTCAATGAGCTCTCCCATTTGGATCTCCTTCTGGTCGTCCGATTCTCATCGGGTTTGTTGTCGTTGAATGCGTTCGCCTGGGCTGGGCCCGTCACAAGGCTCTGGAGCGCCCTCCCCGCACGAAGTGGAACACCACACTGATGATGGCGAGCACGATGAGCAGGTGAATGGCCCCCGAGGCGACGTGAAAGACGGTGAAGCCCAACAACCAGGCGATGCCCAGAATCACTGCGAGAATGATCAACATGACGGTTCCTCCTTGAGCAGGGTGGAATGCATGAGGAGGGCCAACCGCCAGGAGGCCGCAAATCCGACCAAGATCGACAAAGATCGCTGCAAACGGGTGAGGGAGACGGCTACATCGTGGGTAGCGTCGGTGACGTTGTACGAGATGTTTCGGGCCCGTACCGCAATTGAAGCTTCGACCCGCCCGAGCAGCCCCGACTCGGGGCCCGCCGCCACGTTCGTGGACCTCGGTTGCGGCCGGTTTCGCCCACCTGCCGAGCTCTCCCGACCCAGGACGCCATTGCGAGGCGCTTGGCCTTGACGCGCGCCCAAATCGGATGCCTACTCCCGCCGGTCACGATGGACGGTGAAGTTGAACATCAACATGACGGTGGAGGAGACGGCGATGCGACGATGGGATGGACGGATGGCGGCGGTGCTCTTGATGGGGGCCTTCGGGGTGGCGGCGGGATGCGGCTCGAGCTCGAGCTCTGGCGACGACGCGGGCAGTGGAACGGGCGGTCGCGACGGCAGCGGCCCGGACATGAGCGTTGACGGATCGGGCACGGGCGGCAGAGGCAGCGGTGGTTCCACGGCCTCGGGGGGCACCTTCGGGAGCGGGGGCGCGTTCGGTTCGGGCGGAGTCAGCGGGACGGGTGGCGTCCTTGGCACCGGAGGCTCGGGTGGTGGCATGGCGGGCATGAGCGCAACCGGAGGAACGGGCGTCGCAGGGCACACCGCCGGGAGCGGAGGCTCGACGGGCGGCACGGTCGGCACGGGTGGCGCTGGCGGCAAGGGAGCGACGGGTGGGGGGGGCGCGGCCGGCGGCGTCGGCGGCGTCGGCGGAAAGGCCACGGGAGGAGGCGGAGCGGCGGGCGGCGGCGGGGTCTCGGGCATGGGCGGGCACGCAGGAGGACCGGGAGGTCACGGTGGAATGGCTGGCATGGGGGGAATGCATCCCATCGGCGGGATGGGTGGCCCAGGTGGCATGGCCGGCATGGGGGGCATGGGCGGCGGACCCGGCAGCGGGGGACGCGGGGCCTACCTGGTGAACGCGGTGCTCGGATGCGTGGGGTGCCACTCTCCGATGAGCGGGCCGCCGCTCTCCGGGCGGGATTGTTTCCGCGCCATGCCAGGATGCCTCAGCTCGGCGAACCTGACCAACGACGACACCGGCCTCAAGAAGCTCACCGACCAGCAGATCAAGGACGCCATTCGCAAGGGCATGGATCCCGAGGGCGCGGGCAAGTACCTGTTCGCCGTCATGCCCTACTACCAGTTCGCGAACCTCAGTGACGCCGACGCCGACGCGATCGTCGCCTACCTGCGCTCGGTGCCCGGGGTGGTGCACACGGTCCAGGCCAACACGACCCCGTACGACGTGCAACCGACCGCGCCAGAGTGGTTGCCCGTGACCCCGTCCGAGCTGCCGGCGTCGAGCACGGCCGTCGGGCCAGCGAACGGCAAGTACCTGGCGACGCTCGCGTGCGTGACCTGCCATACGGTCGAGGCCACGGTGATGATGGGGATGCCCCGTCACATCGACGCCACCAAGGCGTTCCAGGGCGGGCTCGTCATCCCCAACGTCATGCTCCCGGCGGGCGGGACCAAGACGATCCAGAGTGCCAACCTGACACCCGACGCGACCGGCCTCATGAGCTGGAACGTGTCGCAGATCGCCACGGCCATCACGAGCGGCAAGGACAAGAACGGCAACACCCTCTGCGGCATGCGGGCGCTCGGCATGCTGACCCCCAGCGACGCCACCGATATCGGGTCCTACCTGCTCTCGATTCCGCCAGTGGCGAACACCATCACGATGACCTGCCAGTGAGGAAGCTTCCGTAACGGGCCGGTCGCCCGCGTAACCTCCGCTCGCTCGCAGACATCGTAAGATCGGGCTTTCGAGGGCGGCACGGGAGATGCTTGAAATCTCGTTGTTGTCTTCGTAGCTCGAATGGACTGGGCCGAGAGTGGCTTCATGTGGGGTTGCTCTTGGCCGGTTTGCTGCTGACAGAAGAGAAAGGAGGGTCGACGTCATGCTGTATTCCGCACTTGCATTCCTGGTGGTCGCGGTGGCGATGCTGGCGCTCGGTCTGGCCGGGGTCGTCCCCGGAGCAGCCGGGATCGCGAACATCGCGTTCCTGCTGTCGCTGGGGTTCCTGGCGGCCAAGGCGATCATGCTGGGCACACACCCGCACGACAGCCGTCATCGGCTCGTTCACCGCTAGATCGAGCCGGGGCTCGGGATCGATCCGCGACTCGTGGGCGGGGTGGTGGCGCGAAGCCACGCCTCGCCCCGCGGGTCAGTTGTCGGCTGGCAGCTCGCTCAACCGGTGGAGGAACTCGTCGGGCGTGAAGGTCTGATTGAACGCGCGCAGCGTGGTCCCACCGCTCGTCGCCACGCGCACGGCCGGCAATGTCTCCACGCCATACTTGGTCTTGAGCCCGGCGAGGTGCGGGCCGAGGGCATCGTCGTCCTCGTGAGTGAGATCCACCTTCACGAGAACGAACTTCTCGAGCGCGGTGGCGACCTTCGGATCGGAGAACACCTTCACCTCGAGCTCGCGGCACGGCAGGCACCAGTCGGCACGGAAATCGACGATCAAGTTCTTCGAGGAAGCCACCGCCTCGGCCAGAGCGGCCGATTCGTCCTCGTGCCAGTGGAGCTTGGTCTGCCTCGGGGTGAGCAGCGCGTTGGTGGCGGCAAAGATCCCGACCACCGCGGCGAGCACGCCCACGCCCTTTCGGAGCCGCTCGACCCCCGGCCCCGAGAACTTCAGGTGAACTGCCCCGAGCGCGATCCCCGCGGCGGCGATCCCGAGGGCAACGAAGAGGAAGGCGGGATGGGCGTGGGTCAATCTCCCCAGCCCCGGCCACACGTTCTTGAGGTAGTAGAGCGCGGCCACGAAGAGCGCGATCCCGAAGACGCTCTTCACCGATTCCATCCACGCACCCGAGCGCGGCAGGGTCATCGAGAAGCCCGCGATCAACCAGAACGGCACCCCGATCCCCGCCGCATAGGTGGCCAGCACCAGGAACCCGAAGGCGGCGTCACGGGTGGTCGCGACGTAGGCCAGGATCCCGGCCAGTGGGGGCCCGGTGCAGGGGGCCGCGATGACCCCTCCCACGAGCCCCATCAGGAACGCCCCGGCCACCCCGCGCCCGCCGACCCGCGCCAGCCGCTGCTGCAGCCCGCTCGGAACATTGAGCTCGAAGGCCCCGAACATCGACGCGCCCATCGCGACGAACAGCAGGGCGAGCGGCACCACGACCCACGGGTTGGCCAGGAAGGTGCCGAAAGCTTTTCCGAGCAGCGCGAACAGTGTGCCGAGCGAGCCGAACATCACGGCGATCCCGCCCACGTAGGCGGTGGCCAGCAGCAGGGCCCGCCCGCGCGTGGTCTGCTTCGCGCCGAACACGCTGATGGTGATCGGAATCATCGGATAGACACACGGGGTGAGCGCGGTGAGCAGACCCGCGGTGAGGGCGAACACCAGCGCGGAGAGGACGCCGCGACCGGCGGCCTGGGCGAAGCTATCCGGCGCGAAGCCAGTGGCGGCGGCGATGGGCATCGACGATGATTATACGATACGATAGTGTGCGCACCGGTGAGTGATTTGGGTTCGATGGGACGCCTGACCGTCCTCGGCCTCGGCCAGCTCGGCGGATCGTTCGCCCTCGCGGCGCGGGCCTCCGGGCGCACGACGGAGATCGTGGGCTTCGGGCGCAGCGAAGCCTCCCTGGCCGACGCGCGACGCCTGGGACTCGCCGATCGCACCTGCACGGACCCGCGGGACGCGGTGCGCGGCGCGCGCACCATCCTGATCGCCACCCCGCTGCGCAGCGTGTCGGCGCTGGTGGCCTCGATCCGGGATGCGCTCGAGCCAGGCGCCCTCGTCATGGACGTGGGGAGCGTCAAGGGCACCGCGGTCCGCGACATCGAGGGCCCCCTGTTCGGATCGGCGTCCGTCTGCGCGGTTTCGTTCGTCGCGTGCCATCCGCTGGCGGGAACCGAGCGCTTCGGTCCGGCCGCTGCCTCCGCCGACCTCTACCGAGGTCGCCGCTGCATCGTCTGCCCGTCCGCGCGCACCCCGGCCGAGGCGCTGGCGCGCGCGAAGGAGGCGTGGACGGCGGTCGGCGCCGAGGTGATCCTGATGCCGGCGGCCCTGCACGACGAGACGATGGCGGCCGTCAGCCACCTGCCGCACGTGGCGGCGTACGCGCTGGCGCGGGTGCTCGGGGATCTGTCAGCCGAGGTCACGGCCTCGGCGCTGGCCCTCCCGACCACGAGCCTGCGCGACACCACCCGGATCGCGGCGTCGAGCCCGGCCATGTGGCGCGACATCTTCCTCGAGAACCGGGAGGCGCTGTTGCCGCTGGTGGCGCGGCTCGAGGAGGCCGTCGGGCTCCTGCGCACGGCGATCTCGGCCGGTGACGCCGCGGCGCTCGAGGCCGTCCTCGAGGCCGCCCGCACCACGCGAGATCGCCTGTTCCCCCGGTGAGCATGTCGCCGTCGAGCCGCGCGGGGCGGGCAGCGTGGGCACGCCGGGCGGGCCCGGGAGGGTGGGGTGCGCTCGCCCTCGTCGGCCTGCTGGCCGCCGCTGCCGCTGCATGCGCGACCGGCCCCGACACCATCGGGGCCGGGCCGCGTGCGCCCGTCGCGTCCCTCGCTCCGAGCGACGCCGACCTCTTCGCCCTCGTCCCGGCTGGCCCACGCCTGGTCTTCGAGGTCGACCTCGCGGTGGTGCATGGCTCCCTCTGGACGGCTGGGCTCCTCGCGAGCGGCACCGCCACCGACGCCATCGGGCGCGCCAACCAGCGCGCTGCGCTCGGGTACGACGATGCGACCGACGTCGATCGCATGGTCTATGCGCTCACGGTCCTCGATGCCTCCAGGCCCACGCTGGTGATCGCGCAGGGCCGGTTTGCCCCGGCCCAGGTCGAGGAGGCGTTTCGGGCCAGGTGGGCGGGGGCGCGCGTCACCGTGCGACGCGGGATCTCGGTCCTCGTCGAGGGCGAGGACAGCCTGGCGTTCATCACTCCACGGACCTTCGTATCCGGACCGCCAGCCGAGGTGCTGGCGGCGGTCGACCGGGCCTTTGGCGTGGGAGACGCCCTCGCGGCCGACCCGGGGCTCGGCCCGCTGTGGCGCGCGCTCTCGACCTCCGTGGATGTCTCATCCGGGGGACCCGCGCTGCGTGGCGTGGCGTCGCTCGATGCCGTGGTGCGGGCGCGGATGGCGACGGTGCTGGCCGTCCCCGTGGCGGTCACCCACGTCGGGCTGCGCGTCGATCTCGGTCAGGAGCTGGAGCTCGGGGTCCTGGCCCTGACCGCGGATCGCTCGGCCGCCGGAGCCCTCGCGCGCGCCTGGTCCGCCACGGCGCGCGCGCCGCAGGTGCGTCGCCTGGCGGGCACGCTCGGCCTCGGGGCGCTGCTCGGGGGGCTCAGCATCGGCGCCGACGGGGCCCGTGTGCACGTCACATCGCGCATCGATGAGAGCCAGCGCCCCGACATGACGCAAGCCCTGCGCGCGATCCTCGCGCAGCTGCGCGGCGGCTGACCCGCACGACCGGCAAGATGCCGTCAGGGGAGCGTTGCCGCGCGACAGATCCGCGTCGGGGAACAGGTGTCGAGCCACAGATTCCCGATCGCGGGTTCTCCGCCGCAGGACGTGGACCGGATCGCGGCCAGGCAGTCATCGAGCGCCCCGGCCTCGATGCCCGGGCATGCTCCGGGCGATCCCCACTCGGTCTGGACCAGGGCGGCCTCGCGGCCGAGGCAGCTCCCGAGGCTGGGATAGCTGCGCCCACCCGAGCCGATGTCGTCGCAGCGGGCCGCGTGAGCACACAGCTCGCTCGTCACCTGCTGCGCGGCCACGGGCTCGCCGAGCGGGCCCCCCGCGCACCCGGCCTGTACCCCGAGCTCGGCGAGGGCCATCAGGGTGACAGCGACAATGACCGCGAAGCCCGGGGCGGCTCCGAGACGCACGCGCGCCAGGATGGGCGCCGGCGTCACCGGTTTCAGCAACCTCGGCGAGCTCGACATGGGTGCGATTGTACCTCGCGGCGCGCCGGCTCCCGTGTGTTCAGTTCGCCCGGACGGACACGAACGCGGTCAGCGCGGTCACGTCGATGCGGTAGTCGAAATCCGGAGCGTTCGAGGGCAGCGAGAGGCTCTGGACCAGGAGGGTCGCGCCCGTGGGGACGGGCTGGCCGACGAGCTGGGCCGAGCCCTGGTTGGTGAAGTCCAGATCCGCGTGCGCCGTCGGCGTGACGGTGCCAAGGCTCGGAGCGGTCGCTCCCTGGGCCACCATCCCGGCGATGGCCACGCTGCCCGGCATCGGGACCGCGCGCAGCAAGGGATCGGTGAGGGCGGGTGGGACCGGGGCCGCCCCGGGGGTGCTGCCGCCGAGGAATGGACGGAGCTCGACGCGATCCGAGAACACGAAGGCCCGGATCCCGAGCCGGGTGGTCACGGCCTCGACGCGACACTTCTGCAGCTCGCGCGCCAGATCGCTGGCGGCATCGCGGCTCTCGCGCCCAGTGTTGTCGCGGTTGAAGCTCGGCACCGCCAGCGCGCTCATGATGGCGATGATCGCGAGGACGATCATCAGCTCGACCAGGGTGAAGCCGGCCGAGCGGCGCGGCCCCGAGCCGGCCTTGTCGGGAGTCTTCACCACATCCTCCACCTCGGCAGATCCCCCGCCGACTTGAGGTCCGTTCCGTTCAGGTCACGTTGGGGACTAAAACGGGACGGTGAGCGCGATGGATAGGTTGGAGCCCGAGCCGGGGCTCGCGTGACGCGTGCCGGGGGCGGCGGTCTGGATGCGACCGAGGGTGACCGCGGCTCCCACCACCGCGGTGGCCGCTCCCGCCCCGATCAGCCCGCCCCCGAAGGCGCTGCGGACTCGGTTGTCGTCGCACCCGCTCGGCTGGCCTGTCGGGTGACAGCTCGGCAAGGTGGCGAGGAGCGCGATGCCCACGCCGACGGTGAGCGCGCCGGCCATGGCCGCCGCCAGGGGCCCGGCGACGGACGGAGGCGGCGGCGCCACCGCGGGCGGAGGCGCCACCACGACCGGCGCCGGCTCGTCCATGTCCGGGCGGATGGCGTCCGCCAGCTTCAGCATGTAGTCCCGCGCCTCGGCCACCGTGCACACGTCACAGCTGCGGGACTTGGTGGAGATCGGCAGCGCGGCCGGGGTCGCCCCTTCGGTCGAGAACAGGCGCGCGACCATCTTGTATCCGTTTCCCGCCACGTCCACCTTGACCCGCAGCACGTACTTCACCGCCAGCAGCTCGCCCACGTTCTTGAGGCAGGGCGACGAGTCGCAGCTGGCCAGCTCCGGATGTCCCTCGAGCCTTCGTGCCACGTCCATGGGGTCGATCACCTGCAAGCCTGCCCGCACGAGGCCGAGCATGAAGCCGTCTTGCAGCTGCAAGGCCAGCGCCGGCGTGCGGTCGCCCTCGACGTGAAAGTCGGGCACGGCCACGCGAACCTTCGCCTCCGCCCCCCGCGGCCACGCCGCCGCCAGCAGCAGCAGCGCCGCCGCGGGCGCCGGCAACCAGCGGCGGCCCGGGCTCCGCCGAGCTCCCGTGGCGTCGGCGCCGCGAGGGCTCGCACTCGCGCTCACGGTCACGGTCGACGCCGCACTCGACGTCATCCTTGCCGTCATCCTTGCCGTCATGGGTTGCACCCCGAGGCCGCGCAGGTGGCCGGCAATTTTCTGGCCGTCAGACCAAAGCAAGCATGCTCCTCTCCGGGATTCTCGAGTCGTTGGCAGCGTGGGCTCACACGGCACGTCGAGGGCGCGTCGCTGGCGCACGAGACTATCGCGCGACTTGGCGAGTTTTTATAGTCGAGCTCGAGCGTCGTGTCGGCGAACACGTTCGCTCCGATGAGCCCATCCACCTCGGGGCCGGCCGGGCGGACCTCGGCGCGCAGCGCCTGCAGGAACGGTGTCTCGTCGGGGATCACCGCCACCGGGATGTCGTGGTCCACCTCGAAGTAGGCGGCGGCGTTGAGGGCGGCGCCCGACGCGCGCGGATCGGTGTCGCACGGCTGGGCACAGGCGCCCTGATCGCGGTGCGCCTCCACCCAGTTGAGGCGACGTGCCCGACCGAGCTCGACGCAGGCCCCCGGGTTGCTGGCCGCGCTGGTCTCCGGATCGACGAGCGCCAGACGGCTGACCGCCCCCCACGACACGTTCGTCAGGGCTGCGGCCTGTCCCGGGATCGACAGATCTGGCCCGGGAGTGGGCGCGGCGGGGGCCACGGGCTGCGAGGCGGCGTAGCGCGCCCAGGCGGACTGCGCGAGCACCAGAGGACCGATCCCACTCGCGACCGACAGCGCGAGGTTGACCCCGGTGGCGTTGCCGAGCTCGTCTCCCCGGGCGCAGCAGAGCTCCGGCAGGGGGGCGGCGGCGTCGAAGGCGCTCGCGCCCGCGCAGCCGCGCAGGAGCACCCGGGTGGGCGGAACCTGAACGGGGCCGGTGAGGCCGAGAAAATCCGGGCGGCTGATGGCCGAGAGCTCCGTGCCGCCGAGGAGGTCGAAGTGGAGGACCGCGAAGCCCGCCAGCGTGAGGTAGCCATCGGGGGTTCCGAGGCGCGGCCACAGCGTCAGCGCGGGGAGGCTGAAGTCGAGCTCCACCGAGTAGTTGGCGAGAAACGCCGCCCCGAGGATCACCGCGGGCCCACTCGAGGCGAGGGTCACCGGGAGCCCTTCGATGTCCTGCAGCCGCGCCCGCAGAGGATACCCGCCACCGGCCGGCGCCGGCACGGCGTCGAGGAGCATAGGCGCCGGCACGGCGTCGAGAAGATCGAACGACCGCAAGACCATCTGGGCGCGCTCATCGGCCCTCCGCTGGAAGAACGTGAGATCCGAGCCCGTGTCGATCGACACGGCGAGCGCGCCCGTGTCGTCGCTTCCCCGGGCGACGAGGCCGCCGGCGTCGGCCACGAGCAGGGCGATCGGGTATCCGTCCACCGTGCAGCAGGGCTCGGAACAGCCCCCGGCCACCGCGACCGCGAGCCCCCCGAAGACCAGCGCCTCGAGCACGCCGGTGCGGGCGCGGGGGGGCCCCCTCGGCGGGTCAATCATCCTTCTCTTCGAGCTTCTTCTTCATCTTCTTGAGCAGGGTCTCGAACCCGTCCTTGTTGATGATCTTGTTGAACTCGGCGCGATAGTTCTCGAGCATGCTCTGCTCGTCGGTGACGACGTCGTAGACCAGCCAGTGATCCTTGTGCACCAGCTTGTAGACCAGCGCGATCTCGACCTTCTTGTTGCGCGAGACCGTCGACAAGGTCGCGTCGACCGTGGCCTCGGTGCCCTCCGCGCCGCCCTTCTCCTCCTTCTCGTACTTCATGACGTAGCTCGGATCGCCCGTCACTTCCTTGAGGTAGCTGTTCTCGACCAGCTCGCGCAGCGTGGCGACGAACTCCTGGCGCTGGGGCGGGGTGAGCCCGTCCCAGTGCTTGGCCAGCGAGCGCCGCGCGAGCTCCCGGTAGTCCAGGAACCCACCCACCAGCTTCCGCACGTCGGCCTTCTGCGCCTCGGCCTCCGGGGACCAGGCGGGATACTTCTTCTTCAAGAGCTTGTTGAGGGCGTCGTTTGACTTCTTGAGCTCGGCCATCGGGCTCGAGGACGCGGGCGGGACCGAAGGCGGCAGATCCTTTTCCTCGGCGGGCGTCTTGCTGCCGGCCGAGGAGGCGCCGGGGACCTTTCCGCCCGGTCGCGACGAGGTCGGCTTGGCGCCGGTGCCCTTGGGCTTCGCGCCGGCGGTCGCCGCCTCGACCGCGCCTGGACCAGCGCCCGATGTTCCCTCGGCGCCCGCCGCGCACACCGGCCCAGCGCTGCCGAGCAGCAGCACGAGCAAGCCGGCCAGTCCGGTGGGGCCCCCGGCGCGCGCGCTGCCGCGTCGGATGGCAGGTCGCATACCAGGTGCGTGCATACCAGGTGCGTGAGGTGGGATGATGGAGAGGGGGGTCATGACGTAGGCAAAGTTAGACGAGCGCATGCTTTCTCGTTTCTAATACCTGGGACGCGTCGCCGCGCCAAAAAATGCAACTTTGCCGGTCCCCACCCGCGTGGTACGGTGAACGTGGAGTGTAGCGAAGCAGTCTATGGCAAATCCGCCAAAACAGCGTCACGCGACCGAGTCGCGACCCGACAGCTTCCCGGGTGATGGGTCGCCCGCCGTCGATGATGGCTTCGACTCGAAGCAGTGGTTGCTGGACACGGCGACCGAGGTCCGGGAGACCTTCGCCCAGAAGCGCCTTCTCATGTCGTTCGGGGAGTACTTCGCCCTGTTCGGCGCCAATCCGGCGCGACACGCCCGCTCGGCCGCGCAGTACCTGCGGGACGTGTTCGACTTCTTCGGGACGGTCACGGTCAAGACCCCCCGCGGCTCGCTCACCCGCTGGAAGCTCTTCGACTGCGTGTGGGACGAGGGCAAGGACGCCCTCATGGGACAGGAGGAGGTCCAGGCGGCGGCCTACCGCCTGATCTCGAACTTCGCCCGCGAGGGCCGCACCAACCGCCTGATCCTGCTGCATGGTCCGAACGGCAGCGCCAAGTCGACCTTCGTGTCGGTCCTGCAGCGTGGGATGGAGCACTACTCCAGCCTGGAGGAAGGGGCCCTCTATCGGTTCAACTGGATCTTCCCGTCGCAGAAGCTGACCAAGGGGGGCATCGGGTTCTCGGGCAGCCCGCTCGCCGCCGAGGGGGCGAGCGAGACCTTCGCGTACCTCGAGGACGAGATGGTCGAGGCCAAGATCCTCGACGAGATGCGTGACCATCCCCTCCTGCTCATCCCCCGGGAGAAGCGACGGGCGCTGATCGAGTCGCAGCTGGTGCAGGAGATCGCCAAGGGGTTTCGCCCGGCGGAGTACCTGCTCCGCGGCGATCTGTCGCACCGCAACCGCCAGATCTTCGAGGCGCTGCTGGGGTCGTACCACGGAGATCTGGCCAAGGTCCTGCGCCACGTGCAGGTCGAGCGCTTCTTCGTGTCGCGGCGCTACCGGCAGGCGGCCGCCACCGTCGAGCCGCAGATGGCGGTCGACGCGCGGGCGCGCCAGCTCACCATGGATCGCTCGCTGTCCTCGCTGCCGCCCGCGCTGCAGTCGCTGACCCTCTACGAGACCCAGGGCGAGCTGGTGGACGGGAACCGGGGCATCATCGACTTCGCCGACCTGCTCAAGCGGCCGCTCGAGGCCTACAAGTACCTGCTCACCACCATCGAGACCGGGCGGGTCTCGCTCGAGGTGTCGAGCCTGGATCTCGACAGCATCTTCATCGGGTCGTCGAACGAGGGGTACCTGGCGGCGTTCAAGGAGCTGCCCGAGTTTCAGTCCTTCAAGGGGCGCATCGAGCTGGTGCGGGCGCCGTACTTGCTCGACTACCGGGTCGAGCAGCGGATCTACGAGGCCCAGATTCACGCCGCCCAGCTCGAGACCGAGAAGCACGTCGCCCCGCACGTGGCCTGGACGACGGCGCTGTGGGCGGTGCTGACCCGGATCCGCAAGCCCATGCCCGAGAAGTATCCAAAGGCGGTGGCCGACACCATCGGCAAGCTGAGCCCGCTCGACAAGGCGCTGCTCTACGCCGACGGGGTGGTCCCCGACGGGGTCGGCACCGACGCCGCGCGGGAGCTGGTGGCGAGCATCGAGAAGATCGCCAAGGAGTCGGATAGTTACCCCAACTACGAGGGCCGGACCGGCGCCTCCCCGCGCGAGATGAAGCTCTTGCTGATGAACGCGGCCCAGAACCCCAGGTTCGCCTGCGTGTCGCCCTTCGCGCTGCTCGACGAGCTCGAGGAACTGGTGCGGGGCGTGACGGTCTACGAGTTCCTCAAGCAGGAGCCCTTGCAGGGCGGATACCACGAGAACCGCAAGTTCGTCTTCCAGGTGCGGGACAAGCTCATCGACCGCATCGACGACGAGGTGCGGACGGCCATGGGCCTGGTCGAGGAGCGCAAGTACATCGACCAGTTCGAGCGCTACGTCTCGCTGGTGTCCCACTGGTTCCGCAAGGAGAAGGTGACCAACCCCATCACCGGGCGGGACGAGGCCCCCGACGAGAGCTTCATGTCCGACGTCGAGCGCGCGCTCGAGATGCAGAACCGGCGCGAGGAGTTCCGGCGCGAGGTCATCAACAAGATCGGGGCCTGGTCGGTCGACAACCCCAAGCAGAAGCCCGACATGGAGGTGATCTTCCCCGGGCAGATCTCCGCCCTGCGCGAGGCCTTCTTCGCCGAACGCCGCAAGCAGGTGCGGCGAATCAACGACGATCTGTTGATCCTGCTCACCGACGGCCCCGACAAGATGCCCCCCGACCAGGCCGAGGCCGCCCGCTCGACCATCGACAACATGCGCTCCCGCTTCGGGTACTGCGAGGCCTGCGCCAAGGACGCCGTCCTGGCGCTGGTCCGCAAGCGATACACCTGATCGCGGGAAGGGGCGGACGGGAGCGCGGGAAGGGAGGACCCCTCCCCGCGTGCCCCTCCCACGGACGACGAGAATCGTGCCCTGATCTGCTTCCGCTGGTGTCATCTCCGGTTGGCAAAGCCAACCTCCGATCCACCGCATGGAGGACATGACCGTGGGGCATCGGCCAACCCGAGACTGAGACCAATTGAAAGCCGAGCCCCGCCCAATCATATCCCCTCGCCCCGCGAAGCGGGGAGATGGTCAGGGCGAGGGGCCCCACTTCACTCCGGGGCCGGGGCCGGGACCGCGACGTGTCTTGTTCACCTCCCGCCGTTCGGGCGAGCGTAGCGCGGCTTTGCCGCGCGGAGCGAGAAGGGCGGGGAAGTGCGAGCGGCAGCGAGCCACGTCCACGATATAGACAATCAGTGGGAGAGGGGGAGGCCGGGG
>Ga0265318_10001090_pt1 | contig 17046 bp, 14 predicted proteins | sample 4821metaG_FD_192431 | JGI IMG/M metagenome (GOLD analysis project Ga0265318, IMG submission 192431) | Rhizosphere microbial communities from Carex aquatilis grown in University of Washington, Seatle, WA, United States - 4-8-21 metaG | ecosystem: Host-associated > Plants > Roots > Rhizosphere >... | reverse complement strand
GATAGCACGCGTGGCCGGTGCGCTCACCGCTGCCCGGCATGGACCGGATGACGCTGTAGTCGATGCCGTTCAGGAGGAGCAGGTCGCTCTTGTACGGGTCGAGCATGGCGGCGGTCTGGAAGGGCGCAAGCTGCCAGCTCGTGGGATCGTTGCCGGCGGTGGCCCAGCTGTTGATGCTGCTCAACATCCCGTTCGGCCAGCACAGCAAGTAGAGGCGCTTGATACCTCCGACGATGCACGCGGCATCGGCCTTGTCGGACTCGAGGAGCGGCAGCAAGGCCGCGCCCGCCCCGACGGTCTTGATAAAGTTGCGACGGGAGAAACGGAGATCTCGCTTCATCATTTCGTCCTCGATGTGGCAGCGGGTCCAGTGTCGTTCGGCGGACAGCTTTCACGATGGTGCAGAATCGACATGAGTCTCTATAGAGTTGGACGCCCCCGTAATCAAATGCTCGACTCTTTCGCCGCTCGCGTGCATTCGACGGCAGGGAGCATCTTGTCGGGACCGGGGGGCCATGTGTGTGTCCGCTCACGTCTTTTTAGCGTAGTGTTGCCAGGTCAGCGCGCGGTGCGGCAGCCTGGCCAAGCCATGGCTCCGGTCGCTCGAGTGACCAGGATCCCAGACGCCTAGAACAGCTCGATCGTCCCGGTCGCCATGTCCCGCTGCTGGACGGGCTCGGACGAGGGGAGCAGCCCCTCACCGGGCGGCGGGCGCACGCTCCGCGCATCCCCGGCCGGGGGCGCCAGCCGGTCGGCGTGGCGCCGGATGCTCATCAGGAGCTGGTTCAGGATGTCCTCGAACTGCATGGCGGTGATGGCCTCGGATGTGGCCTCGGCCACCCGCACGGCCGAGGTGTTGGCCCTGGCCATGCCCGCGTTCATGAACTCCCGGAACTGGCGCAGCTGGCGCATGAGGCTGTCGCTGCTCTGCTGCCCGGACAGGGCGTCCTCCTCGTGCCGCACCGCCATGGTGGCGACGGCCTGGCGGACCTCGTGGACGGTGGTCCGGGCCTTTCCGACCTGCTCGGCGATCTGGGAATTGAACTGGCGGGTCTTCTGGCTCAGCTCCCGGACGTTGGCGGCGATCACCGAGAAGCCGTTGCCCGACTCGCTGGACCGCTGGACCCGGGCCGCCTCGATCTGCGCGTTGACGGCGAGGATGTAGGTCTCGTCGGCAATCCCGTTGATGTCCCGGACCAGGGAGAACACCCCGTCGAGCTGCGACACCATGCTGTCCATCCGTCGCAACGACTCGGCGTTCTGCTGGCTGAGCGTGGTGAGCACCCCCGCGGACTCACAGAGAAAGGCCCCGAGCTCGACGGCGAAGGCATGGAAGTCGACCGGGGGCGCGCCGGATTCGTCATCCGGGCCGACCTGGACAACGCTGCTGGCGCCGTCCTGGTCGGCGGGGCGCAAGGAGGTGGACATGGACATCGAGCCCATGAGCGCCGCCATCAGGTTCCTCTGCAGCGTGTTCTCGGTCTCCATCGTGCCGAAGCACCGGCACACCCTCTCGACCGCGTCGGCCAGGATGCCGCGGGCCTGCTCGACCTGACCGCGCAGGGCACCGAGCTCCGGGGGTGGGTCGGCCTCGGGGCTGGCCGGAGGTTCGAGGGCCTCGGGGTTCACGTGGCACCACCCGCCGACGCCCATGTCCCTGCCGCCGGAGTGCCCACCATGACCATCCGCATCGTCGCGCGGGGGGGCCGACTTGAGCGCCGGTGCGCAAGGATCGGGCGGGACCCGTCCGGGCAGCCGTCTGGCTCGACCGTCTGGCCGCGCTTGGCACCCGGTCCGATCGCCGGGCATTCGCTCAAGTTTTCGGGTCAGCCAGCGATGCATGGCAGCGGAGACCAGGCCGCACCGGCAGAAACGTCGAACCACGAAGCGGACCACGAAGCGGACCACGAAGCGAACCAACGAAGCGAACCAACGAGCGAGGGGAGGGTGCGGATGGCGGACGTCAGCATGACTTGCGAGGAGACCCTCGATCTGCCGGCCGCCGAGCGGCTCCACGAGGAGCTGCTCGGTGCCGTCGCGAAAGGGGCCGAGGCCGAGATCGAGATTGCCACCGGTGCGGTCGAGCGGGTGAGCACCGCCGCCTTGCAGGTGCTGTGCGCCGCGGTCCGGGATGCGCGCACGCAGGGTCGCGTCCTGCGACTCGTGCGTCCGAGCGCGCCGCTGCGAGACGCCGCGCGGCGTCTCGGGTTGACCGCCGCGCTCGGACTCGAACACCCGGATCGCCCCCTGCAGGCCGACTGACCATGGCGCACATCTTCGCGATCGACGACTCGTTCTCGCTGCGGCAGCTCCTGTCGCGGGCCCTCGCCGAGGGCGGACACAAGGTGACCGAGGCCAAGGACGGCATGGAGGCCCTGGTGATCGCGCAGGCGCAGGGGGCCGACCTGGTGATCACCGACGTGAACATGCCGCAGATGGACGGGCTCACGCTGATCAAGCGGCTGCGGGGGCTGCCGGCTTACCGGCACGTGCCCATCCTGGTGCTCACCACCGAGATGGATCCCGCGAAGAAGCGCATCGCCAAGGACGCCGGCGCCACCGGCTGGATCGTCAAGCCCTTCGATCCGGTCCTGCTGCTCGCGACCATCCGCAAGGTCCTCGATTAGGCCCAGCCAGCCCGCCCCCCCCGGAACGAGCGACGCGCACGTGAACGACCTCAGAAGTCAGCTGCTCGGGACCTTCCTCGAGGAGAGCGCCGAGAACCTTGAGCGCCTCGAGGCTGGCCTCCTCGCGCTCGAGGCCGGGTTCGACGCCGCGGTGGTCGACGAGATCTTTCGCGCCGCGCACTCGCTCAAGGGTGGAGCCGGCACCTTCGGGTTCGCGGCCATCACCGGGCTGGCCCACGACATGGAGACCCTGCTCGATGAGGTGCGGGCGGGTATCCTCTTGCCGGGCCCCGAGCTCATGGCCCTCTTGCTCGAGGGGCTGGACGCCTTGCGGGTGACGCTGCAGGGCCTGCGCGCCGGGCGGCCCTCGGAGGAAGAAGGACACCCCGCCTTGCGCCAGCGGCTGCAGCGGGCGGGCGCCCGGTCGGCCGGGGCCGCGGCCCGGGCGAGCGCGCAGGGCAGTCCAGCGACGGCGGTGGTGCCGACGGCCGCCGGAGCCGAGGGTGACCGTCCGCCGCCGCCCGAGGCGTCCACCCCGACGTCGGCGGCGGGTCCGGCACCGACGCTCCGGGGCTGGGAGATCGGGCTGCGCCCGCGTCGGCACATGCTCGAGTCGGGCAACGAGCCCTGGCGCCTGATTCGCGAGCTCGAGGGACTCGGCGCGGTGTCGGTCGAGGCGGACCTGTCCGAGTTGCCGCCGCTCGCCGAGTTGGTCCCCACCGCCTGCTATCTGTCCTGGCGCGTCCGGCTCGAGGCCGCCGTCCCGCGGGCCGCAGTGGAGGAGATCTTCGCGTGGGTGGCCGACGACGCCGAGCTGGCGCTCACCGAGTGGCACGGCGATGCGCTCCCGGCGCCGGCGGGCTGCGGACCGGCGCCCGCCGTCGAGCCGGGCCCATCGCCGTTCCCGCCGCGGGAGGGCGCGGGGACGTCCGAGCGGCAGCGAGCCACGTCCCCGATTCTTACGAGGGACGACGGGAGGGCCAGCGCGGGCGGGGCACGGTCCGCCGATGGCGAGCCGGCGCAGGCCATGGCCTCGCTGCGGGTGGGGATCGACAAGATCGATGCCCTCATGAACATGGTGGGAGAGCTCGTCATCACGCAGTCGATCCTCGGTGCCCTCGACGATGGCGGGCCGCTCGACGAGCAGAAGGTGACGCGCATTCGCGAGGGCCTGAGCCAGCTGGCGCGCAACTCGCGGGCCCTGCAGGAGAGCGTGATGAGCCTGCGCAGCGTGCCGGTCAGCGCGGTCTTCAACCGCTTCCCGCGGCTGGTCCACGATCTCTCGCGGCAGCTCGGCAAGCGGGTCGAGCTCGTGATCACCGGGCAGACCACCGAGCTCGACAAGACCGTGCTCGAGAAGCTCGGAGATCCGCTGGTCCACCTCATCCGCAACAGCCTCGACCACGGCCTCGAGACCCCGGGCGAGCGCCGCGCGGCCGGCAAGCCCGAGACCGGGCGGCTGGCGCTCGGCGCCGTCCACCGGGGCGCGGACATCTTCATCGAGGTGGAGGACGACGGCCGCGGCCTCGATGCCGAGAAGATCTTGCGTCGAGCGCGGGAGCGGGGGCTGGTGGCGCCGACCGCCACGCCCTCGCCCGCCGAGGTGCTGGAGCTGATCTTCGCGCCAGGATTCTCGACCGCGGAGGCGGTGTCGGATCTCTCCGGGCGGGGCGTGGGGATGGATGTCGTCCGCCGCAACGTGAAGTCCCTGGGAGGCGAGATTGCCCTCGAGTCGCGCCCGGGCCAGGGCACCAAGGTCCGGCTGCGGCTGCCGCTGACCCTCGCGATCATCGATGGCCAGCTGGTCCGGGCCGGCGAGCACGCCTACGTGATCCCGCTGCTGTCCATCGTCGAGTCGGTGCAGATCGAGGCCGGGCGGGTGCGGACCATCGCGGGTTCGCGGCGCATCTACCGGCTGCGCGATCAGCTGATCCCGCTGGTCGAACTGGCCGAGCTGCTCGGCGTCGTGGCCACCTCGATGGCCTCCCCGATGGCGGCCCCGACCGCGACCCGACGGAGTGCGGCCGACGCGACCCGAGCCGTCGCGGGGAAGATCCTGGTCATCGTCGAGACCGACGGGCGTCGCATGGGTCTGGTGGTCGATGCGCTCGAGGCCCAGCAGCAGGTGGTCATCAAGAGCCTCGAGGCCAACTACGGGCGGGTGGCGGGGCTGGCGGGCGCGACCATCCTCGGTGACGGCAACGTGGCCTTCATCATCGACATCATCGACATGCTCGCCAGGCTCGACCTGCCCGCCGCGGAGCCGGCCGCGGAGGTGCCGTCCCCGGTCGCGAGAGGTGTGGCGGGGCGTCCGCTCTCCCGCCTGGCAACGGACGGGGCGTGACCTTGGCCGCCTCGGCGGGACCCCTGCACACGCCCCGCGAGCCCGCCCCGGTCTCCGGCTTCGAGGGCATCCACCGCTACTTCGAGTTCGCGAGCGGCCTGTGGATCGCGCAGATCGTGCCCGGAGAGTCGTACGTCACCCGGGGCGGGGAGCTCATCAGCACCGTGCTCGGATCCTGCATCTCGACCTGCATGCGCGACGCCGAGGCGGGCGTGGGCGGGATGAACCACTTCATGTTGCCGCACGATCCGAGCGGCGGGCCCGGGGCGTCCGGACGCTACGGCCTGTTCGCGATGGAGCAGCTCATCAACGCCCTCATGAAGTGCGGGGCCCGCCGCCAGAACCTCGAGGTCAAGATCTTCGGCGCAGGTCGGGTCATTCCGGGCACCGTCGACGTGGGCGGCTCGAACCTGCGCTTCGTGCGGCGGTTCCTGCGGGACGAGGGCATCCCGCTCGCCGCCGAGGACGTGGGGCTGGAGGTGGCCCGCCGCGTGCGGTACCGACCCCAGACCGGTCAGGTGCGCGTGTTGCACCTGCCGATGACCGAGAACGGAAAGATCGCGGCGCGCGAGGTGGAGCTCGAGTCCCGCCTGCGCCGCGAGCTCGCCCGCCCGATGGACGTCGAGCTGTTCTGAGGAAGGAGCCCCCGCATGCCGACCGACCCACCGAGGCCCATCCGAGTCCTGGTCGTCGACGACTCCGCCCTCATGCGCAAGCTCCTGCGGGCGCTGCTGGAGGCCGACGGCACGATCGAGGTGGTGGGGACCGCCCAGGATCCCTTCGAGGCGCGGGAGAAGATCAAGGCGCTCGACCCCGACGTGATCACGCTCGACATCGAGATGCCGAAGATGGATGGGCTCACCTTCCTGCGCAACCTCATGCGGCTGCGTCCCATGCCGGTCGTCATGGTGTCCTCGCTGACCGAGCGCGGCGCGGATGCCACCCTGGCCGCGCTGGAGCTCGGGGCGGTGGACTTCGTGCCCAAGCCGAAGCTGGATCTGGCCGACGGGCTCGAGGCCCTGGCGCAGGTGCTCATCGAGAAGATCAAGGCGGCCTCCGTCGCGCGGCCGAGCGTGCGGCGCCGGGCGGAGCCTGGTGACGCAGGCGCCATCGGCGGCAGCGCCACCGCCACCGTCACCGCTCCCGTCGCCGCCGGTCGCGCGCGGCGGACCATCACCGAGATCGGCACCACCGACCGGCTGATCGCCATGGGCTCGTCCACTGGGGGCACCGAGGCGGTGGCCGAGATCCTCGCGGGCTTCCCCGCCGACGCGCCCGCGGTGGTCATCGCCCAGCACATCCCGGAGGTCTTCAGCCGGCGCTGGGCCGCGCGCCTCGACGCAGGCTCGGCGATCGCGGTCGCCGAGGCGGCGGACGGTGATCAGATCCTGATCGGGCACGCCTACGTCGCTCCCGGGGGCCGTCACCTGCGGGTGGAGCGCAGTGGAGCCAAGTACTTCTGTCGGGTCGGCGACGATCCGCCCGTCAACCGCCATCGACCCTCGGTCGACGTGCTGTTCCAGTCGGTGGCCGCCGAGGTCGGCCCGAGCGCGGTGGGGGTGATCCTCACCGGGATGGGGGCGGATGGCGCCGAGGGGCTGGCGGAGATGGCCCGGCGCGGGAGCCCGACCGTGGCGCAGGATCGCGCCACGAGCGTGGTGTGGGGCATGCCCGGCGAGGCCGTGCGTCGGGGCGCCGCCGAGGAGGTCCTGCCCCTCGCCGAGATCGGCCCGCGGGTGCTCGGCCTCGCGCGGGCCCCGGTGCGCAAGGGGCCGCGCGGCGGCACTTCCTGAGGGCGGTTCAGGTTTCCGGGGGGACTGTCGACTCTCATTTCCCGATCCATGGCTTGGCCTCTGGCGGCGCGGAAGGGGCGGAAAGGAAGACATCGTGGAGGAGACGGTCGCTGAGCAGAGTGAACGACAGCGGGGGACGATGGCGCAGCTCCTGACCTTCGTCATCGACGCCGAGGAGTACGGCGTCGAGATCCTGCGGGTGCAGGAGATCCGGGGATGGAGCCGGCCCATGCCCATTCCGAACACGCCTTCGTACGTACTCGGCGTGATCAACATTCGCGGCGACATCGTGCCCATCGCCGATCTCCGGGAGCGCCTCGGGATCGAGCGTCGCGTCGCGGGCCCGACCACCGCGGTGGTGGTCTTGCGCGTCGGGCAGGGGGCCCGGCAGCGCATCATGGGCATCGTGGTCGACGCCATGTCCGACGTGACCGACGTGGCCATGGACCAGATCAAACCGCCGCCCGACTTCGGCGCGGCCAGCCAGGGTGGCCTCACCAAGGGGATCGCCACGCTGGCCGACAAGATGGTCACCATCCTGGAGGTCGACCGCATCTTTCCGGGCATCTCCGCCGCTGGCGCCGCCGCAGGCTCCACCCCCGGCACGACCGCCCCGGCCGCCGCCCAGGGCCAACCGGCGTGAGCACCGCTTCGACATCGAACATCCGCAGAGAAAGGACACCGAGATGAGCACGGCAGCGAGGACACGGGCAGGTCGAGGGATGGGAACGGGGCGTGCTCGCGAGCGGGTCGAGACCACGCGGGCGATCGTCCGTGGCAAGCCCGCCTCGGGCCCGAAGGCGGCGTCGACCTCCGCGCCGGCGCGCGGCCGCAGCAGCGAGCGCGAGCGGGAGCTGGTCGGGCGGCTGGCCGCGCTCGATCGCGTCCAGGCCACCATCGACTTCAACCTCGACGGCACGGTGATCACCGCCAACGCCAACTTCCTCAAGACCCTCGGCTACGCCCTCGAGGACATCCAGGGTCGGCACCACCGCATGTTCTGCGACCCCGCCTACGTCGTGAGCGCGGAGTACGAGAACTTCTGGGCCCGTCTGCGGCGCGGCGAGTACGACGCGGGCGTCTACCGCCGCATCGGCAAGGACGGGAAGGAGGTCTGGATCCAGGCCTCGTACAACCCGATCCTCGACGCCGCCGGGAAGCCCTACAAGGTCGTCAAGTTCGCCACCGACATCACCGAGCAGCGCAACCGCTCCGCCGAGTACGAGGGGCGCCTGGCCGCGGTCGACAAGGCCCAGGCCACCATCGACTTCAACCTCGACGGCACGGTGATCACCGCCAACGCCAACTTCCTCAAGACCCTCGGCTACGAGCTCGACGAGATCCGCGGCCGGCACCATCGCCTGTTCTGCGATCCCGCCTACGTGGCCAGCGCCGACTACGAGGCCTTCTGGGCCAAGCTCCGGCGCGGCGAGTACGACGCGGGCGTCTACCGCCGCATCGGCAAGGACAGCAAGGAGGTCTGGATCCAGGCGACCTACAACCCGATCCTCGACGCCGCCGGGAAGCCCTACAAGGTCGTCAAGTTCGCCACCGACATCACGGCCCAGCGCCGCGCGCAGGACGAGCTCGGGAACCTGATGGGGGAGGTCCAGACCGTGATGGGCGGCGTCGCCTCCGGGGATCTCAACCGCCTGGTCTCGGGCCACTACAAGGATGGGCTCGAGCTCACCAAGTCCAGCATCAACACCGCCGTCGAGCGGCTGCGGGAGCTCGTGGTCCAGATCAACGCGGCCACCGGCACGATCGCCTCGGGCGCGTCGGACATCTCCGAGGGCAACCAGAGCCTGAACAAGCGCACCCAGGAACAGGCCTCGGCGTTGCAGGAGACGGCGTCGAGCCTGGAGGAGATGACCGCCACCGTGAAGCAGAACGCCAACAACGCCACCCAGGCCAACCAGCTGGCGGCCGGGGCACGCGACTCGGCGGAGAAGGGCGGTCAGGTGGTGGGCCACGCCGTCAAGGCGATGGGCGCCATCACCGAGTCATCCAAGAAGGTCGCCGACATCATCGGGGTGATCGAGCAGATCGCCTTCCAGACCAACATGCTGGCGCTCAACGCCGCGGTCGAGGCGGCGCGCGCCGGCGACCAGGGACGCGGGTTTGCCGTGGTGGCCGCCGAGGTGCGCAACCTCGCCCAGCGGAGCGCGGCCGCCGCGCGCGAGATCAAGGCCCTCATCCAGGACAGCGCCGAGAAGGTCGACCAGGGCGCCCAGCTCGTGAACCGCTCGGGGGAGACCCTGCAGGAGATCGTGGCCGGCGTGAAGAAGGTCTCGGACATCATCGCCGAGATCAACGCCGCCAGCGAGGAGCAGGCGTCGGGCATCGACCAGATCAACTCGGCGGTGGCGCAGATGGACAAGGCCACCCAGGAGAACGCCGCCATGGTCGAAGAGGCCACCTCGGCGGCCGAGTCCATGAACGAGCAGGCGCGTGGCATGCGAGAGCTGGTCGGCTTCTTCGACGTGGGGGGCGAGGAGGCCGCGGTCTCCGCGCCCGCCCTGGCCGCGCAGCGGGGCGGGTCGCCGAAGGGCGGCGGTGCCGCCACTGCCACCGCCACCGCCGCGGCCCCGAGGCCGCGGGGCACCACGACGGGCGCGACCTCGGCTCCTGCCGCCGGACGGCCACCGTCGAAGGTCGGCGGTCTCAAGGCCCGGGTGGAACCGGCCCGGTCGGCCGCCATGTCGGTCAGCAAGTCCTCCAATGGAAAACACGACGCCGAGTGGAAAGAATTCTGAGATAGCCGCCGGGTTCGCCGACCCGCTGAGGGAGTTTCCCTTCTCGGCGGCGGACTTCGACCGGGTTCGGACCCTGGTCAAGGAGCGGGCGGGAATCGATCTCGGGGCCAGCAAGCGGTCCTTGGTGTACGGGCGGCTGGCCCGGCGGCTGCGCGTGCTCGGTGTCCCGACCTTCGCTGCCTACCTCGAGCGGGTGGAGGATGCCGACTCCGAGGAGGCGGGTCGCTTCGTCAACGCCATCACCACCAACGTCACCGAGTTCTTCCGGGAGAACCACCACTTCGAGCTCCTGGCGCGCAAGGTGCTTCCCGCGATCTGGGCCCGGACGGGATCCTCGGCACGGCGTGTGCGCCTCTGGTCGGCCGGGTGCTCCACCGGCGAGGAGCCGTACTCGCTGGCCATGGTGCTGCGCGAGAACCCGCCCCCGCCGTCGACCGGCACCTGGGACATCAAGATCCTCGCGACCGACCTCGACACGGACGTCCTCGCCGAGGCCCGCGCCGGGGTCTACCGCGCCGAGCGGCTGCACAAGGTCGGACCGGCCCGGCTGGCGAGGTTCTTCTCTCCCGTCGTCGGGCAGCCGGGGAAGCACCAGGCGTCCGACGCGCTCCGGTCCCTCATCACCTTCAAGCCCCTCAACCTGCTCGAGCCCTGGCCCATGCACGGCACCTTCGATCTCATCGTGTGCCGCAACGTGGTCATCTACTTCGACGAGCCCACCAAGCGTGCGCTCGTCCACCGCTACCACGACCGCCTGGCCGGGGGAGGGTTTCTGTTCCTCGGACACTCCGAGTCGCTGGTCGGAGCCACCACGGGCTTCGAGCCCACTGGCCGGACGACGTACCGCAAGCTCCCCTGAGGCCTCGGACTGCGGGCGTCGATGGGCGCATCCACCGTTAGGACCTACAAGTGCGAGATGGGACCCCCGTCACAGTGCGGACCTTCCCGTTCCACCGTGCGCCGTGCGCCGTGCGCCGCGACGATTCCAGCAGAATGGAGCTTGCTTGACACGATCACACTCACGTCCCCGCGGGAGCTCAGGTCTCCTCGCATCCTTCTTGCCGACCTTGCCGACGCTGCCGACCTTGCTGTTGCCCTGCACCTTGGCGTTCACGATGGCCGCGTGGACCGGGTGCTCCGGCAGCGACACCTCCGGCCTTAGCGGCTCGGGCGGCACCACGCTTGGCTCGGGTGGCACGGCGCCTTTGCCTGGAAGCGGAGGGGCGAGCCCGGGGAGCGGCGGCTCGGCGACGGGCTCGGGCGGTGACACCGGCGTCCCCGGGACCGGTGGAGCACCGGCAGCGTCAGGCGGCTCGGGACCATCGGTCGCGACGGGGGGCGCCGCGGTTCCAGCCGGCTCGGGCGGGGCGAGCGCGCCCGGAGGCACGACCGGCGGAGCGGGCGCTGCCGTCGTCGGGGGGCGTGGCGGCGTTCCCGCGCCCGGCGGGACCGGCGGGAGCGGCACGGGTGGCTCCGCCGTCGGTGGTGGTGGCGCCGGCGGCAACCGCAAGGCCTTCATCGTGATCACCAGCAAGGGCACCCCCACGCCCGGCGACATGGTGATGATCGGCCGGATCATGGCGCAGGGGTTCTCCACCGTCACGTCGGTCACCGACGCGGCCGTCACCGCGCAGTCGGTGGCAGGGGCTGATCTGGTGGTGATCTCCAGCAGCGCGGAGTCGGCCCCGCTGCAGGCGAAGCTGAAGGACATCGCGATCCCCACGCTGGTGGTCGAGGACGCGGAGTTCAGCAAGATGGGGATGGCGAGCATGGGCAACCACGACGCGGGCGTGTCGCAGGTGGTCATCGCCGCGGGCGGCAACGCGCTCGTGGGGGACGCGACCGGCATGGTGACCATCGCCGCCAAGGCAGGCGACCTCGGATGGGGAACCCCGGCGGCCACGGCGAAGATCGGGGCGACCATGCCGGGCAATCCGGCCCACGCCGCGATCTTCGGCTACGAGAAGGGCGCGATGATGTCGGGCATGGCCGCGCCGGCCCGACGGGCCGGGTTTGCCATCCGCGAGGCCCTGGCCGCAGGGCTGAACGCCGACGGCCTGAAGCTGTTCGACGCCATCCTCTCCTGGGTCCTCCTGCCCTGACACTCCGCCTCTGGCTCGACCTCGTTCCCCGACCGCAAGCGAGGATCGTGCAGGTTCCCTCACCCGTGCCCGCGCGCGGTCAGGTGCGACCGAGGGCCTTGAGGAGCTGCGCCCGCGCCGTGTAGAGCTGATACTCCGCCTGCACGCGCTGGGCGGCGGCCGCGGTCTGCGCGACCTGGGCGTCGCCGAGCTCGATGACGCTGCCCACCCCCGTCTGGTAGCGGCCCTCGGCCAGGCGCAGGCGATCGCTGGTGTTGGCCAGCGCGTCGGCGGCCGCGGAGATGGCGGCCTTGGCGGCGCGCACCCCGAGCCGGCCCTGCTCGACATCGAGCCGCACCTGCTGGTGCTCGAGATCGAGCTGGGCCCGCGCCTGCACGAGCTGGCCACGGCTCTGGCGGGTCTGGGCGTCGATCTGGCCGCCGAGGAAGATGGGGACGCTGAGCACCAGCGAGGTCGAGGCGTTCCAGGTCAGCCGGTCGAGCGCCGGGCCATTGTCGGTGAAGCTGGCGTTGAGGCCGAGGCTCGGGAGGTGCCCTTCGCGCGCGGAGCGCAGCTGGAGCTCCTGGCTCTCGACCAGCAGCCTCAGGTTGCCAATCTCGGGTCGGGCGCGGGCGGCTTCGTCGACCAGCTTGCCCACGTCGGCGTCCTCGCCGTCCACGGCGGTGAGCCCGTCGTCCGAGAGCTCGTAGTCGACCGCGCGCTCGACGCCCATGGCCAGGTTGAGCTGGGCGCGGGCCACGTCGTAGGCGTTCTCGGCGTTGATGAGCTGCACCCGCCCGTTGGCCCGATCGGCGCGCGCCTGCGACAGATCGATCTCGGGGTGGGTCCCGAGCTCGACGAACCCCTGGATCTGCGCCAGGTGCTTCTCGAGGTTGGAGAGGGTGTCCGTCGCGACCTTCACCAGCTCGCGGGCAGCCCGCGCGGTGAAGAAGGCGATGCGCACGTTGTAGTCGACCTGCGCCGCCGTCGCCCGCACGCTCTCGGCCTGCGCCGCACGGCTCGCCTCGGCCGCACGCCAGTGGTTCAGGGTTTGCCCGAAGTCCCAGATGAGCTGGCTGCCCGCCACGCCGAAGCGCCAGAACCCGTAGTTGTCGAAGCTCGACGCCGCCCCCGCGCCCCCGACGTTGGTCGGCAGCGAGCCGGCGGGCGCGACGAAGTTGGCGGTGGCCCGCGCGTAGCCTCCGCTGGCGGTGAGCTGGGGCAAGAGCGGGGCGCGCGTCAGATCGGCCTGGGCGTCCGCCACCGTGCGGGCACCCTCCGCCTGTCGCAGCGCAGGCTGGTTGGCCCGCGCCATCTCGAGCGCCTCGGCCAGCGTCAAGGGTCCGCTCGCCGCCTCGGTCGGAGGCGCCCCGGCGGCGGCATGGCCCAAAAGGACGAGGGCGAGGCAAGGGACGAGCCGCGCGTGCCGGCGTCGCCGGTGACCGAGCCCGACCGGCGGCCTCCGTCGGCGCTCCCCGCCGTTGCCGGCAGGCTCGTCGTCGTTGTCGTGCCCGGCCATGCGGGCAGCCTGGCCGGTCGTCGCCTCCATGCCTGCGGGGCGCCCGGCGGGCATCTCACGTCGTGGTCGCATGGGGCTCACTCGTACCGCAGCGCCTCGATCGGGTCGAGGTTCGAGGCCTTTCGGGCTGGGTAGAGCCCGAACACCACACCAACGAGGGCGCTGAAGCCCACCGAGATGGCGACGACGTCGGGGCGGATCAGGACCGGCCAGCCGAACTTGGCCGCCAGCCGCCCGGCCGTGAAGATCCCGATCGCCACCCCGATGATGCCGCCCGCCACCGCCAGGGTCAGCGCTTCGACCAGGAACTGCAGCAGGATGTTGAGCGGGGTCGCCCCCACCGCCATGCGTACCCCGATCTCCCGGGTGCGCTCCGTGACGCTGACCAGCATGATGTTCATGATCCCGATGCCACCCACCAGCAGCGACACCGCGGCGATGCTGGCCAGCAGGGTGGTGAGGGTCTTGGTGCCCTCCTGCTGGGCATTGGCCATCTCGGTGAGGTTGCGGATGGAGAAGTCGTCGTCGGCCCCGGGCGCGATGTGGTGACGGTCGCGCAAGAGCGAGGTGATCTGCGCCTCCGCGCGCGCGGTGCCCTCGGCCGAGGTCGCCCCGATGAAGATGGTCCCGGACAGGAACTTCTGCAGCCCGCCCTGGATCTTGGACTGGAAGGTGGTCTGCGGGACGAAGACCCCGTCGTCGTAGTCTTGCCCCATGGCGGACTGCCCCTTCTTCGCCAGCACCCCCACCACCTCGAAGGGGATGTTCTTGATGCGCACGGTCTGCCCCACCGGGTCGGCGGATGCGCCAAACAGCTTGTCGACCACGGTCTGGCCGAGCACCACGACCTTGGTGGAGGTCTCGACGTCCGAATCGAGCAACGAGCGGCCGTTCGCCACCCTCCAGCTTCGAATCGAGAAGTACTCGGGCGAGGTGCCGCTGGCGCTGGTGCTCCAGTTCTGGTCCTCGCTCGCCACCTGCACCGTGCTGCGCAGCACCGCCGCCGCGTAACGCACGCTCGATATCTCGCTGCGCACCGCCCGCAGATCGTCCCAGGTCAAGGTGGGCATCGAGCCGAACCCTCCCCGCGCGCCCCCCGAGCTCGTGCTGCCCGGCAGCACGATCAACAGGTTCGAGCCCATCGACGCGAAGGACTCCTCGACCCGGGCCTTGGCGCCCTCGCCGATCGCCACCATCGCGATGACCGCGCCCACCCCGATGATGATGCCGAGCACCGTCAGGAACGAGCGCATCTTGTTGCGGACGAGGGCCCGGAGGGCGACCCGGAAGGTCTCGAGTGGGTTCATGCGGAGGCTCCCTTGGGGGCGACGGGGAGCGCGCCCGCGGCGGCCGGGCCGCTCCCCGTGGTGGTGCCCGTGTTCGTGGTGTTGCCCGTGGTCGTGGTCGTGGCCGGCGGGGCCGTCAACAGGTCCGGCGCCGCCGGGCGCGGCGCCTGGCGCGCGTCGCTGACAACGTGGCCATCGCGCATCACCACCACCCGCGCGGCATAGGCCGCGACGTCCGGCTCGTGGGTGACGAGCAGGACGGTGATGCCGGCGGCGCCGAGCTCCTGGAAGAGCGCCATGATCTCGATGCTGGTGCGCGAGTCGAGGTTGCCGGTGGGCTCGTCGGCCAGGATCACACGTGGTCCGGACACCAGCGCCCGGGCGATGGCCACCCGCTGTTGCTGGCCGCCCGACATCTGGTTCGGGTGGTGATCGAGCCGCTGGCCGAGCCCCACCCGCTCGAGCGCCTGCTTGGCCCGGGCGTGCCGCTCCCGGGCCGGGACGCCTGCGTAGACCAGGGGCAGCTCGACGTTGTCGAGCGCGCTCGTCCGTGCGAGCAGGTTGAAGCTCTGGAAGACGAACCCGAGCGTGCGGTTGCGGACGTGGGCCAGCTCTTTCCGGTCGAGCCGGGAGACCTCGCGCCCGTCCAGGCGATAGATCCCGCTCGATGGGCGGTCGAGGCATCCGATGATGTTCATGAGCGTCGACTTGCCCGAGCCCGACGACCCCATGACCGCCACGAACTCGCGCTCCTCGACCGCGAGCGAGACTTCACGCATCGCATGAACTTCCATGTCCCCCATGCGGTAAACCTTGGAGATCTTGTCGAGGTCGATGAGCGCCATGCGGTGAGTCCCCGGGTGATGCCTGCCGAGACGACTAGAAGAGGCGCCGCATTCCGGGCGGGGCCCCGCCGGGCGTCCCGCTCGACCCGCTCGGCGAATCCGCCGAGCCCGCCAGGGACGCATCGACCACCACGAGATCACCGTCGTGCAGCGGGCCCTCGACGATCTCCGTCAGGCTGCCGTCGCTGATCCCGGTCCGCACCGGCGCCGACTGCGGCCGTCCGAGGCGGAGGACCCAGACGGCTCGCCGGTCCGAGGCTTCCTCGGTGGTCCGCCCCCCGCCACCCCGGCCGGCGCCTCCGGCCCCTGTCCCGGTCCCAGTCGCCGTCCCGGTGGCCGGACGTCCAGTCCCTTCGCCCCCGCGCGCGACGCGCGCCGCGCCACCGCCGGCCGCGCCGGCCGGGCCTCCCCCGGCGGGGCCGTCGCCTCCGCCGGCCCGCGTCCGTTGCGTGCCTCCGCCCGCGCGCCCGGCCCCCGGGCCTCCGCTCCCCGGCAGCGGGGGCATCCCCAGCGCCCTCAGGATCTCCGACGAGGGGCGAAAGCGCAGGGCCGCGTTCGGCACCCGCAAGGCGCCGTCCTTCTCCGCCCAGATGAAGGTCACGTTGGCCGTCATGCCCGGCCGCAGCCGGAGATCGTCGTTGTCGACGTCGATCACCGCGTCGTAGGTGACCACGTTCTGCACGGTCTGCGCGGCGTTGCGGATCTGGCGGATGCGCCCGCGGAAGCGCGTCCCCGCGTAGGCGTCGACCGAGAAGCTGGCGGGCATCCCCGCCTGGAGCTTGCCGATGTCCGCCTCGGCCACCGAGGTGTCGACCTGCATCTTGCGGAGATCCTGCGCGATCACGAAGAGGGTGGGGGCCTGCATGGCCGCGGCCACGGTCTGGCCCACGTCGACGCTCCGCGAGATGACCACGCCATCGGTGGGCGAGACGATCTTGGTGTACTCGAGGTTGACCTCCGACTGGTGCAGCCCGGCCTTGGCCTGCGCCACCGCGCCCTCGGCCGCCGCCGTCTGGCCTCGGGCCACCGCCAGGTTGGCCTCGGCGGTGTCGAAGTCCGCCTGCGCGATGAGCTTGCGCTCGACCAGGCTGCGCGCGCGCTCGAACTGCCGTTGCGCATCCTTCTGCTGGGCCTCCGCCTTGGTGGCGTTTCCCACCGCCGCGAGCAGGTTGGCCCGGCTCTGCTCGACGTTCGCCGCGAACAGCTGTGGATCGATGGTCGCGATGAGCTGGCCCTTCTTGACCTGCGAGTTGAAGTCGACGAAGAGCTTCTGGACTCGCCCCGAGACCTGGCTGCCCACCTGCACGGTCACCAGGGCCGACAGGGTGCCGGTGGCGGTGACGCGTGAGACGATACGACCGGTGTCGACCGCGACGGTCTCGAACTCGACCGGCGCCTTCTGGTGCGCCTGCCTCCACCGCCAGGCCACCCCTCCCGCGGCGCCGAGGGCGAGGACCACGAGAGCGAGCGGAACGAACCGGCGCCCGGGCAGGGCCATCGGTCAGCCTTCCTCATGGGTATGGGTGGTGTGACGGGTGCGGTGAGAGGTGGGGATGGGTGCGTGCACGTCGGGTCCCTCGTCTGTGGTCACGGTCTGTGTGGTCGAGCGCGGCGCGTCCAGCCTGGCCAGGTCGCGGACCGCCCGACCGCCGTCAGGCCGATGCCTGAGTGCCAGACCGAACGACGCGTCACCCGGCGACCGAGCCCGCCCGCCAGAAAGCGCTCCGGACACTACCACCTCACGCGGCTCCGCACCCCTATTGGTGACGCGCTCCGTGCGCGGGCGTGATCCCGG
>Ga0265318_10001089_pt1 | contig 17047 bp, 13 predicted proteins | sample 4821metaG_FD_192431 | JGI IMG/M metagenome (GOLD analysis project Ga0265318, IMG submission 192431) | Rhizosphere microbial communities from Carex aquatilis grown in University of Washington, Seatle, WA, United States - 4-8-21 metaG | ecosystem: Host-associated > Plants > Roots > Rhizosphere >... | reverse complement strand
TGCAAAGGCATTCCTGCCAGCTTGGTGCCGAGTCATCCCGCCGTCGCTCCACTTTCAACAACCGACCGGACAACAGCCGGCACCCCACGAAGCTACACAGCTTGGTGCTCGCAACCCGGGAACCGCGCAACGTCACCGGCCAAACCACTAGCCTCGCAGGCGATGGCTGCGCTACAGCTCGAGCAGGTCAGCGTCTTCCGCTACCGCGGCGCGGAGCGCCACTACCTGCTGCGCGAGATCGACTGGACGGTCGCGCCGGGCGAGCAGTGGGCGGTGCTCGGGCCGAATGGGGCCGGCAAGAGCACCCTGCTCGAGGTCGCCTCGGCGCGGATGCACCCCAGCTCCGGCACGGTGACGATCCTCGGCGGGCGGCTCGGCCGGACGCCGGTTGCGGCACTGCGCCCGCGCATCGCCGTCGTCGAGCGGAGGCTGAGCGGCCGCTTCTTCCCGACGCTCACCGCGCTCGAGGTCGTCCTGACCGGCGTGACGGGAACGACCTCGCTGCTGCCGGAGGCGATCGACGGCACGCACGTGGCCGAGGCGCACCGCCTGCTCGCCCACGTTCTCGCCGACCGTTTCGCCAACCGCCCGTTCCGCGAGCTCTCGGAGGGCGAACGCGCGCGCACCATGCTCGCCCGCGCGCTGATCGTCGACGCGTCGCTGCTCGTGCTCGACGAGTCGACCGCCGGCCTCGACCTCGGCGGGCGCGAGCTCTTCCTCGCCGCGCTGCAGCGGGTCGCAAGCGAGCGTCCGACGGTCGCGGTGCTCGTCGCCGGCCACCATCTCGAGGAGCTGCCGGCGACGATCAGCCACGCGCTCCTGCTCGCGGGCGGCCGCGTCGTCGCGGCCGGCCCCGTCGAGACGACGCTCACCGACGAGTTGCTCTCCGCCTGCTACGGCCTGCCCGCGCGCGTGACCCGTGTCGACGGCCGGCTGTTCGCGACGACGCCGCGCTACGCGGAGTAACGCTCGAGCGCCTTCGCCGCGAGCCGGTCGAGCGCCTGCACCGACAGCTCGAGGTGCTCTTCCTTCGTGTCCTCGAGCTTCGTGTGCGAGAGGCCGCGCAGCGACTGGACGAACACCATCACCGTCGGCACGCCGGCGCGCGCGATCTCCGCGGCGTCGTGCAGCGGGCCGCTCGGCAGCTCGTGCGACGTGCCGCACACCTCGCGGATCGACTCGTCCGCGAGCTCGATCAGCTCGGGGTCGAACAGGATCGGCTCGATGCTCCAGATCCTGCTCCACGACACGTCGATGTTCTCCTCGCGCGCGAAGCGCTCGCTCGCCTCCTGCGCGAGCGAGAGCAGCCGCGCGAGCTTCGCCGCGTCGAGGTGGCGCAAGTCGAGCAGCTGCTCCGCCGTCTCCACGACCGACGTGACGATCCCGGGCTTGCAGACGACGCCGCCCGAGGTGCACACCGCGCCGTCACCGACCTCGGCCGCGATCGGCCGGATCTCGAGCGCGAGCTTCGCAGCGCCGGCGAGCGCGTCGCGGCGCTGGTTCATCGGCGTCGAGCCGGAGTGCGCGGCCTGGCCCTTCCACGTCACGAGATGCCGTTCCACGCCGAACGTGCCGAGCACGACGCCGAGCGGCAGCCCGAGCGACTCGAGCACGGGCCCCTGCTCGATGTGCAGCTCGAGATAGGCGACCGCGTTCGCGAGCTGCGAACGCGCCTCGAGTGCGTGGTCGAGGTCGACCCCGTACTCGCGCAGTGCGTCCTCGAGCGCGATCCCGTTTGCGTCGCGGCGCTGACGCAGCTCGTGCCGGTCGTCCATCGACCCCGCCGCGGCCGACGAGCCGACCAGTGACCGCCCGAAACGCGCTCCCTCCTCGTCGGCCCAGTTGACGAGCCGCACCGTGAGCGGCGGCGTCCCCTCCGCCGCGATCCGGCGCAGCACTTCGACCCCCGCCATGACGTTGAGGCAGCCGTCGAGCCAGCCGCCGTTCGGCACCGAGTCGATGTGGCCGCCGATCAGCACCGCCCGCTCGGACGCGCCCGCGAGCGTGAACCACTGGTTCCCCGCCTGGTCGATCTCCTCGACCGCCCCGGTGGCGGCCACCTTCTCGCGCAGCCAGCCCCGCGCCGTCTCCCACATGTCCGTCCAGGCGACGCGCTGGGCGCCGTTCTCGTCGCCGGTCAGCTCACGGAGCTCCTTCAGCTCGGCGACGGTGCGAGACGGGTCGAGAGTCACGAGCGCGATCCTACAACCGCCTCGAGCAGACGCACTGGAGGGGGGCCGCCGGGCGGCGGCCCCCTTCGGCCGCACCTTTCAGGTCGTCGTTGCCGCCTGCGCGGTCGGCTCCTTCACGAGGAAGGGGCGCAGCACGTAGTAGAGGATCGCGGCCACGCCCATGCCGGTCAGCCACGAGATGTCGACGTTGTGCGTCGCCTTCGCGATCGGCCCCTGGAGGAAGCCGACGAGGCCGTAACCCCACGCCCAGCCCGCGACGACGCCGGCGAGCATCGCGATCACCGCCGCCCAGTTGACGTCGCCGTAGATCGACTCCTTCGGCGACGCATAGAGGGCCTTCACGTCGATCTGGCCGCGGCGGAGCACGACGTAGTCGACGATCATCACGCCGGCCCACGCCGAGATCCAGAGCACGACGGACGAGAGCCACTGGTCGAAGCGGTTCGCCCAGCTTCCCGACTGGATGAACCAGATCAGCACGCCGGTACCGACGATCGAGACGGCGACGCTCACCTTCCAGCGCGCCACCTTCAGGTCCATCGAGAGCGCGGCGAGCGTGGCCGAGTAGAGATTGAGGATGTTCGTCGCCACCGGCCCGTGCATGACGAGGAAGAGGATCGGGATCGAAGCCGCCCCGAACGCCGCCGTGACGAGCGCGGCCGGGTCGGCGCTCGAGCCGCCGCTCGCGATCGTCGCGCCGAGGATGCCGAGCCAGAGCGTCGGCACGAGGATCGCCGACCACGTCGTCCAGAACACCCTCTTGTCGCTCACGGACGGCTTGATGAAGCGCGTGTAGTCGGACGACCACGTCAGCCACGTGATCCCCCAGCCGATGCCGATCGCCGTCATCAGCTGCGTGATCGCGGTCACCTGGTCGGAGCCGTGCGCGACGGTGTGCGTCCACACCGGCGTCACGCGCGTCCAGGCGAGGCAGCTCATGGCGATCACGATCAGACCCGCGATCGGGACGGTGTACTTCTCGAACGACTGGATGAGGTAGAAGCCGATGATCGCGATCACGACCTGCACGGCCATGATCCCGATCCCGACCGCGTACTTCGCGCCCATGCCCGGGTTGTTGTAGCCCACGTGCTTGAAGATGCCGAGGCACAGGTCGAGGACGACCCACGTGTTGACGCCGAGCCAGCCCATCGTCATCAACAGCTGCGCCGTCGCAGGCAGGTAGGCGCCGCGCCGGCCGAACGCCGCGCGCGACAACACCATCTGATTCACCCCGGTGCGGTGGCCCATCACGCAGAACAGGCCGAAGAACGCGCAGCCGATGAGGTTGCCGACGACGAGCACGATGATCGTCTCGACGAGGCTGAGACCGAGGACGATGCCGAGTGCCCCCAGGACCCAGTTGATCGGCGCGATGTTCGCGCCGGCCCAGATCCACCACTGCTGCATCGGCGTCGAGTTCCGATCCTCGGCGCGGATCGGCTCGATGCCGTGTACGTCGAACTGGACGACCTCTGCCAGCTCGCCCTTGTGTTCTTCCATCTGACCCTCCCCTTCGCCCGGATGAGTTTCCGGGATTCTCTGCCGCCGGGAGGACGTTGACTAGGTTGATTCTGAGTACGTACCGGGCGGGAGCTCGACCGGCTTGAGCGCCCGCCGGTCGACGCCGGCGTCCTCGCGGGCCCGGCGGGCCGCCTCCCGGCAGGCGACGAACTCGACGTCGCCGGCCGCGAGTGCATGCTCGATCAGGGTGCGGAGCACCTCGACCCGGTGCGGGCGCCCGGAGAGGAAGGGGTGGCACGTGAGGACGAACAGGCAGCCGTAGCGGCGCATCGCGTCGAGCTCGCTCGTCCAGAGGTCGAGCACCTTGGCCGGCGACTCGATCGCCGAGTGGAACGGCGGGTCCGGGAGGTAGGCGTACTGCTCCCAGTCGTCGAGCGACCAGTGCACCGGCAGCTCGACGATCTCCCCCGCCCCGGTGTCGAGCACGTACGGCCGGTCGGAGTCCATCAGCGACGAGTCGTATGCGAGCCCGTGCTCGGCGAGGAGGCGCGGCGTCCGCCAGGCCGGCTCCCACATCGGGCAGCGGAAGCCCTCCGGGGCGACTCCGTGCCGCGCCAGTGCGGCCAGCGCGCGCTCGAAGTCGGCGCGCTCCTCCTCCTCGGTCTGCGCGACCGGCGAGAAGTGCGCGTAGGAGTGGTGGCCGACCTCGTGGCCCGCCGCGAGGATCGCCTCGACCGTGTGCGGGTAGCGGTCGGCCGTCCAGCCGGGGACGAAGAAGGTCGCCGGCAGCGCGTAGTCGTCGAGGAGGCCGAGGATCCGCGGCACGCCGACGAGCGGGCCGTACGCCTGATGGGACATCACGCCGGCGTTGCGCGCGTGGCGACCGCTCTCGGCGAGAACCGGCGCCTCCGCGTCGACGTCGAACGTGAGGCAGGCCTGGATCGCTACGGCGCGCCTCCGATCGCCCGCAGCGAGAGCAGGTCGTAGAGCACGTTCGCCGCCGCGAGCGCCGTCACCATCCCGGGCCCGTCGTAGGGCGGCGAGACCTCGACGACGTCGCAGCCGGCGAGCTTGATCCCGCGCAGCGCGCGCAGGAAGGCGAGCGCCTCCGCGGTCGAGAAGCCGCCGACCTCGGGCGTGCCCGTGCCGGGCGCGAACGCCGGGTCGAGAAAGTCGACGTCGAAGGACAGGAAGACCGGGCGCGTCCCTACCCGGCCGAGCACGAGCTCGCCGTAGCCGGCCGCGCCGAGGTCGCGCAGCTCGTCCGTCGTCAGGACGGTGAAGCCGAGGTCGCGTGCGACCTGGATGTCGTCGGCGCCGTAGAGGGAGCCGCGCATCCCCGCCTGCACCGACGCCTGTGCGTCGAGTAGCCCCTCCTCCACCGCGCGCTTGAACGTCGTCCCGTGGAAATGCTTCTGGCCGAAGTACTCCTCCCACGTGTCGCCGTGCGAGTCGAGCTGGACGAGTGCGAGCGGCCCGTACCGCCTGGCCAGCGCGCGTAGCTCGGCGAGCGTGATCGAGTGGTCGCCGCCCATCGCCGCCGGGAAGACGCCGGCCTCGACCACCGGCGCGAGCGCCTCCTCGATCTGCGCGTACGTCCGCTCGGTGTCGCCGGGCGAGACGGGCACGTCCCCGTAGTCGACAAGGGAGAGGGAGTCGACGACGTTCACGTCGAGACCCGGGTTGTACGGGCGGATCAGCGAGGACGCGGAGCGGATCGCCTCGGGGCCGAAGCGCGGCCCCGTCCGGTAGCTCGTCGCCGTGTCGAACGGGATCCCGTAGGCGACGGCGTCGACCCCGGCGAGGTCGGTCACGTACGGCGCCCGCATGAACGTGCGGATCCCGGCAAACCGAGGGATCACCTGGGCATCGAGCGGCCTGTACGGAGGGCCGGACACGCGTGCGAGCCTACTGCCTTGCTTGTTAACGCGCTCCAAACACCCTTTGGGTAGCCTCGATGGCGTCGTGGGGGTCACGATTGCCGGCAGCCGACGCCCCCGCCGGGCGTTCTTCGCTCTCGTCGCCGCCGCCGCCGCTGTGCTGTGCACGCCGTCCGGTGCGGTCGGGGCGACCTACGCGAAGGGTCTCGACGTCTCCCATTACCAGGGGGCGATCGACTGGGTCCAGGTCGCCGGCGGCGGCTTCAGCTTCACGTTCGCGAAGGCGACCGAAGGGACGACGCTGGTCGACCCCACGTACTCGATCAACCGGGCGGGCGCCAACAGCATCGGCCTGCGGCTCGGCGCCTACCACTTCGGACGGCCGGCCGGGTCGGGGGCCGCCGGCATCGCCGCGAACGCGATCGCGCAGGCCGACTTCTTCGTCGGCACCGCGCAGCCCGCCGCGGGCGACCTTCCGCCGGTGCTCGACCTCGAGACGAAAGGGACACTGGCCACGGACGGCCTCGTCCAGTGGACGCAGGCCTGGCTGGACGAGGTCTTCGCGCGCACCGGCATCGACGCCGCCGTCTACGTCTCGCCGAGCTTCTGGAAGACGGCGCTCGGCGACACGACCACCGTCGCCGGCGACGGCCATCCGCTCTGGATCGCGCACTGGACGAAGAACGCGGCGCCGACCGTTCCCGCGTCGAACTGGGGCGGCCTCGGCTGGACGTTCTGGCAGTGGACCGACTGCTCGACGGTTCCCGGCATCGCCCACTGCGTGGACGGCGACCGCCTGAACGGGACGGATCCCACGCGCGTCACCGTGCCGGCGTATCCGACCGGCGTCCCCGCGGTCTCGTCGGCTCCGACCGTCGTCGGGACCGCGCAGGCCGGCGCCAAGCTGGCGGGCGTGCCCGGCGTCTGGAACGGCGGGAAGCCGGTCTCCTTCACGTACCAGTGGCAGAGCTGCGACGCCGCCGGCTTCACCTGCACGCCGATTCCGGGCGCGACGCTGGAGACGTACGCGCCGACGGCGACCGACGTCGGCCACGCGCTCGTGCTCACGGTCACGGCCGCGTCGAGTGCGGGGACGGCCACGGCGAACTCGGTGCCGACGCTCGCGATCGCGCCCGCCGGCTCCTCCACGTCGGCGCGCCCGGCCGTGATCGTCGCGCCGGTCGTGAGCGGGACGACGGAGGTCGGGCAGACGCTGACCGCCTCCGCCGGCACGTGGTCAGGCTCGCCCGCCTCCTTCGAGTTCACCTGGCGCCACTGCGACGGGGCGGGCGCGAACTGCACGTCGATCGTGGGCGCGACCACGCCGACGTACACGCTCACGCCGGGCGACATCGGCACGACGCTCTCGCTGATCGTCACCGCGACCGGCAAGGGCGGCGCCGGGACCGCGACCGCGCCGACCACCGTCGTCGTCGCGGCCGCGCCGGTCCCGCCGGCGGTCGCCGGGTCGGCCGCCGTCCAGCCCGGCCTGGCCGGCGCGGTCGTCTCCGCCGACGGCCGCGCCACCGTCACCTGGCAGCCGGGGGCTGTGCCCGCCGGCTCCACCGTCTCGCTCACGCCCGCGGACGGCGACCTCTGGCTCGCCGGCACGGGAGTCGTTCTCGACGTGCAGCCGCCGTCCGGAACGTTGCCGTGGCCGGTCGACCTCGCCTACGCGGCCGCACCGGCCTCCCAGGTGGTCGGCTTCTCCGGCGACGGAAGGATCTGGACGCCGGTCGCCCCGCTCACCGACCCGACGCTGCCGGACGGCCTCGACGAGGGCACCTACACCGACGGAACGGTGCTGCACGTGCTCACCCGCGCCGCCGGCCATTTCGCGCTCTTCACGCCGGGCGCCTGGGGCGACCCCACCCGCGTCTCGCCGCTCCAGCCCGTCCTCGCACGGCTCACGACGACCACGGTGCGGCGCCAGATCGGCCACGTGATCCTGCTCGTGGGGCGCCTCTCGGTCAGCTCGCAGGCGGATCTGTACGCGAACGTGTACGGCCCGAAGGGGTTGCGTCCGTCGCTCCTGCCGGCCGGCTCGCGGCTCGCGCTGCCGCTGCACGGCGCCGCGGCGAAGACCGAGCACACGCGCGTCCTCTCGCCGGGCAGCTTCCCCGTGACGTTGCGCATCGACGGCCGCAAGCTCCCGCCCGGCGCCGTGGCGAACGTGCGCGTGACGGCGATCGACCCGTGGGGCCGGCGCACCTCGTTCTCGCTCGGCTTCCGCGCGCCGTAGAGTGCGGGCGTGGCCCCGGAGCTCGTCGTTCGCAACGCGCGCCTGCTCGACGGCCGTCTCGTCGACCTCGTCGCCGAGGGCGGCCGGTGGGTACGGATCGGGGAATCGCTGCCCGCGGACGGCGCGGCGGAGCTCGATGCAGAGGCTCGTCTCGTCACCGCGCCGCTGGTCGACTGCCACCTCCACCTCGACGCGTCGCTCACCGCCGGCCGGCCGCGCTGGAATGCGTCGGGGACGCTGATCGAGGGCATCCAGGTCTGGGGGGAGCTGAAGCCGAGCCTCACCGAGCAGGACGTGTTCGACCGCGCGCACGAGATCGTGCGCTGGTCGGTCGCCCAGGGAACGCTGTTCATCCGCGCCCATGCGGACGTCTCCGGCGAGAACGAGGCGATGGTGCGCGGGCTGCTGCGCTTGAAGGACGAGGTCGCCGACCTCTGCACGATCCAGGTGACCGCGTTCCCGCAGGACGGGATCTTCGCCCGGGACGGCGACGAGGAGCGGCTCGAGAACGCACTCCGGCTGGGCGTCGACTGCGTCGGCGGCATCCCCCACTACGAGCCGACGTCGGAGCTCGGGCTGAAGGAGGTGCACCGGGTCTTCGAGCTCGCGAAGCAGTACGGGCGCAGGGTCGACGTGCACTGCGACGAGACGGACGACCCGAACAGCCGCTTCCTCGAGGTGATGGCGGACGACACGGTGAAGTTCGGGCTCGGCGGCCGCGTCACCGCGAGCCATTGCACCGCGATGGGCTCGTACGAGCCGTACTACTCGTCGAAGCTGCACGGCTTCCTCCGCCGCGCGGGCATCAACGTCGTCGTCAACCCGTACGCGAACTCGCTCATCCAGGGCCGCCTCGACGTCTATCCGAAGCGGCGCGGCTTCGCGCAGCTGAAGGAGCTGCTTGCCGCCGGCGTCAACGTCTCGCTCGGCAACGACGTGATCATGGATCCCTGGTACTCGATGGGCCGCGCCGACATGGTGGAGGCGGCGAGCCTCGCGCTCCACTTCACGTACATGAGCGGGCTCGACGAGATCCCGGAGATGCTGCGCTGCGCGACCGAGCGCGGCGCGCGCACGCTCGCCGTCGAGGACGAGTACGGGATCGAGGAGGGCAAGCCGGCCGATCTCGTCGTCTTCGACGCGCCGAGCGCGCTCGAAGTGCTGCGCCTGCACGCGCCGCGGCGCTGGGTGATCCGCCGCGGCCGCATCGTCGCCGAGACGACGCCGGCGCAGACGACGCTGCTCGGCGAGCCGGTCACGTTCACGCCGCCCGACGCCGCCTGAGCACGGCCGCGACGGCCAGCAGCCCTCACGGATGGCGGTCTCACTGCCGACGATGTACAAGATGAGACTCGTGACCGCCGTCACTCTCCTGCTCGCCGGCCTGCTGGCCGCAACCGGCGCCCCGGCCGCCCGCGGCGCGGACGATCCGTACGCCGCGCTGCTCGCACCCGCCGGCACCTGCGCCCTGGACACCGGGCTCCACCTGAGCCGGGCGGCGGCGAGCCGTACGATGCTCTGCCTCACGAACTACGCCCGCACTCACGCCGGGCTCGATCCGCTGAAGCTCGCGCCGTCCCTGCAGCGGGCGGGCCGAGACAAGCTCGCGGCGGACGTCTCCTGCGGCGAGTTCAGCCACTCCCCGTGCAGCAAGCCGTTCACGACCGTGTTCGCCCGCTATCTCGCGGGTGCGAGGGGCTACGAGATCGGCGAGAACATCGCCTGGGGAACCGGCGACTACGGCAGCGCGCGCGAGACGATGAGCGACTGGCTCCACTCGGCGGGCCATCGCGAGAACATCCTGACCGCGTCGTTCCACGACGTCGGCTTCGGCTACCTGCCCGGGCAGACGTTCCAGGGCCAGAGCGGCGCGACGCTCTGGTCGCAGGAGTTCGGGGTGCGGCGAGGGCCGTAGCGATTACGGCTGCGACCAGGTCGCGACGTCGTCGCGACCTGGTCGCGGATGTTCACGTCACCGCGTCTGCGGAAAACCGAGGTCTACCTTCGATGTACTGGGATCCGGCCACCGCGAGGTGACGACCTTGCCGCGCGTGTAGAAGTCGATTCCCTCCGGCCCGTAGACGTGGCGGTCGCCGAAGAGCGACGCCTTCCAGCCGCCGAACGAGTAGTACGCGACAGGCACAGGGATCGGCACGTTGATGCCGACCATGCCGGCCTGCACGTCGAACTGGAACTGGCGGGCGACGCCGCCGTCGCGCGTGAAGATCGCCGCGCCGTTGCCGTACGGGTTGTCGTTGACGAGCCGGACCGCCTCGTCGTACGTCGCGACACGCGTGATCCCGAGCACCGGCCCGAAGATCTCGTCGTCGTAGGCACGGGTCCCCGGCTTCACGTCGTCGAGCAGTGTCGGCTTGAGGAAGAAGCCGTCCCCCGGCGCGCCCTCGCGGCCGTCGATGAGCACCTTGACGCCCTCGGCGGGCGCGTTCTCGACGTAGGACGCGACCCGGTCGCGGTGTTCCCGTGTGACGAGCGGCCCCATCTCCGACGTCGGGTCGAGCCCGTCGCCGACCTTCACCTTCGGGATCCGCTCCGTGATCGCCGCGATCAGCGGCTCGGCGACGTCGCCGACTGCGACGACCTGCGAGATGGCCATGCAGCGCTCGCCGGCCGAGCCGTACGCCGCTGACACCGCCGCGTCGGCGGCCATGTCGATGTCCGCGTCCGGCAGCACGATCATGTGGTTCTTCGCCCCGCCGAGCGCCTGGCACCGCTTCCCGCGCGACGTGGCCGCCTCGTAGACGTAGCGCGCGATCGGCGTCGAGCCGACAAACGAGACCGCGGCGATGTCGGGATGCTCGAGCACCGCGTCGACGGCGAGCTTGTCGCCGTTCACGACGTTGAAGACGCCGTCGGGGACGCCGGCTTCCTTCAGGAGCTCCGCCGTCCAGAGCGACGCCGACGGGTCCTTCTCCGACGGCTTGAGCACGAACGTGTTGCCGCACGCAAGCGCCGGCGCCCACATCCACATGGGCACCATCGCCGGGAAGTTGAACGGCGTGATTCCCGCGACCACGCCGAGCGGCTGCCGGATCGAGTAGACGTCCACCCCGCTCGAAGCCTGCTCGGAGTACTCGCTCTTCAGCAGCGTCGGGATACCGCAGCAGAACTCGATCACCTCGAGCCCGCGCGTCACCTCGCCGAGCGCGTCGGAGAGCACCTTGCCGTGCTCGGCGGTGAGCAGCCGCGCAACCTCTTCACGGCGCGCCGCGACGAGCTCGCGGATCCGGAAGAAGAGCTCGGCGCGCCTCGCGAGCGAGAACGCGCGCCAGGCCGGGAACGCGGCCTTCGCCGCCTGCACCGCCCGGTCGACCTCTTCCACCGAGGCGAAATCGACCTCCGCGGTCTTCTCCCCGGTGGCGGGGTTGAAGACGGGTCCGCTGCGGCCGGACTCGCCGCTGTAGACCCGGCCTCCGATCCAGTGGCTGATCCGCTTCACGCCCGTGTTCACCTCGGCGGGTGGCGCTGCCAGCTCGGTCATGCCAAACCTCCTTGTCCCGGTCAGCGTACCCTGCATGCGTCGTGGACAGCCTCTCCGACCCCGGGATCTCGCTCGAGGAGCTGCAGCTCGCCGCCCGCAACCACGGGCTGCCGCTCGAGACGTTGCGCGACCCGATCACGCCGGTCGGGCTGCACTACCTCCTCATTCATTTCGACATCCCCGAGGTGGACATGCAGGCGTGGCGTCTGCGCATCGGCGGGGTCGTCGAACGCCCGCTCGAGCTGACGCTCGACGAGCTGCGGGCGCGACCGAAGCAGACGCATGCCGTGACGCTCGAGTGCGCCGGCAACGGCCGCGCGCTGCTCTCTCCCCGCGCCGTGAGCCAGCCGTGGCTCTCGGAGGCGGTCGGCACGGCCGCCTGGACGGGGACGCCGCTCGCGCCGCTGCTCGAGGAGGCGGGGCTGCTTCCGGATGCGCTCGAGGTCGTGTTCACCGGCATAGACCGTGGCGTCCAGGGCGGCGTCGAGCACGCGTACGAGCGGAGCCTTCCCGTCGCGGAGGCGCTCCGCGGCGACGTGCTGCTCGCCTACGCGGTCAACGGCCGGCCGCTGCCGCCGCAGCACGGCTTCCCGCTGCGCCTGATCGTGCCCGGCTGGTACGGCATGACGCACGTCAAGTGGCTGGCCGCCGTCACGGTCGTCGCCGAGCCGTTCCAGGGCTGGCAGCAGGCGGAGGCGTACACGCTTCGCCAGTCCGAGGAGGACGCGGGCACGCCGGTGACGCGGATGCTGCCGCGCGCACTGCTCGCGCCGCCGGGCATCCCGGATTTCATGTCGCGCTCGCGCTACCTCGCAGCGGGGCCGTGCCTGCTGACCGGTCGCGCCTGGTCGGGCTGGGGCCCGGTCGAACGCGTGGAGGTGAGCGTCGACGGCGGCCGGGAATGGGTCGACGCCACGCTCGACGAGCCGCTCGCGGACTACGCCTGGCGCGGCTGGCAGCACTCCTGGGACGCGCGGCCGGGCGAGCACGAGCTCTGCTGCCGCGCGACGGACGCGGCCGGCAACGTGCAACCCCTCGAGGCTCCCTGGAACCTCGGCGGCTACTGCAACAACGCGATCCAGCGGGTGCGCGTCACCGTTTCCTGACACGCACTACCATCCGGGCAGGCGACGAAGGAGGCAGCGTGGCAACGATCGAGACGAACCCCCAGCTCGGCGAGCAGGTCCGCGAGGACGCGAAGCGCTACGTCCTCCATTCGTGGTCGGTGCAGGACGCGATCAACCCGCTGCCCGTCGCGGGCGCGGAAGGGCGGTACTTCTGGGACTACGAGGGGAAGCGCTACCTCGACTTCGCGTCGCAGCTCGTCAACGTCTCGATCGGCCACCAGCACCCGAAGCTCGTCGCCGCGATCAAGGAGCAGGCGGACAAGCTCTGCACGATCGGCCCGCCGATGGCGACCGAGCCTCGCTCGACACTCGCGCGCCTGGTCGCCGAGGTGACGCCGGGCGATCTGTCGATGACGTTCTTCACCAACGGCGGCGCCGAGGCGAACGAGAACGCGATCAAGCTCGCCCGCTGGTACACGGGCCGCCAGAAGGTGATCGCCCGCTACCGCAGCTACCACGGCGCGACCGCGGGCGCGGTGACGCTCACGGGCGACCCGCGCCGCTGGCCTGCCGAGCCGGGGATTCCGGGCGTCGTGCGCATGTTCGACCCGTACACGTACCGCTGCCCCGCCGGCCACCCGGACCCCTGCCCTGTGTGCACGGGCGCGCCGCACCTCGAGGAGATCCTCCAGTACGAGGGCGCGCACACCGTCGCCGCCGTGATCCTCGAGACGGTCACCGGCACGAATGGGATCATCGTCCCGCCGGACGGCTACCTGCAGTCGATCCGCGAGGTCTGTGACCGGCACGGGATCCTGCTCATCGCCGACGAGGTGATGGCCGGCTTCGGCCGCACCGGCAAATGGTTCGCCGTCGACAACTGGGGCGTCGTTCCGGACATCCTGACGATGGCGAAGGGGATCAACTCCGGCTACGTGCCGCTCGGCGCGATGACCATCCGCGAGCCGATCGCCGCGTGGATACGCGACAAGTTCTTCGGCGGAGGGCTCACGTACAGCGGCCACCCGCTCGCGTGCGCCGTCGGCGTCGCATCGATCGAGGCCTTCCGCGAGGAGGGCATCGTCGAGCACGCCGCGGAGATGGGACCGGTGTTCTCGGAGAAGCTGAACGGGCTCGCCGCGAAGCATCCGTCGATCGGCGAGGTGCGCGGGATCGGCTGCTTCTGGGGGCTGGAGCTCGTGAAGAACCGGGAGACGCGCGAGCCGCTCGTGCCGTACAACGGCGGCGGCGAGGCGGCCGCACCGGTGACGCGACTGGCGAAGGCGGCGCTCGAGCGCGGCCTGTACCTGATGACGCACTGGAACGTGATCATGATCTGCCCGCCGCTCACGATCACGCGCGACGAGCTCGACGAGGGCATCGCGATCCTCGACGACGTCCTGGCGATCGCCGACGAGTACTACACGGGCTGAGACTCGAGGAGTTCGTGGCGGTGCCCTGCGCTCGATGCGGCTCGAGTGACGTCCGACCCGTCACGCTCCGGTGACGCCGCGACCCCGGCTGGAGGAGCTCGAGGCCTCCTGCCTCGATTCCCGCTCGACCGAGCTGCTCGTCGTACTCGTCTGGCTCGTCGCCGGCGAGGTCGAACTCGACGAGACGGAGCTGAACGCGGCGCGCCGGCGCGCGCTGCTCGTGCTCGCAGCGGGCGGCGACCCGCACCGCGAGCTCGACCTCGATTCGGTGGCGGCGGAGCGACTGGCGGCCGAGCTCGACGCGCCGGAGCGGCGCACCGCGCTCGCGGCAGCGCTCGACCGGCTCGCCGCCGTCGCAGAGGGGCTGCCGGTCGTCTCCGGCTCGCTCGACATGCTGCGCGGCGACCCGGATCTCGCCTGGCGCAGCCTCGCGCTCGCCCTGTTCGCGGACGAGCTCGCGGACGAGTAACCTGCGGGCACGTGCCCGCCTGCGGCCGGGCGGGGATGACCGCCGAGACCGACGTGCCGCCGCCGTAGCCATCTCCGGACCCGACCCCCCGCGCAGGGTCACCCTCCCGCGCTTTCTGCCCGACAGCCGCCGCGTCGAGCCCTACTCCCGCGCGGATGCCCCGTACTTCCGCAGCGGCGGCTTCTTCGTCCGCGTCGGCGGGCTGGCGGTCCTCGTCGGAGTCGCCATCTGCCTCCTCGTCCTGCGCGCCTGGTCGATCCAGATCCTCCACGGCCCCGCGTACACGTCGCTGGCGAACCAGCAGTCGTTCCGCACGGTCGACCTGATCGGGCCGCGCGGCCCGATCGTCGACGCGAAGGGACGGCCGCTGGCCGGCACGACCGAGCACGTCGTCGTCGCGGCGGACGCGGGCGCGCTCGGCACGGTCGACGAGCACGGCGTCTGGAGCGCGAGTGCCGACGGGACGCGGGCGCTCGACCAGGTGTCGAAGCTCGCGCACGTCCCCACGCCGACGCTCGTCGCGCGTATCCGTCGCTCCATCGTCCGCTCGCCGTTCGCGCCGGCGGTCGTCCTCCCGCGTCCGGACCCCGGACTCGCCGACTACCTCGCCGAGCGCGGCTCCGACTATCCCGCCTTCAAGGTCACGCAGGTGTCGTCACGCAGCTATCCGCAGGGCGGGTTCGGCAGCGAGTTCCTCGGCCTCCTCGGCGAGGTGAGCAAGCCCGAGCTCGGCAGCGCACGCTACGCGCACGCGACCGCAGGCGAGATCGTCGGCCAGTCGGGCGTCGAAGCCGTGTACGACTCGATCCTCAACCCCGGCTTCCTGCGCGCGAGGCTGCGCGTCGACTCGCAGGGACGCATCGCCGGCCCGCTGACGTTCCCCCCGCCGAAGACGCTTCCGACGCTCCAGCTCACGATCAACGCGCAGCTCCAGCGTGCGACCGAGGCCGCCGTCGAGCACGGGATCGCGCTCTCACAGCAGCTCGGCTATCACCCGACGGGCGGCTCCGCGGTCGTGATGAACCCGTGGACCGGCGGCATCTATGCACTTGCGAGCGTGCCGACGTACAACCAGGTCGAGGCGGCCAAGAGCCCGAGCTATCTCCAGCACCTCTACTCGAACCCGCAGGACCTGCTCGTCGACCGCGCGATCGCCGGCGTCTACCCGACCGGCTCGACGTTCAAGCCGATCACGGCCGAGGCGGGACTCTCGCTCGGACTGATCTCGCCGTCGACGCCGCTCCTCTGCAGCGGCACGTTCAACCTCGGCAGCTTCGTCTTCCGCAACGTCGAGGCCGGCATCTTCGAGAACATGTCGCTCCCGACGGCGCTCTCCCAATCGTGCGACACGTGGTTCTACCGGCTCGGCGATCGCATCTACGCGAGCGACCCGGCAAAGCAGGGCACCGCGATCCAGCAGTGGGCGCACAAGCTCGGCCTCGGCACGCGAACCGGGATCGACCTCACCGGCGACTCCGCCGGGCTCGTGCCCACGCCGGCGTGGCTGAAGAAGCAGCCCGGGCACTCTGCGTGGTACGAGGGCCAGACGATCAACCTCGCGATCGGACAGGGCTACCTGCAGGCGAGCCCGCTCCAGATGGCGGTCATGTACTCGGCGCTCGCGAACGGCGGCACCGTCGTGCGCCCGCACGTCGCCGGCGCGGTGGTGCGCGGGGACACGACGACGAAGCTGCGCTTCCCGCCCGTCCGCCACGTCAAGCTCGTCGACGTCGACGCGATCCGGCAGGGCCTCTACGAGGCCGCCCATTCCGGCACGTCAGCGTCCGTCTTCGCGAACTTCCCCGTTCCGGTCGCGGGGAAGACCGGCACCGCCGAGGCGCCGCCCGGGGACGACCACTCGTGGTACGCCTCCTGGGCTCCCGCCGGGAGCCATCCCGAGGTCGTCGTCGTCGTGATGATCGAGCACGGCGGCTTCGGCGTCGAGGCCGCGGCGCCGGCGGCCCGCGACATCTACAAGGCGTTCTTCCATCTGAAGCACTAGGCGTGTCCGGTGAGCGTGACGCCGAGCAGGAGCAGCGACAGCGCCGACGTCACGAACACCGTCAGGGCAGCGATCGCGTTGAAGACACGGCCGTTCTTGTACTTGCCCATCAGCTCCTCGTTCGAGGCGAGCCGCCAGACGAAGACGAGCGTCACCGGTAGCAGCACGCCGTTCACGACCTGCACGAGCACGAGCAGGTGGATGACCGGCAGGCCGGGAATGAGCGCGACGAGCATCCCGACCAGGATCAGCACGGTCAGGGTCCCCACGAAGACCGGAGCCTCGCGCGGCCGGCGCGCGAGCCCCTTCTCGAACCCGAACGTCTCGGCGATCACATAGGCCGCCGTCACGGGCAGGATCGCGGCCGCGAGCAGGCTCGCGCCGAGCAGGCCCACCGCGAACAGCGCCTCGGCGAAACGGCCGGCGAACGGCTCGAGCGCCTTCGCGGCGTCGGCCGCGCTGTTGACGTTGTAATGACCGTGCACGTACAGCGTTGCGCCGGTTGCGATGATGATGAAGCTCGCGACGAGATTCGCGAAGATCGAGCCCGACGCCACCTCGGCGCGCTCGGCGTTCAACTCGTCGACGCCGATGCCGCGGTCGACGACCGCCGATTGCACGTAGAGCTGCATGAACGGCGTGATCGTCGTCCCGGCGGTGGCGATGAACAGGAACAGGTACGCGCTGTTGAGCTGGATGTGCGGCACGACGATCGCCTTGCCGACGCCGCCCCAGTGCGGGTGCGCGAGGATGGCCGCGACCGGGTAGGCGAAGAACGGGATCGTCATCGCGACGAAGA
>Ga0265318_10001087_pt1 | contig 17063 bp, 12 predicted proteins | sample 4821metaG_FD_192431 | JGI IMG/M metagenome (GOLD analysis project Ga0265318, IMG submission 192431) | Rhizosphere microbial communities from Carex aquatilis grown in University of Washington, Seatle, WA, United States - 4-8-21 metaG | ecosystem: Host-associated > Plants > Roots > Rhizosphere >... | reverse complement strand
ATCGGGCCATCGGCCCTCCTTGGGCGCTGCTGTTTCTCCTTATCTCTCATCTCAGAAAATTCAACTACCTTCTTTTCAAGACCCTGTATTAGGTTATGCAACAGCTTCTAGACATTTGCCAGCGCTCAGTACCGCCGAATTGTCCATATACCCGGAAACGAATAATACGTGGAGATTGGGCCTGATGCTGGACAGCTTGAGAGCGAGGTCTTGCCCAGCCATTCCCGGCATTACAACATCGGTCAGCAAAAGATGAATATCGGTTTCGGAAAACCGGGCAAGATTAATTGCGTCTTCGCCATTTCGGGCAACAAGCACATTGTAACCCGCTGATTCAAGAGTTTCGAAGGCAAGATTTCGGACAATCTCATCGTCCTCCACGAGCAAGATCGTTCCACTCAAGGGACTAGTCTTAGTCGGACGCATTAAGGTGATCTCTCGGGGCGGCTTTTCCTGTGTCACTGGCAAGTCAATTTGAACAGTTGTACCTTCACTTAACTTAGTCCCAACCTCAATTGACCCTCCAGTTTGTTTCACGAATGCATATACCATTGCAAGTCCAAGTCCACTTCCTTGACCAATGCCTTTGGTCGTAAAGAATGGCTCGAAAATGTGGGGCAGCACGTGTGGAGGAATGCCCGGCCCGGTATCCCGAATCCGAATCGCAACGTATGGCGTATTAGAATTGTCGGCAGGAAACGACCGGACGGATGGTTGAGGGCATTCCATTGTGATTGTCAGAGTACCCCCATTCCCCATCGCATCTCTTGCATTGACTGCGAGATTCAATATTGCCTGTTCAAACTGCGACCGATCCAACTTGACGAAGACTCTCTGCGTGTCGAATTCCATAGCCAAATGAATATTCTCGCCTATGGTTCTGCACAGCAAATCCTTGGTGCCATTTAATACGGCAACGATATCTGTAACAACTGGTTGCAAGACCTCATTACGGCTAAATGCTAAAAGCTTCGCTGTCAATTCCCGAGCAAGTAAAGCTGCTCGCTTAATCTCCTCAGCTTTCGGCCTGAGAGGATGATTCGGATTAAGTTTATTCGTGAGAATCTGGCTGTATCCAAGGATGCCGACAAGGAGGTTATTGAAGTCGTGTGCTACTCCCCCTGCGAGTCTTCCTATTGCCTCCATCTTTTGGTTTTGGCGGAGGCGCTCGCTAATTGCTTTCTGTTCAGTCCTGTCTTCGACCACACCCTGAATTAAGAACGATCCCTTTGATTGATCCCTATAGTAGCGCAATGTCAAATGCACCAGAATTTTCGACCCGTCCCGTTTTCTCCACCTGGCTTCACAACTGAGGGGTGTTCTGGTTGCAGAACTTAGATTGAGAAATTCAACGGGTTCGCCATCTTCCCGACTTACTTCCGTTCCTACCTGCTTCGAAACTACCTCAGATGCTGAGTCGTATCCCAAAATCTCAACAAGTGCAGAATTAACCATCACAATAGTTCCATCCAGCGCTGCCCGGAAAAGTCCTACTGGCGCTTCCTCGAAGAGGGAGCGATACTCCGCCTCGGACGCCTCTATGGCCTCCCGCAATCGATTCCGCTCTGTGATATCCCGTCCGATTGAAACAATATAAGTACGATCCAGGTTTACGACTTTTAGGCTAACTTCCATAGGGAACTTAGAGCCGCTTTTCGTGACCCGGGTCGTTTCAAAGGTGTGCAATCCATTGTCGTTGAGTTGCTCTTTGTGCCACAAAATAGTGGATCCATCTAGATTTGGATTGATATCAAAAACAGATAGGAACAGGAATTCCTCTCGGGTATAGCCTAGATCCTTGTACGCCTCCTCATTGGCATCGAGGAAGCGTAATGTTTCAGGATCAATAATTAAGATTGCATCGTTCGATTGTTCCATCAATTCGCGAAATAAACTGAGTGATTTCGAAGCACTCTCGATTTGCCTGTCTCTTTCAATTAGGTCCGCAGCTTGCGATTCAAGTTTGGCATTTTTCCGTTGCAGTTCATCGGCTGATGGCAAAGTAACAGCTTTTGGAATCGATAGGAATAGGATCACGGCTGCAGATATGGAAACACTTGCGGTAAGAAGGCTCACGGCTCCAGCAAGCCAATTCAAGGAATGCCATATTGCCCAGACATCTATCAAGTGCGTAATGCCGCGAGCCAGGATAAAGATCCCAAAATGAAAGAATATTCGACGAACGGAAATGTCGCGGCGTTTTCGACTTAGCAATACCAGTATAAGTGAGATTGCCAAATACGATATAGCAATCAGGGAAACCGACAAGATATGTAACCAAACTATTCCAGGTTCCGACAGAAGAGAGAATCCGTGTCCCTTTAGTCCAATCGGGGACGAGATTTGTCGCAGAACTTCCATCTAAGCCCTCCAAGTTGGAGATTCGAATTACATTGAGCTGGCCTGCCCTGCTGACAATTGGTTATTTCTTAGCCTTGCGCCGCAATTCTCACATCTTGGAATCTCTTTTTTGGAGGGGGGAGATAGCAATGGAAAAGAGCATAAGGGGCAGTGGAAAATCACGCCCTTCTTGCACGTCGGACAATTCTCGGGAAAGGGAATTACCTCGTTCGTTTCACAGTCTTCTTTAAAATCATGTAAAAAGCAACACTCGCCCGAAGAACAGATTGCGTAAGGTGGCATGGGTGGCCTCCGCAAATGGCACTATTCGTGCCAGATATAATCCATCATCGGATGTATGTCAATGGGTGATTAATATTTCGATAGAAGATATGTCTCATCGGTGGAAAAGTGGGCGCGATGGGATTGGGGGGTGCGAGTGTCGATTCGCACAAACACATCTGGGAACTTGCACCCAGCGCCGTGATATGGCTTTGTGTGGAGCGCAACTATTGACAAGTTTCGTAAAGAGAGGGCGATGGCGCAAGGTGTGCATCTCTGTGTCGCAGCGAGATCATTTCGGGAAACAAAAAAGCGTGACGGGGGAGGAGGCCCGCCACGCTTCTCTTAGAGGGAAGAAACTTTTTCGCCTATTGCGCGATGAGGTTGTGCGATCCGCAGAACAGCGAACTGGCTATGCTTGCGCTCTGCGGGACCCACCACATGCGGCGTACCCAGCGATGGCGGCTGTCCATCATTTTTTTGCCGACAAAATCCATCAGTGCCGGACCGGCCTGAATCGCCACGTAAAGGGAAGCGTTCCCGGCGAAAGGCTTCAGCAGCGGATTCAATTCCTGCGCGCCGGTTGTCGTGATGGCGTGCCGCGTGGTCCAGGCGTCGAAGGTTGCCGCGCTATGAGAAGCGATGGCCAATCCCATCCACAGTCGTTCGTTGCGGCGCCGCTCAGCCTTCAACTCAGCTACCGACACGGTCGTGGACTTTAAGAATGCAATCGGCGCCGGGACGTTTACCGGAGCTGCGGGTTCCGGGGCGCTCGGGAGAAGTTCGGGCGGAATCGTTGCGTCCGCCGGATTCGGCGCTGTGGGCAGAGTAATCTCATTTGCCGCGGACCTCACCGAATCAAGACTAGCCGGCTGGATGAGGGCAATCTTCTCTGTAGAGAAGGCCATCTGTGCATTGACCCGCGGTTGAATCAGAAGTACGGCAAGTGCGAAGAACATTTCAATCACCTCAGTACGCTGCCGGACTTTCGCTTCCGAACATCCCTGCAACGTGAGATCAGGTTACGCGCGGGGGCTGATGGGAGCTATGGCTCCGTAGTCCTGAAAACATTGGATCGATGGTTTTGGAAGGTTGAAACGAAAGTCCTAGCCCATTTGGGTGGGGTCAAAACCTGCCTTTTCCAATGGTTCTTGCTGGATTTAGAGGGGGTAGGACGCAAACAATTCAAGGGGCTGGAGATAGTGAAGAAGGGTCACCGGGGAATTCCAGCACGAGGATTTTGCCTTCGGGACCGCGCTCCAATGTTGGAGCATAGAGTCCTATTTTCTCGCGTGTCCACCACAGACCCTGTTCGCGCTTCTCCTTCCAATCGGAAAACCAGTATTGCCAAATAACCGCGCGGACCTGCTGCGGCGGTTGCCTGGGGAATGGATTGCCCGCAAAAAGGGCAAGGACATCCGGCTCTCCTTCAAGAAGTCGCCGCTCTGTTTGGAGCACGAATGGGTTCTCCCGCCAGGCGCCGAGCGATGCGAACCAGAGATTCCAGTCAAAACGAGGCTGGTAGGGGGCATAAATTCGCGGCGGGGCTTTCAAATCCTGCGGCTTGTTGCGGAAAGGATAGGCTATCCAGGTCCTGCCCTCCCGCGAACCCTCGAATTCGATTTCAAACCGGTCGCGTGTCATCACCCCAAACAGTCCAAAATCATTGGCAAAGCGGAACGGTTGCAGCACTCGCACGGGCCCGGTAGGCAACGGTTCCGCCCCCGTAAGCATGGAAAGCAACAACACCGAGGTGGCGTAGAAAATCCAGGTTAGAAAGAAACCCTGCGCCCACAAACGAAATCCAGCCTTCCAACCGGAGGTGCGTCCTGCTTCGGTCTCAGTTATCTCTGCAGATTCGCTGCCCACGGCATCGCGCGTGCCTGTCGGCAACACGCGCGCCAGAAACTTGTCATCGAGAATAAGAATACCCAGGAGCAGGACCAGATAGTTCAAAAACGCGTAGTTGCTGGTCAGGATGATGCCGATCTGCCACGGGGTAATAATAAAAAACAATAGGATGCGCGCCCGGCGCGGCAAAAACACAGCGAAAATCAGGACGAATTCGAGGGCAAGCGTCAGCCCCGCAGTGGCCGCATGAAACCAGTGCGGCAGGTGATGCGCATACCACGCAATCCATGTTGGTAGCGGGCCATTCTGATAATACTGGTCCATGGCCGTGAAATTGCGCCATTCAGGGTCGTGTCCGATGATTTTTGCGATGCCCGATTCAAAATAGATGCGGAATAGGAGCCACACCAGCAGGAACCGGCTGGCGCGTGAAGGCGGGTCCGAGGCTCCCCAGCGCGGCCGCCATCCTGACGGCGCAAAAAACAGGCTGATAAAGCCCGCTTCGAGCAGCATGCCGTCGGATTGATAACTGGCGAACTCTCGGGCGACGCTGATAAAAGAAACAAAAGCGATCAGGCACACCACCAGCATGCCGCGCGGACAGAGGTTCAGCGCCAACACCACCGAGGCGAGCATCCCAACAATGCAAACGGCCAGCAGCGCGCGATCGCTAGCCGACCACCAAAACACGGACGGGGCAAACCAGAAGCGCCACCCTCCCAGGTTACTTGCCACCTCACCAAGATAGTCCTGTGCAGGAAGAATTCCATGCGGCCCGATAAGGCCTCGTATCTGGAATAGCAGCGAATAGAACGCGGAGAAAAAGATCAGTCCGAGGCCGCGCAGAAACACCCAGCGGGCAGCCAGATAGCCGGGCCGAGACGGGTCCGGGCCAAACAAGCGTTGGGGAAGCTCGCTGAGGTCGTAATCCACGAAGCGCCATTATACAGATGGATTCGCGCGGAGAAACGGAAGCTGGCAGGAAAAGTGGTCTTACTTCCGGGATGGTTCGGAAGACTCCGAAGGGGGCGCACTCGACTTCCCGTCTGCAACGGTTGCCGCCGCGGCCTCGCCATCCGCAAGATTCGCATAATCCGGAAATCTCTTGGGGCCGTAAAAACGAAGGCGGCACTTTCCGCAACGGTAGGGCCGGACCGGCAGGAAAAGCAAGACCCAGAATTCAAGGATGCGTCCGCGCTTGGTGCGATGCACATGCGTGCTTCCACACCGGGGACAGGTCTTTTCCGGGCTGTAGAAAAAAAATCCGTACACACGCCGCATTAGATATCGATGATACCGCGTGATTTTCCCGGAGGCAATATAACGATTACTCTATGTAGTTAAGATTAACACTCCAGTAGATCAGATCGCCGCCAGAGCCTGCATGGCATGATGGCGAATCCGCCCAAGATTTCGATTGATTACGTGCTGCCGCGGCAGAAATCGCAGCACCGCCGGCCGCCGAATTGCCAAACGGTCCAGCGCCATGTTCAGGCGTTGATCGTGTGGCGCGTAATGCAACCCTCGCGCCAGGATGTCGGCCGCATCCTGTTTACGGTCCGCGGCCACATAAACTTCCGCGAGATTCAGATAAAGCTGGGCATTCCGCCGGTTCATCCTCATGGCGGAGTGGCAGAGTTTTTCCGCCTCGGCCCATTTTTGCTCCGCCGCTGCCAACGCTACGCCCAGATAGGATATATAAAAGGGGTTGCCCGGGTCACGGTCCAAAGCAATCCGCAGGTGAGACAGCGCCTTGTGGGCATCGCCTCCGCGCAGGAATGCCAGGCCGGTCCTGAATTCCTGGAAAGATTCAACGTGATTCATGATCAACCTCCGCTGGGGGAATGGCTTCACATGGGGCCCGCCGGGTACGGAGTGCATAAGCCGGAACGGCTTGCCGCGAACCGTACAGTGGCATCGCGCGGGAACCTTAACGATAGGCTAAAACTAATGGGCAGAATAGACCACTGTACTCAGGAACAGATTTGGAACAGCCGTTCTCGCGGATGTCTTTCCCTCGCCTTGCGGTGAATACGCCTGAAGAACGAATTGCCCTGCGCGCTAACGAAGGCTATGGCTGCCTTGCCCAGTTGCGATCTGCAAACCTTGTCGCTCGATCTCCGCATTCAATACCCTGGCGCGTTCCAACGCATCCGCGATGCTGGGGCAAATGTTCCCCGCCCCGATGTGCCGCTCAAATTCGGCTTGATGCATCAGCCGCGCAGGTTGCTCACGCGCCCCGCAGAAAATCAGGCCGCGTCCCGACCCGTGTATAACGTCCGCCAGATTCTCCAAAGCCTGCAGGCCGGTCGCGTCAATCGCCGTCATATTTCGCAGGCGAAGAATAACCACCGGAGGCAGTTCCTTCAGGCGATTGATAATTTCATCGATCTTGTCCGTGGCTCCAAACAGAAATGGCCCATGGATTCGGAAGATCGCAACATAAGGAGGAATTTCCTTGTGCTGCAGAATATGCACGTGCCCCTCGCGGAGATATTCCTCGGTGACACGGGACACGGTCGTGGTCGCCGTAACTTTTCGGATGAACACCAGCGCCGCCAGTATCATTCCGGCCTCGACCGCCACCGTCAAATCCGCGAACACCGTAAGCGAAAACGTAATCAGCCAGGTGACGATTTCGAGGGGAGTAAGCTTCAGTAGCTCCGGTATTTCCCGCCATTCTCCCATGTTGTAGGAAACCACCAGCAAAATCGCCGCGAGCACCGACAGCGGAATAAATCTCGCCAGCGGCGCCGCGAAAAGAACAATCGCCAGCAGCGTCGCCGCATGAATCATTCCCGATACCGGCGTCTTCGCTCCGGACCGGATATTGGTGGCCGTGCGCGCAATCGCTCCCGTCGCCGGTAGCCCGCCAAACAAAGGCGAAAAAATGTTGGCAATGCCTTGCCCGACCAGTTCGACGTTGGGATTGTGCTTGGTGCCACTCATGCGATCGGAAACGACCGCCGACATCAGCGATTCAATCGCGCCAAGCATGGCCACAGTAATGGCCGGCGAAATCAACGGCCGCAATAAATCGAAACGGAACTGCGGAATTTTCATGCCCGGAAATCCGGAGGGAATCCCCCCAAACCGCGTTCCAATCGTCTCGACTGGCAACTTAAAGATCATCACCAGCGCAGTGCCCACAAACAGAGCGACGATGTACCCCGGCACGCGCTTCACAAATCGCATGAACACCAGAATCAGTGCCAGCGCAAGAACGCCGAGCCCCGTCTCCAATGGCGAAAGCGTTCGGAAGTTCCTGGCCAGAACTTCCATTCGCCCCAGGAATTCGCCTGGAACCTTGTCGACCTTCAGCCCGAAGAAATCCTTGATCTGCGTGCTGGCGATAATAACGGCAATACCGTTGGTAAACCCCACGACGACAGGGCGCGGAATAAACTTCACCGCCGAGCCCAATCCAGTCGCGCCCAGAATCACCAGCATCACGCCGGCCATCAGCGTGCACATGAACAGGCCGTCTAGGCCGTACTTCGTCACGATCCCGTAAACCACCACGACGAAAGCCCCGGTGGGCCCGCCGATTTGCGTATTCGATCCTCCTAACGCGGAAATCAGAAATCCGGCAACGATGGCGCAATACAGTCCCGATTGCGGCGTCACGCCCGAGGCAATCGCAAACGCCATCGCCAGCGGCAGAGCCACCAGCCCGACGGTCACTCCCGCCACGCCATCGGAGGCAAACTTCTGCCAGCTATAATCCCCTAAACTTGATACCGATCTCGGAAGCCAGTCTTGCATTTATAATCCTTGTGTAATCTGTGCGAATAAAGGCATCTTTTTCAGTCGATGCGACCTTAAATAAATTATAGCTCTAACAAGGCTGGGCCGCTGCTCAAAGGCGTTCCGGTTTCTCCGACGAGTACTATTTCGTCTGAAGTTGTGTCTAAACCAAAATGCTCGATGAGTGCGAACGATTGCCTTAGTTTCAGAAACGCTTCGGACACGATCGGTTCACCGAAATAAAATTTGTCTTGACACTGTTCAACTATCGTTGTAGTTACCACTTACCTGGAGTTTCTATGAAACCGCAGAAAGTGAAAGCGCTTTTACTTTTTCTAGCATTTGCCGTCATCGCTTGCTCTGTTTCGCTGAAAGTCTTCGGAGATAGCGCACGGGATAACCCTCGCGCGGAAGAAGCCATGCGAGAGGGTCTGCCGCATGCCGACCTGGGTAACGGCTATTTTCGCAATCCGGTTCTGGGCCCGGGGAGCGACAATACCGCAGTCAAGGTGGGAAGCGACTATTACATGATGGCCGGAGGCGGGTGGCCGGATCAATTGATCTGGCATTCACGCGACCTGGTCAACTGGGTGCCGGTCACACGAACGCTGCGCAAATTCGATGGCGGCGCGTGGGCCTCGGAAATCACTTACTACAAAGGAAAATAATATATTTATACTACGCAATCCGACCCTTCGCGCGGAAACGTGGGGCACCACCGTTCGCTCCTCGTTCCCGAGAGAGCCCAAGGCGACAAGCAGTGGAAAAATATAGTGATGTGGGCAGACCGCCCGGAAGGTCCGTGGAGCGACCCAATCGACATTGGTGTTTACGGGCTATTCGATCCAGGCCACGTTGCGGATCAGCAGGGCAATCGCTACCTATATTTCAACCGGGGAATGATGATTCGCCTCGCTCCCGACGGGTTGAGCGCGGTGGGAGAGCTTAAGCATGTTTATGACGGCTGGCAGTATCCAAAAGAATGGGCCACTTCCTGCCTGTGCCTCGAGGCTCCCAAGTTTTTATCTCGCGACGGCTATTACTACTATTTGTCGGCAGAAGGCGGCACGGATGGGCCGACGACCGCGCACATGGAAGTCGTAGCGCGTTCCAGATCGGTCGAAGGACCGTGGGAAAATTCGCCGTACAATCCGCTGGTACACAATACGAGCACGGATAGCAAGTGGTGGCGTCAGGGACATGGAACCATCGTCCCGGACGAGGCAGGCAAATGGTGGTTTCTGTACACGGGGTTTGAAAACGGGTACACCGTGTTCGGCAAGCAGAGTCTCCTGCTGCCGATCGAGTGGACCGATGACGGCTGGCCACGCGTTCCGGCCGGAGTCTCCGCGACGGACATTCTGCCTAAGCCTGCGGGAGAAAATATCGGGCATGGCATGCCGCTCTCCGACAATTTTTCAAGCAGCACGCTGGGAATTCAATGGACATACCCGCCTTCGACAAAACCGGCAGACGTTTTCAAGATCGGTGACGGGCAACTTCTGATGAAGGCATCGGGAGCGGTGCACGGGAATTCGATGGTTGCGCCAGCCGATGCAACGACTCTGGCAATCGTGCCGGTCAATCACGCTTATGAGGCGGAAGTTGAAATCACGATCCCGGAGACAGCGGAAGCGGGCCTGCTGCTCTCTTCCGGCGGTAATCCTGGAGGCGACAGAGGAGGGAGCTTGGGAGCCTGGGCCAGCGTCGGCCTGCACAAAGGTGAAGTATTTCGCAACGGCGACCACAGCGATTTTGTTCCGTCCAACCAAACGCATCTGTTCGTGAAACTGAGGAACATGCACTACGACATCACCGGGTATTACAGCACAGACGGAAAAACCTGGACTCAGTTTGACTATGCAACCTACGTCAACGACGGGCGTCGGCTTGCGCTGTACGCTTCCGGCACCGGCGACGTCATATTTCGGAATTTCAAATACCACGGGATCGACTGATGACCAACGACAGAGGATTTTGCAGCACGGGCGTCTCGCTCGCAGGGGTTTGAGCCGCGAGAAATGGAAACCTCGCGGGCGAGACGCCGCGCTGCAGAAATCATCCGGCAAAAACGGTTTCGAACTTTGCAAATGCATTCACGATGTAATTTTTGAAAAGGAGCAATCGATCATGGTTGTTTCGAGACGTGATTTTGTGAAACTCGCGCTGATGGCGCCGGTCGGCGCCTGGCTCGCCGACTACCAGAATCTCGCAGCCGCCGCCACAGGCCAGATAAAAATCACTGCCATCAAGGTGATGAAATTGAATGAGAAGCGGGGAAACTCCCGGGCCATCACCAGGATCGAAACCGACGCCGGAATCATCGGCTACGGCCCAGGCGAGGGTGGACCGGAGGCGCGCAACTCGCTCGCTGCGCTTGAAGGCGGTCCGGACGGTTTGATTGGCAAAGACCCGCTGTCCATCCACGTTCACTTTCATAACATGTTTTATTCCCATGCTCAGAGGCCGCGGAACATTTTCGCCTACAGCGGCGTAGACATGGCGCTGTGGGACCTGGCAGGAAAAATTCTAAACCAGCCTGTTTACAAACTGCTCGGCGGGCCCTTCCGCACGGAAATCGAAACGTATTCCCACATGCCGCAACCCCGCGGCAAGACTCCGCTCGAAGCGCAGGCCGACGCTCTCAACAAGGACTCGTGGCGCGAGAGAGCTCAGACCGTGAAAGCCTTTAAAGGCGGTTTCAGAACATTCAAAGTGGATATTCACTCCGCGCTCGGTGTCCCGATGGGCCAGTTCGCGACCGATCGCGGCCCACGCGAAATCGAAACCGTCCGCCGCGTGTACGAGCTGGCGCGCGAGGCATTGGGGTTCGATTACGACATCGACGTTCACTGCCACGGCGAACTCGATCTCCCCACTGCGATCAAAGTGGGAAGGGCCGTGGAAGACATCAAGCCGATTTTTTTCGAGGACCCCTTCGCTCCCCAGTTTTCGGAATCCTGGGCGGCCCTGCGGCGGTCCATCAAAATCCCCATTATCACCGGGGAAAATCTGGCTCTGATCGAAGAGACACTGCCTTTTATAGAGACTCAGTCTGTTGACATCCTGCAACAGGACCTGATTCACGGCGGTGGAATCACAGGCACAAAAATCGTCGCCGATCTGGCCGCGACGTATCGCATGCCGATCGCGATTCACAACGTGGCCGGACATTCGCTCAATTGCGCTTCGGTGCAATTCGCGGCCAGCGTTTACAACTGTCCGAGAATCGAGTTTGGATCTTCTTACGACGTGGCGCCGGAAGCGGCCGGAAATATTCCCGTCGTGAAAGATGGCAAAGTGCAGGTGCCCGACGTGCCCGGCCTGGGCATCATTCTGGATCAGGACTATCTGAAGGCCAATCGCGCAGAGGGCGAGCCGTGGTGGGGCTGAGGGCCGACGATTTCTAAGTGTCCCTTCCTGTAGGCGACGTACGACAAAGGGTTGTGGTTCCGGGCGAAGCGAGGAATCTCTCTCTTGCTTGGCTTCGACCGAAGAGAGATTTCTCTCTTCGGTCGGAATGACGCCTGAAGTTGCTTACTGCGATGCGTGCGCCAGCTGCATTGTTTCTTGGTTAGGTTGTTCATTGGGCCAAATTGAGCAAGTCCAATCTCCCGAGAGGAGCGATCCATTATGTTCGCTACGAGGCGTGATTTTGTGAAACTGGCGCTCATGGCGCCTATCGGTGCGTGGCTGACGGACTTCGAGGCGCTCGCTGCCCCGGTGCAAGGCATGGTGAGGATCACCGCGATCAAGGTGATCAAATTGAACGAGAAGAGAGGAAATTCCCGCGGCCTGATCAAGATCGAGACCGACTCCGGCCTGGTCGGTTACGGTCCCACAGACGGCGGTCCGGCGGCGCGCGTGGCGATCGCCGGAATTTCGGGCGGCCCGGATGGCCTGATCGGCAAAGACCCGCTGTCCATCAAAGTTCACTTCCACAACATGTTTTACTCGCATGCCCAGAGGCCACGCGACGTTTCCACGTACAGCGGCATCGATATGGCGCTATGGGATCTCGCTGGAAAAATCCTCAACGAGCCCGTCTCGAAGCTACTCGGCGGCCCGTTCCGGACGGAGATCGATTGCTACTCCCACCTGCTGCCGCCCAACCGCTCGCTCACGCTTCAACAGGCGCAGGACGATTACCTGAACAAGGATAACTGGAAAAAACGGGCGGACATGCTCAAGTCTTACAAAGGCGGCTTCCGGGCGTTCAAGATCGACATTCACCCTTCTCTCGCCACTGGCAACGGGCAATTTACGCCGGACCTCGGCCCGCAACAAGTTGACAAAGTTCGCCAGGTATACGAATTGGCGCGCGAGGCACTGGGGTTCGACTACGACATCGACGTTCACTGCCACAACGAACTCGATCTTCCCAGCGCCATCAAGATCGCGCGCGCGGTGGAACCGATCAAGCCGCTGTTCTTCGAAGATCCGCTCTCGCCCGAATACTCCGAAGCCTGGCTGCACCTGCGCCAGTCCACCAGCGTGCCCATCATCACCGGGGAAAGTCTTGTGTTGATCGAGGGCACCCTGCCGTTCATCCAGAACCAGGCCTGTGACATCCTGCAACCAGACCTGGTCCACGGCGGCGGAATCACCGGCACAAAAGTCATCGCCGATGTGGCCGCCACATACCGCATGCCCATCGCGCTGCACAATGTGGCGGGCTACGGCCTGAACCTGGCATCACAACAATTCGCCGCCAGCGTTTACAATGCCCCCAGAATCGAGTGCCGCCCCTGGTACGACGAAGCCCCCGAGGCGACCGGCAACATCCCCATCGTTAAGGACGGAAAAATGCAGGTCCATTCTGCCCCCGGCCTCGGGATCCAATTGAACGACGATTATCTGAAAGCTAATCTTGCCGAAGGCGAAACGTGGTGGGGTTAAGTAGGATAGGCTTCAGCCTGTCCGGTTTAGAGTCCACCGTTAAGAAATCATTTTGAATTTGAATTCAGGCAGCGACGGTTGTGTGCGGGCGTAATGTGATCAAGAGGGCGCAGGAAAAATCGCGCAAAAAATAAGGTAGCCCTCTCAGGTAGCGGAGCAGTTGTCGGAGGTTGAAACCTGCGGCTGCCAGCAGGGCGTTGCAGCGATCTCCGGCGCGGTCGTAGTCGACAGAGCCACCAGCCCGACGGTAACTCCCGCCACGCCATCGGAGGCAAACTTCTGCCAGCTATAATCCCTTAAACTTGCTACCGATCTCGGAAGCCAATCTTGCATTTCGTCTAATTATAGCCGGATCGAGACTGCTTCGCAGTACTTCGGCTGGCAAGTTTCGCACCCCAACAATTTTTAGCCAGAAGGCAAGTAATCGAGATGAATCCAGCGTTATTCAGCCCGCCACGGCGAACTCTCCGGCCAGTGCCGCATCGTATCGGTAGCCCATGCAGTAGTCTTATCCATATGGCAAGACGTGCAAGGATTGGGAATCTTGTATTTGTCCGTCATCGCCGGCGTGATGAACGCAAACGTGTGCGCGCGCACATTTACGTTCGCGACCTCCACTTCGATTTTCGGCATATGGCACGCCACGCAATCGCTCCCCGCCGAGCCGTCCTTGTGATGCGTATGCGCGGCAAAAGTAGATGCACGAGGTCCGTTCCGCCCGCCGGGCGCATGGCAATCCAGACAAATCTTGTTTGCCGGTTTTCGCAATTGCGCGTAATTATCCGTGCCGTGAACATCGTGGCAGTCGTAGCAGGTGACGCCGCGCCGGTACATTGCGCTCTGCACAAAATCGTTTCCCTGCATCCGGTTCTTGTGCGCCGTCCCGTCCGGAAAATGCGTGAAGCTCAACTGGCCCAGCGTGTGCTCCTCCAATTGCCAATAATCGCGCAGAGGAAGTCCCACGTTATATCCAACCGGCCAATCGTAATATCTCTCTCCAATCGGATTGGTCAGCGGCCGTCCCTGCGAATGGCACTGAATGCAGGTATCGTTGCCGCTCACCTCATCCATCCGCGCGGGATTCAAAATATTTCCGCGCGTGGCATGGTCCACATGCGCGCTGCCGGGACCGTGGCATCGTTCGCAGCCCACGTTCCACTCCGCCACTTGCTTGGTGTGAACGTCATATCCGACCGAATGACAGCCATCGCACGTAGGCCCGGTAGGCCGCTCCATGTTGTCCGGAGGATAGTGCTCCGCCCACCAGTCCGTCCTATTCGTCACCTTGTACGGACGCCACACCTTGTTCATCACATCCCACTGCGCAGGCTCCGGAAAATAATCGTCTCCGATTTTCTTGAAGTAGCGTTCTTTCCAGATGCTGCCATAAACAAACGCCACCTGATCCTTCGTGAACTTCGGGCTCACATTGTTCGTAGCCAGGTCCGGCGTGATCGCCTCGGGATGTTCCCGAGGATCGCGCACCACATTGGCCATCGGAGTCTTCTTCCACCGCTCGTAAATCTGCGCATGGCATTTTTGGCACGCCGCGGAGCCGACGTAGTGCGCCGATACCGCTGTCGCGCTCTGCTCAACTTTCTCCTGCGGCGTCGTTTGCGAAATGGCGCGAATGAGGAGAACCAGCTTCCACGCCTTGCCATCGTCCTGACTAATGTGCGGATTCCCCAGCGCTGGCATCCCGGTGAGCCGTACTCCATTCATAATGATGTAATGGATTTCGCCGTCGGTAAGATTCTGCGTCAGCGCCGCGCGCAAATCCGGCGCTTTGGGATAAAGATTTTGTCCGATCTCCGACCGCGCGTCGCCATCTTTCCCGTGGCAGCTAGCGCAACGATCGCCAAAATCCTCCCGCGCCTGCTGCAACGTGCCCACATCCGCAGTCAGGGGATTCTTCTTATTCCGCGCGCCACGAGGAATTCCCAAATTTCGCACCGTGCGCGAGACAGCCGTCTCAAGCCCGGACGGCTGATCGACAGCGCTAAATCCTTGTCGAACTACCGATGCCCCATAAACAACCGCAAGAGTCGCAATTGCCAACAGAACAAGTAGAAGTGCGTGTTGGCGTTTCATATTGCATTAGGATGGTACGGACAACGAGTCAAAACAAGCGGAAGTTGGCTCCTCGTGGCATAAACTTTAGCCTGCGTGGTTTTGGGTTCTGTTGGACAAGTAGCGTCCAATTCAAAAACCAAAATCACACACGTTAATTCCTTGGGCGCAAAGCGCGGGAGTCTGGCTCCCCCCAGGCACACCCCCGGCCTAGCCGTTCGCTCCGGAAATCCCATGCTGGGGTTCAGTCTGATAGAATAGTTTCCCCAGAGGCGCGGTCGCCAAGTGGTAAGGCAAAGGTCTGCAAAACCTTTATCGGCGGTTCGATCCCGCCCCGCGCCTCCAAAAATCCGCCACCACCCCCTGCAATGGATTTTTGAACCGCTCGAAACCGAACCATCCTTTTTCCAAAAACCAATGTTCGGTTGCCAGGCAGCCTACTTATTCGGAAGACTGGTCCTGGTCCTGGCCGCAAAAGAAGAACCGTGGAAAGGCCTCCTGGTTTGCACGTCCCACGAATTCCACGCGACGCTCATCGCTGAATACCCGAAATTGCGCCCTCATCCCATCCTTCCCAAATGGCTCTATTTACCGCAAGCCAGCGACGGATTTGAAGAAGCAGCCCAAGAACTTGCGTTCCAATCCCTGAGAAGCGACCCACGAATCGGCGTTGAACCAACAGCGCGTAAGCGAAAGCGCCCATCAAAATCGTGATCTGATTCCGTGTTGTCACAAGCCCCGGAGGGGCGACAAAACGTAGCCCACAGCGGAAGCTGTGGGAAAATACGGCAGTTTTCCGCAAAACCCCGTAGGGGTGACACAAGGAAAATCGCAGCACATAATCGGCCCACGACCGGCAATCAATGTTCAATTGACTTCACAACCCGGTTTAAGTACCTTGTACTACATGATTTCCCACGTCCAGAAGACCAAGCAGGCTTGCCTCTGTTGTACCTGCTGTATGTGTGTATCTTCTGGCGCCGGAGGGCTGAACCTCTAGAATCCGAATCACGCAATTCTAGATTCCCACCGCCAGAAGCACCCCGCGGTGGGATTTTTGTTTTTGGGGACAAGAATTGCTGCAAGCAAACCCTGCCAAGCAATAGGCAGAAAAGGGAGATACCGGCCAGCCGACCAGTTTGCTGGAGTCTGTGACCGGTCAAATCGAAATGAAGAGATTCACCTGGGCCCGACTATCTACAAACAGAGGGATTGGGACATTGCTTGCCGCAGTAATGCTGGCTGCACTGAGCATTCCTGTCCAAGGCGCGGATAGCGCAGCGCTAAAAACCGAAACTCCTTCAAATACGGGCGCGTCTGCGACTTCGAATGCCGGAACTTCGCCCACACCTTCTCTCGAACAAGTCATCGAGCTCCTCCAGGCACAAGGCCGGGAACTCGAAGAGGTCCGCACAGCGTTACGCGAACAGCAACAACTCACCGCCAAGCTAGAAGCCCGGCTAAACTCCGCAGGTTCCGGCTCAGCCATCGGCGAATCAGCTTCCAGCGCCCAGCCATCTTCTCCCGCAGCCGCACAGGAAGAACTCGTCCAGAAAGTAGCCCGCCTCGAAACCGACCTCGGCAATTCGCAAAAGAATTTCGAGCGTAGATTAAAAAGCCTCGGCCCATTTAACTTCAGCGGCGACCTCCGCCTCCGCGCTGAGCCGACCTTCGGCGGTCCCACCGACCGATCGCAAGACCGCTTCCGCGAACGCATCCGCCTGCGCTTCAATGCCGAGGCCGTCCTGAACGATCAGCTCAAAGGCGGCTTCTCGCTGGCCTCCGGCGATCTCAACGATCCAATTTCCACCAACCAGACTTTAGGTCAATACACCACCCGAAAACCGATCGAGATCGACCGCGCCTACGCCACC
>Ga0265318_10001086_pt1 | contig 17087 bp, 21 predicted proteins | sample 4821metaG_FD_192431 | JGI IMG/M metagenome (GOLD analysis project Ga0265318, IMG submission 192431) | Rhizosphere microbial communities from Carex aquatilis grown in University of Washington, Seatle, WA, United States - 4-8-21 metaG | ecosystem: Host-associated > Plants > Roots > Rhizosphere >... | reverse complement strand
CGTTCTGCCGGCTGAAGGACTTCCGGCGCATCGCCACACGCTATGACCGGCTCGCCAGGAACTTCCTCGCATCCGTCTGCCTCGTCGCCGCTATCGTGTGGTGGATTTTATGAGTCTGGGCCCTAGAGCGATACCCTCACCCTTCGACAAGCTCAGGGTGAGGGAATGAGAGAGCATGCACGCTGATGCAGTCCCTCATGCTGAGCTTGTCGAAGCATGAGGGCAGCGCAGATCACTTCGCCAGCGGGCGCACGTCTTCGACCAGGTGGACGAGGACGCGTCCCGGTTCCTCGATCTGCATCATGTGGGCGGAGTTCTCGAACCAGACGAGCTTCTTTTCCGGCGCCTGGACATGGGCAAACCAATCGGCGGTGACTTTGGCCGACGTCGTGTCGTCGTGGCGGCCGTTGAAGATCACGATCGGGCAGCGGAAGCTGGTCACCTTCGTGAAGTCCGCCGCCATCATCTGCTTGAGCAGGATCGGCAGCGACAGCTCCGAGCCCTTGTCGATGGCGTCGAGATCGCTGTCGCTGTAGTCCGGCGACAGGGCGCCGGCGCGGTAGTAATAGGCGTAGGTGTCGCGCCGCCAGCTCAGGCCCCCGAACACGACCGACCATTTGCGCTCGATGTTGATCTTGTCGAACGGGACGGAGCCGTCGGCTTCAGGATAAGGCGCGATGGCTTTGAGCTCCTTGACCGCCTGTTCGTTATGCGCGTCCTGGGCCTGTTTGAGCGTCGCTTCGTAGCCGAGCCGCTCGCTCTCGCGCGAATCGATCATCTGGCCCATGCCGACATAGGCATAGAGCCATTCGGGATGCGCCTCAGCGAGCTTCAGCCCCAGGATCGTGCCCCAGGAATGGGCCATCACGAAGATCTTGTCCTTGTGATAGGTCGCGCGCAGATATTGCACCAATTCCTGCGTGTCGTTCTCCATCGTCTCGACCGAGAGGGTGGGCCGGATTTTCGCAGGATCGTTCTGCGCATAGGTCTTGCCGGAGCCGCGCTGGTCCCATTGCACGACGGTGAAATAGTCCTCCCACGGGTTCTGGAAGGTCCAGCTCGTCGGCATCTCGGGCGCCGCGGGGCCGCCGTGCAGGAACAGCAGGATCGGGTTGTCGCGGTCGCGGCCGCGGATCGTGATCCACTGCTTGATGCCGCCGATGTCGATCTCCTTGCGTTCGTCGATGCCGTTCGGCGTCACGACTTTCTGCAGATCCTCGATGACGCTGCGCGGCGTGGGCGCGGCAAGGACCGCGGACGGGAGGAAAAGAGCGATCAGGGCAAGCGACGCGGTACGCATGGGAACTCCGCTCGTGGACAGACGGCTCATATGGGGCCGGCGTCACCCAGGCGCAATTGTCCGGCGCATGAAACTTCCGAAGAGAAGGAACAGGAACCCGCCCAGCGCGCACAATCCCGCATGCAATGCCCAGAACGCAGACGCGGGCAGCGTTTCGTAGAGACTCCCCAACCAGCCGCTCGCGGTGCTGCCGATGAAGATCGACAGATAGTAGATGCCCATCATCGTCGCATTGACGCTCTTCGGCGCCAGCCGCGAATAGAGCGCGATGATCGTGGGCGAGAAGAACAGCCAGCCGATGTTCGAGCCGAAATGAAACAGCACGGGCAGCAGCAGCGACGCGCGCCCGTCCGCGCCCGTCGCGTGTTGCGCGAGCGACAGAAGCAGCGTCGAGGCGCCGAAGATGAAACAACCGAGCGCGATCTTGGTGAACTCGCCCGGCTCGCGTCCGCGCCGCGCCTGCCAGCGCCAGAAGACGAGCAGCGGCGGAAGGCAGATGAACGGCATCAGCCCGTCGAGCGACTGCAGCCACGGGATCGGCATGGTCCAGTGGCCGTAAACGAGGCGGACATGATCGCGGACCCAGAGGTTATAGGTGTTCCACACCTGGCTCTGCGCGACCCAGAACAGCGACGCGACCGGCACCAGCGCGAGCAGCCATGCGATCATGCGCTTGTCCGCTTGGGTTAGCGGGGCCGCCGTCACCGCTGCCGCACGCGGCGCTTCCTCGGGCAGAGTACGCCCTCCGGAAAGATAGACGGCGAGACCGATCAGCATTCCAAATCCCGCGAAGCCGAAGGCGACATGCCAGTTGTAGGCCTGCTGCAGCCAGCCGGTGACGAGCGGCGCGATGAAAAGGCCCAGATTGACCGAGCTGCCATAGATCTGGAACGCGAAGGTGCGGCGACGGTCTTCCCGGGAATAAAGCTCGCCCAGCTGCGGCGCGAGATTGCCGCGCAAGGTGCCCGCGCCCAGGATCAGAAGCAGCAGCGCGAGCAGGACCGACTGCTCGAACGCCATGCAGAAATGTCCGGCCGTCATCAACAGCGCGCCCAGCACCACCGCGCGCCTGCGCCCGATCAGGCGGTCGCCAAGAAGACCGCCGAACACGGGCATCAGATAAGCGCAGGCGATATAGAGGCCGAAGACCTGTGTCGCCAACCCCTGGATGGAGAGCGGACCGCGAAACCATTCGATGGCGCCGCGCAGACCCCCAAAGCCCCAGACATGCTCGACATGGCCGGGCTTGAGCAGCACGCCCGCCATGTAGAGGACCAGCAGCGCCTGCATGCCCTGGAACGAGATGCGGTCCCAAAGCTCCAGTCCTGCGATGACGAACAGGCCGCGCGGCTGGCCGAACCATGTCGCGGTTTCGCGCGAACGTTCTTCCGCAACCATCGCGCGCCCCTCGCATGCCCTTGGCTCATGAGCCTAGAATGCCGGATCAAGCGAGGATAGGGCGATGAAAGCGATCCGTTTCCATGCACCCGGTGGGCCCGAAGTGCTCAAGCTCGAGGATGTCGATCTCGGCATGCCCGCGCCCGGCCAGGTGCGCGTGCGCCACACCGCGATCGGGGTGAACTTCATCGACACCTATCACCGCTCGGGACTTTACAAGCTGCCTCTGCCGTCGGGGCTCGGAAGCGAGGCCGCCGGAATCGTCGACGCGCTGGGAGAGGGCGTGACGACGCTGAAGAAAGGCGACCGCGTCGCCTATGCGGGCGCGCTCGGCGCCTATGCCGAGGCGAACAATGTCGCCGCCGACAAGCTTGTGAAGTTACCCGACGGCATCAGCGACGAGATCGCCGCGGCGGCGCTGCTGAAAGGCATGACGGCGCAATATCTCCTGACGCGCACCTATACGGTGAACCCGGGCGAGACGATCCTGTTCCACGCGGCGGCGGGCGGCGTCGGCCTCATCGCCTGCCAATGGGCCAGGCATCTGGGCGCGAGCGTGATCGGCACGGTGGGCTCGGACGAAAAGATCGCGCTCGCCCGCGACCATGGCTGCACCCATGTGCTCAACACGAGCAGCGAAGACTGGCCGCGCCGGGTGCGCGAGATCACCGAAGGCGCAGGCGTGCCGGTGGTCTACGATTCCATCGGCAAGGACAGTTGGAGCGGCTCGCTCGATTGTCTCAGCGTTCGCGGGCTGATGGTGAGTTTCGGCAATGCCAGCGGCGCGGTGCCCGCCTTCGAGCCCGGCATGTTGAGCGCGAAAGGCTCGCTCTATCTGACGCGCCCCACGCTCGTGCACTACACGCGCGACGCGCGCGAGCTGCAGCAGACTGCCGACGATCTCTTCGATGTGATCGCCTCCGGCGCGGTGAAGGTGGAGGTGCGCCAGCGCTTCAAGCTCGCCGACGCGGCGAAAGCGCACGAAGCGCTGCATTCGCGCCAGACGACGGGCGCGACGATATTGTTGCCGTAGTCAACCTCCCCCTTGTGAGGAGGTCGAAATCTCGTAGCGCAGCGAAGAGATTTCGGGTGGGGGATATCGCCACGCACCGGCCCCCACCCGAAAAATGCTTCGCATTTTTCGACCTCCCCACAAAGGGGGAGGTGAGCTATGCCGGCATCCGGCCCAGGGCGGTCAGCACGCTGGCGCTGTCGAAGAACTCGGTGCAGGAGACGATCTTGTCGCCCTGGAACTGCCAGCGGTTGGCGAGACGGATCTCCGCGCGCTTTCCCGTCTTGTGCTCCGAGATCGTCACGTCGTTCAGCGCCCAGACCACGTCGCCGTCGCCGGTGAGCTCGCGCACGTCGTAGCGGATGATCGCGAACTCGCTGGCGATCAGCGACAGCGCCTCTTTCAGGCCGACGCGTCCCTGGAAGCGTCCGCCGAAGCGGAAATTGCCTTTCGACACGTTCGAATCCCACACCACGTCGTCGGACGCGGCGGCGAAGAGCGGCTCCAGATCGCCCTGCAGATAGGCGCGCATGATCCGGCGCAGCGCCTCGTGATGGCGGGAGGTCATCTCTACTCGGCGGCTTGGCGCAGGTAGATGGAACGCCTGGGCCTGGCCATCACGCGATGCACCATCGGCTCGAAGGCCGAAAGCGGCATCGTGTCGTAGCCCGGATCGAAAGCGTTCTGGTCGTGGCGCGCGCAGAACATCGCGGTGCGCTCGAAAGCGGGATGGCCGCGGAACTGCTCGCGCATGTTCTTGTCGAGGCCGAGATATTCGAAGAAGTAATAGCCCTGGAAGACGCCATGGTGGTGCAGCATCCACCAATTCTCTTCCGACACGAAAGGCCGAAGCACCGTCGCGCCCAGCTCGGCATGGTTGGCCGAGGCCAGGATGTCGCCCATGTCGTGAAGCAGCGCGCAGACGACGTATTCCTCGTCCATGCCGTCGCGGTGCGCCAGGCTCGCCGATTGCAGCGAATGCTCCAGGCGGTCGACCGCGAAGCCGCCGCAATCGCCCTCGAGCATCTTCAGATGGGCGAGCACGCGGCCCGGAAGGTCGCGGTTGAAGGCGACCGAGGCGGCCGCGATCTTCATCCAATCCTCCTGCGTCCCGTCCACCATGGCGTGGAACTGGGCGCGGTCGTGCGGCTCTTCGGTCATGTCGTTCTCGCGGGATATCGGCGGGGAGATTGTCGGTCCGCTTGACGCGAGCGTCAACCTCGAAGGCGGAAAAGCCTGGGTTTCAGCAGCTCTCTTACAGCATAAACGCTCATCTCATGATGGACGCCGCGCATTCTCCATAGTTTGGCCCAGCTTGAAAACCAGTATGATCTATGGCATGCAGGCCGGCATGGGAGAGATGCGCAAGATCACGGTGGAAGTATCCAAAGACGATTTGGACGCCGCACAGGAATATACCGGAACCGGCGTAAGTGAGACGGTTCGTACGGCGCTCGCCAAATTGCGTTCGGATAGCGCACAGAAGCGAGCGCTCGCGTTGCGCGGCAAGGTGAAATTCTCGATGACTTGGCAAGAAATGAAATACGACCGCGAATGATTGCGGCCGACACCAGCGCGCTTTCGGCCTTCTTTCAAGGCGACAATGGCGCAGACGTCAAGCTTATCGAGATGGCCCTCGACGGGCGAAGCATCTGTGTGTCGCCTGTCGTCGTAACCGAAATGCTGAGTGATCCGCTCGCGCAACAAGCGATGATGGACACCGTCGCCGGATTTCCCATGCTTCCAATCCTGGACGGCTATTGGGAGCGCGCGGGACACACAAGGCGTCTGCTGCGGCAGAAAGCCTTCAAGGCGAAGATCGCCGACACCCTCATCGCCCAGTCCTGCATCGATCACGACGTGGCGCTTATCACGCGCGACGGCGACTTTCGCCATTTCGCGAAGCACTGCGGCCTGAAATTGGCATAACTATCCGCCTGCGCCGGTAAGTTTCCGTCCGCGCGCCGCGAGGTAGTCGTAGATCGCGTTCACCTCCGCGTCGCTGAAGTGACTGAAGCGGGTGCGGGCGGTCGCCGACATCAGCGGGAGCTCGCGGCCGCCGGCGGCCTTGCCTGTGCGCATCAGCTTGACGAAATCCCCGCGCTCGTAAGAGGCGACCAGGGACAAATCCGGCGCGCGCGGCGGCGGAAGAAAGTCCGGCGCTCCCGTCAGCGCCGTCATGTGGCATTCGCCGCAGGCCGTCATGGCGAGTTGCCGTCCGCGCACATATCGCGCGCCCAGATCCAGCGCCGCCTTCTGCTGCGCGAACCAGAATTGGTCCAAGTGCGACTCGCCCTTCAAGAGACCGAGGCGGGATTTGAAATCGTAGGCGGGAACCGGAATGTCTTTGCCGCCGGGTTTCAGGGAGCGGATATAGGCGATGATATCCACCATGTCGCCGTCCGCCATGTATTGGAAGGTATCCGACGGCATGAACTCGGCGACGCTCGTCCCGTCCGGACGCAGGCCTTTGCGCACGGCGCGCTCGAAATCCGCATCGCCGAAGCTCGCCGCCAACCAGGTCAGGTTGCGCGAAGACACGCCGAAATCGGCGATGAACGCGCCCTGCAACGTGCGCGCGTGACAGTCCGCGCAGCCATAGACGCTCGCGAGACGGCTGCCCCGCGCCGCGGCCTGCGGGTCCCTCGACGCGCGCAAGGACGAGACGGGCAGCGGATAGTGCCGCAGGATGATCGCTTGCGAGGCCATGTAGAAGTAGCCTAGAGCCGCCGCGCAGAGCGCGACGATCGCTCCGGCTCCCAGGCCTAGCCATCTCCACAATCGGCGCATGTCCCCGCCCGCCTTGCGGCCCACGAGGAACTATAGGACCTGACCGGCCCTGCGCAAACGCGGCGGCCGTTCAGGTATTCATGCTGTCGAAGAAGTCGCTGTTGGTCTTGGCGGTGCGCAGCTTGTCGAGGAGGAACTCGATCGCGTCGATGGTGCCCATGGGCGCGAGGATGCGGCGCAGGACGTACATCTTGGCGAGCGTCGATTTGTCGACCAGAAGCTCTTCCTTGCGGGTGCCGGATTTGAGGATGTCGATCGCCGGGAAGACGCGCTTGTCGGCGACCTTGCGGTCCAGGATGATTTCCGAATTGCCGGTGCCCTTGAACTCCTCGAAGATCACCTCGTCCATGCGGCTGCCGGTGTCGATCAAGGCGGTCGAGATGATCGTCAGCGAGCCGCCTTCCTCGATGTTGCGCGCCGCGCCGAAGAAGCGCTTGGGCCGCTGCAGCGCGTTGGCGTCGACGCCGCCGGTGAGCACCTTGCCGGATGAGGGCACCACGGTGTTGTAGGCGCGGCCGAGGCGGGTGATGTTGTCGAGCAGGATGACGACGTCGCGTTTGTGCTCGACGAGGCGCTTGGCCTTCTCGATCACCATTTCGGCGACCGCCACGTGGCGTGTCGCCGGCTCGTCGAAGGTCGAGGAGATGACCTCGCCCTTCACCGTGCGCTGCATGTCGGTGACTTCCTCCGGCCGCTCGTCGATGAGCAGCACGATCAGATAGACCTCGGGATGGTTGGCCGAGATCGCCTTGGCGATGTTCTGCATCATGATCGTCTTGCCGACGCGCGGCGGGGCGACGATGAGGCAGCGCTGGCCCTTGCCCAGCGGACAGACGATGTCGATGACGCGCCCGGTGCGGTCCTTCACCGTCGGATCGGGCAGCTCCATGGTGAAGCGCTCGTCCGGGTAATAGGGGGTCAGGTTGTCGAAGGCGACCTTGTGCTTGATCTTCTCCGGATCCTCGAAATTGATCGTGGAGACCTTGAGCAGCGCGAAATAGCGCTCGCCGTCCTTGGGACCGCGGATCGGGCCCTCGACGGTGTCGCCGGTGCGCAGCCCGAAGCGGCGGATCTGCGAGGGCGAGACGTAGATGTCGTCCGGCCCCGCGAGGTAGTTCGATTCCGGCGAGCGCAGGAAGCCGAAGCCGTCCTGCAGGGTTTCCACCACGCCGGTGCCGGTGATCTCGACATTGCGCTCGGCGAGCTCCTTGAGGATCGCGAACAGCATGTCCTGCTTGCGCATGGACGACGCGTTCTCGATCTCGAGATCCTCGGCGAAAGCCGTGAGGTCGGTGGGGGATTTGGACTTGAGATCCTGCAGCTTCATGGCCTGCAGGCCGCTTTGCACTGTCATGGAAGTATCGACACCTGAACTTAAAGAGGGGGAGTGGGTCCGGTCTGCTGGCGAACACGCTCGCGCGTCGGTCGCTTGGGGCTCATCGGATGATTGATCGGGCACCGCGCCGGTTCGTTCCCGGGTCCGGCCTCAAACGCTTCGTGCGCCCGGTGCCTGCGATGCTTTGGGGAACCGCTTTTATATAGCGCTATTTCGAGCCAATGCAAACGGCATGATCAAACATGCCATACGCCGATGACGTCACAAGGCAAGTCAGTTGGGCTTGTCTCGGGGGCTGGCTTTGCCGTCCAGCTTGGCTTCGAATTCCTTCCGGTCTTCGCTTTCCGGATCGTAACCATCGCACGTCGTGGATTCGCTTTCCCTGCTGCCGGTCGAATTTGCGCCGGAAAGGAAAGAGTTCAAGAGTCCGTACATCATTTGCCGGTCTCCAAAGCTTAATGTCCAAGCCCCGCACGTTTTTAAGTATGGGCACGGTAACATACGTTCGTGTTCCATTTGCGACAGACAATGGAATATCACGGAGGTGTGTATATTCGACACATTCGACAAGAGTTTGTAGGCGAGGAATGAAACGCCGCAACCTATAGCGCCTCTATTGAGATCCATCGCGAACAGGTGGAATGAACTCTTCAGCTCAAAAAGGCTGCACGATTACCAGGATGACAATCAGGACCATCAAAATGGGCGGAACCTCGTTCAGGATCCGATAGAACCGGGCAGGCTTGTCGTTCCTGTCCCGGGCAAAGGCCTTCACGCGGCCCGCGAAATAGCCGTGCAGGCCGGACATGACGATCACGAGGATGAACTTCGCCTGCAGCCAGTGCTCGTGATAGGCCCCGGTCAGCCAGGCCAGCGTCAGCCCGAACACCCAGGTCGCGATCATCGAGGGGTTGATGATGGCCCGAAGCAGGCGCCGCTCCATCACCTTGAAGCGCTCGGATTCGGGCGAGCCCGGCGCGGTCTCGGTGTGATAGACGAAGAGGCGGGGCAGATAGAACATGCCCGCCATCCACGCGATCACGCTGACGACATGCGCCGCCTTGATCCACAGGATGTAGTTCGAAAGGAACATCATCATCTTGCGCACTCCCGGGCGACGAGGCCGGCCAGCCCGTCGATGAAGGGCTTGCGCGTGCCGACCGCAGGCGCGCGCAGGTAATCGGCCGCGCCCGAGGCTTGCGCGAGCTTGGCATATTCGATGTCCAGTTCCACCAGCGTCTCGGAGTGCTCCGAGACGAAGGCGATGGGCGCGACGACAAGCCCCAGCCCGTCGCGGCCGGCACGCACGATCTCGGCATCGGTCGCGGGCCCGATCCATTTGAGCGGGCCGACGCGGCTTTGATAACAGACCGTCCAGTCGAGCCCTTCCATCCCCAATTCGCGCACAAGGGCTGAGGACGTCTGCTCGACCTGCTTTTGATACGGATCGCCCTTGGCGACGACCCGCTCGGGCAGGCCATGCGCCGACAGCAGAAGGCGATAGCGCAGGCCGGGCCTGGCCTTCGCAAGGGTCTCGCGGATGGACCCTGCCAGCGCCGCGATGAATCCGGGCTCGGCGGGATAGTCGCGGATCGCCGATTGCGGCGCCGCCAGTCCCGCCTTGCGCGCCGCGCGCTCCCAATCGGCAAGCGAGGATGCCGTCGTCGTCGTGGAGTATTGCGGATAAAGCGGCAGGAGCACGATCCTGTCCGGGCTCCACGCCTTCACCGCCGCCGCCGCTTCGTCGCTGAACGGCCGCCAGCAGCGCATGGCGATGAACGCGCGCGCCTCGTGGCCGCGTGCGGCCAGCGCGTCCTCCAGCGCGCGGGCTTGCGCCTGCGTCTCCTCCAGGATCGGCGAGCGGCCGCCGATCCTGGCGTAGATGTCCCGCGCCACGGGTGCGCGGCGCCTCGCGATGAAGCGGCCCAGCGGCAGGCGCACGATGCCCGGCAGCGCGATGATCGCGGGATCGGTGAAGAGATTGCGCAGGAACGGCTCGACGGCCTCGGGCGAGTCGGGCCCGCCCAGATTGAACAGGACGACGGCGAGCTTCACGCCGCCGCTCTCACGCGCGCGACCAGCGCGTCCACATGGGCAATGGGCGTCTCCGGCAGGATGCCGTGGCCAAGATTGAACACGAACGGCACGCCGCGCGCAGCCTCCAGGATCGCATCGACGCTGTCCTGCAGCGCCCGCCCGCCGGCGATCAACGCGATCGGATCGAGATTGCCCTGGATCGCGGTGCCCAGCGTCTTCACCGCCCACGCCATCGGCGCCGCGGTGTCGAGCGAAACCGCGTTCACCCCCGTCTCGCGCGCGTAGCGTTCATATCCCGCCAGCGTCGCCGCGCGCGGAAACCCGATCACCAGCGCCTTGGGATGGATTGTGCGCAATTTGGCGACGATCTTCTTCGTCGGCCGCACGACCCAGCGCTCGAACATCGCCTCGGGCAGCCCCGAGGCCCAGCTGTCGAAGATCTGCACCGCATCGGCGCCTGCCTCGATCTGGCGCGCCAGATGCTCCGCCACGCAATCGGCCAGCAGATCGAGCAGCGCGTCGAAATTCTCCGGCTCGCGATATCCCCAAAGCTTCGCGGCTTTCTGCTCGTCCCCGCCGCGGCCAGCAGCCATATAGGTCGCAAGCGTCCACGGCGCGCCCGCAAAGCCCAGAAGCGCCGTCGACGAGGGCAGCGAGCTCCGCACGAGCTGAAGCGCCTCATAGACCGGGGCAAGCGACCCCCGATCGAAGCGAAGCCCGGCCGCGGACGCGATCGGCGCCATGCGCGGTCCTTCACCCTCCTCGAACGTCACCGTCATCCCAAGCGCCGCCGGGATCACGAGGATATCCGAGAACAGGATCGCCGCATCGAACCCGAAACGCCGGATCGGCTGCAGCGTGACCTCCGCCGCAAGCTTCGGCGTCATGCACATCGTCCAGAACGATCCCGCTTTGGCACGCAGCTCGCGGTACTCCGGCAGGTAGCGTCCGGCCTGGCGCATCATCCAGACGGGAGGAGGCACGACGGGTTTGCCGTTCAATACACAGACGAGTGCCTTCTCTTCCTTCAAACAAGACTCCTAAGAAAGTTGGTGTAGAAGATGTTGGACCTGTGATCTGTGGAAGGTTCCGGGAATATCGGATTTTTCTAGGCTCAAGGACGCATCGAGGCAAGGTGCGGGTTGGGGACCATGCTGTGAGGAGAAAGCGCAATTGTGCGCGGGATCGGTTATCCTGCGCGCCAAACGGCGCCGCTGTGGAATAAGGGAATGGATTTGTGAGCAAAGCGTTCCATGTGCATCTGGTGTCCGACGCGACCGGCGAGACGCTGAACGCCATCGCCAAGGCGGCGCTCGCGCAGTTCGAGAGCGTCGACGTGCGCGAGCACGCCTACATGATGGTCCGGAGCCGGCGCCAGCTCGAGCGCGCGGTCGATCATATCCGCGCCGAGCCGGGCCTGGTGTTCTTCACACTGGCAAGCCTCGATCTGCGCAACGAGCTCACGACGCAATGCGCGCAGATTCCCGTGCCCTGCATGGACGCGCTCGAAGGCCCGGTCGCCGCGATGCGCCAGTTCCTGGGCGCGGCCGAGACCCACCGCCCCGGCGGCCAGCACGAGGTCGACCAGCGCTATCTGCTGCGCATCGAGGCGTTGAACTTCACCATCCAGCACGACGATGGCCAGTCGCTCGACACGCTCAACGACGCCGAGGTCGTGCTCGTCGGCGCCAGCCGCACGTCCAAGACGCCGACCTGCGTGTATCTGGCGATCCGCGGCGTGCGCTGCGCCAACGTGCCGCTCGTGCCCGGGCTGCCGGTGCCCGGCGCGTTGCTGGCGGCGTCCCAGCCGCTTGTGGTCGGATTGTGGGCATCTCCGGAGCGGCTGATCCAGGTCCGCCGCAACCGGCTGACCACGATGGGCGAGTCGCGCGACACCGACTATGTCGAGCTCGAAAGCGTGCGCGCCGAGGTCGCCGGCACACGCAAGATCTACGACCATCACGGCTGGCCTTCGATCGACGTCTCGCGCCGCTCGATCGAGGAGACCGCGGCCGCCATCCTCAACCTTCTGGCCGAGCGCCAGGAGGTCCGCGCGTGACGTGCCTGGTGCTTGCGTCGGCGAGCACGAGCCGTGCGCGCGTCCTGTCCGGCGCCGGCGTGGCGTTCGCCGTGCAGCCCGCCCATATCGACGAGGACGCGGTGAAAGCCTCCGGCGCCGACGGTCAGGCCGTCGCCGCCCGGCTCGCCGAGCAGAAGGCGCTGCGCGTGTCGGCATCGCGTCCCGGCGATCTCGTCCTCGGCGCGGACCAGGTGCTGGTCTGCGAAGGCGCGGTCCTGAGCAAGGCAGAAACCCTTGCCGACGCGGCCGCACAGCTGAAATTCCTGCGCGGAAAGCCGCATACGCTCATCTCGGCACTGGCGCTGGCGCAGAGCGGCGCCGTGGTGTGGCGTCATGCCGAGGAAGCACGGCTTCGAATGCGCGATTTCAGCGACGCGTTCCTCGATTCGTATCTCAAGGCAGAAGCCGAAGAAGCCCTGGGCAGCGTCGGCTGCTATCGCCTGGAGGGTCCGGGCGCCCAGCTTTTCGATTCGGTCGAGGGCGATTATTTCTCCATCCTGGGATTGCCGCTGCTGCCGCTGCTGGAGGTCCTGAGGGAAGAGGGTGTGATCCCACGATGAAGCTTGCCGGTGTCATTGGCTGGCCTGTGGCGCAGAGCCTGTCGCCGCGCCTGCATGGCTACTGGCTCGAGGAGCATGGCATCGACGGCGCCTATGTGCGGCTGCCGGTGCGGCCGGAAGATTTCTCCATCGCGTTGCGTGGCTTGCGCATTTCGGGTTTCCGCGGCGTGAGCGTCACCGTGCCCCACAAGGAAGCCGCTTTCGCGATCGCCCACAGCGCCGATGCGCAAGCCGCGGAGGCCGGCGCCGTGAACCAGCTCGTCTTCGACGAAGACGGCCATGTCCGTGGCCTCAACACCGACGCCCCGGGCCTTGCGGCGAGCCTTGGCGAGGCGGGTGTCGATGTCCGGGGAAAACCCGTCGTGCTGCTAGGCGCGGGCGGGGCTGCGCGGGCAGCGCTTGTGACGCTGCGTTCGCTCGGCGCCGGCGAGATCCGCATCCTCAACCGCAGCGAGGGTCGCCTCGGCGCCAAAGCCTTGTCGCATTGGCCTGAAGCCGCGCGCGACGCGGGCCTCGTGGTGAACGCGACAAGCGCGGGCATGAAAGGGACGCCCTCGCTGCCGCTCGATCTCGCCAGGCTGCCCGCGAACGCCGTGGTCTGCGACATCGTCTACAATCCGCTTCAGACCGAACTTCTTAAGCAGGCCCGCGCACGCGGACTGAAAACCGTCGACGGCCTCGGCATGCTCATGCACCAGGCGGTACCGGCGTTCGAGGCGTTCTTCGGCGTGCGGCCCAAAGTGACGCCGGGCCTGCGCCGCGTGCTCGAAGAGGCGCTCGGCCATGGCGGATAGGCCGCTCCTGATCGGGCTCACCGGCTCCATCGGCATGGGCAAGACCGAGACCGCGAAGATGTTCGCGCGGCTGGGCATCCCCGTCTACGATTCCGACGCGGCCGTGCACCGGCTCTACGAGCCCAGCGGCGCCGCCGTCGCACCCATCGCGGATGCCTTTCCGGGCACGGTCAAGGACGGCCGCGTCGACCGCGTGGCGCTCTCCAGAGCGGTCGGCGGCAATGAGGCCGCATTCAAGCGGCTCGAGGCGATCGTCCATCCCCTCGTCGCCGGCGAGCAGCGCAAATTCATGGACCAGGTCCGGGACGCTGAAATGGTGGTTCAGGATATCCCGCTGCTGTTCGAGACCGGCGGCCACACCCGCATGGACGCGGTCGTGGTGGTCAGCGCGCCTGCGGATGTCCAGCGCGAACGGGTGCTGGCGCGCGAAGGCATGACGCCCGAAAAGCTCGACCACATCCTGTCGCGCCAGATGCCGGATGTGGAAAAGCGCGCCAAGGCCCATTTCGTGGTTGAAACGGACAAGGGCCTGGATCATGCATTCGCGCAGGTCAAAGCCGTGGTCGCGGCGCTGAAGGCAAGAATTTGATGCGCGAGATCGTCCTCGATACCGAAACCACCGGCCTCGACCCCGATGCCGGCCACCGGGTGATCGAGATCGGCTGCGTCGAGCTGATCGATCATTTCCCGACGGGGCGCAGCTTCCAGCGCTACTTGAATCCCGAGCGCGACATGCCGCCCGACGCCCAGCGCATCCACGGCATCACGGCCGAGTTCCTGAGCGACAAGCCGCTCTTCGCCCATGTGGTGGAGGAGTTCCTCGAGTTCATCGGCGACGCGGCGCTGGTGATCCACAATGCGAGCTTCGATCTGAAGTTCCTCAATGCCGAGCTCACGCGCGTCAAGCGCGGGCCGCTCGAGCTGGCGCGCGCCATCGACACCGTCGACATCGCGCGCACGAAATTCCCCGGCGCGCGCGTCTCGCTGGACGAGTTGTGCAAGCGTTTCAGCATCGACCTCTCCGGCCGCAGCCTGCACGGCGCGCTCCTCGACGCGGAGCTCACCGCGCAGGTCTATCTCGAGCTCACCGGCGGGCGGCAGAAGAAGCTCCTGCTCTCGCCGGCCGACGAAGCGGCGGTGGTCGCGCAGGTCGAGATCCGCGTCGCCCGCCTTCGCCCCGTGCCGCTTGTTCCCCTCGTCAGCGACGCCGAACGCGAAGCGCATATGGCGTTCGTGGTGAAGGAGCTGGGCCAGGACGCGGTGTGGAATTGGTGAGATGAGCAACTCCACCCCACCCACCGTCATCGCCCGCTTTATGCGGGCGACCCACGGACACAAACTCTAACCATCGCCGCTTGCTGCCGTGGGTGGCCCGGACAAGCCGGGCCATGACGAGAGGAGCGCGAGGCCTACCGCTTCATCGCCGCGATCATGATCGTCGCGGTCGCGGTGGCGATCAGCTTGCCGCCGTCGCTTACGAGCGTGGCGTCGAGGAAGTTGATCTGCCGCCCGCGCTTGAGAACGCGCGCTTCGGCGATGTGGCGGCCGGCGGCGCCTTGCGCGAGATAGCTCACCTTCATCTCCAGGGTCGGCGCGATCTCGCCCCAATTCAGCACCAGCCCGGCCGCGACCGCGAGCACGTCGTCCATCACACACGCGATGGCGCCGCCATGCAGCGCGCCGAAACGGTTGAAATGCGGCTCGCCCAGGCCATAGGCGATGCGCGCGAATCCCGTCTCGGTGTCGATCTCCAGAAGCTCCTGACCGAGCCAGGCCGAGCACGGCGCCTGACGCTTCAGGATCGCCTGGATGTTGGCGGGATACTCCGCAGCCTTCGCCGGATCGATGCCTAAGCGCATCGCTCTCAAGCCCAGAACGGCTCGACGTGCCTGAACCTGTCCCAGCGCTTCATCACGCTCTTTCCCAGGCGCATGGCGCGCGCGCAGTGCCAGCCGTTGATCACGCCCGAGGCGAAACAGAGATCGGCCCGGGCGCGCGGCGCGATGTCGTCGTCCGTGGTCAGAAGCGACAGCGTCGCGCGCACCTGGCCGGCGTCGTTGAAGGCGCCGAGCAGGTCCTGCAGCTCCTTGATCGCCTTGATGTAGCGCTTGACCTTTTTCTTCTCGTAGAGGGGCGCATAGAATTCCGCCGCATAGCGCAGCTTCTTCAGCGAGATGCGCAGCCGGTGGCAATCGCGCTGCTCCAAGGATTTCAGATGCCGTCCGCGCTTGCGCGCCTTGACGAGATATTCGTCGAGGCGACGTGGCGCGGTCGACCTGATCGCGGCTTGCGAGGTCCAATGGCGGTTTTGGGCGGCGGCTGCGATGTCGTCGAGCAGGATCGCGAACTCGACGCTGGAGACGCGCGTAACCGCTTCGTCCCAGGCGTCGCCGCGCGCCCTTTCCAGCCGGTCGCGCAGAAGCTCGAACGCCGCCTCGTTGCCGCAGGCCTCCACGGGGCCTTCGAAAAGCTCGTCGGCGAAGACGTCCAGGTCGCGGGCCGGGGCGATGGCCGACGCGAACGCCTTGGTGCGCGCCTGCAGCTCGGCCATGGCGGGCGTGTGGAACTCCTCCCCGAACGCGGAGAACGCCACGCCCAGGCGGCGCAGGCCGACGCGCAGCTGATGCAGCCCTTCCACCTCGCGCGAGCGGGTGACGGCGGCGACGTTGCCCGCCACATGCGCCAGGCATTCGAGCAGCGTGACGCGGAACGCGTCCTCGGCGCTCATGCCCTTGCGGATCTTCAAGGGGCGCGCGCCCACCGCCAGCGCCTCGAAATGATGCGCGGGCGCGGGGCCGATGCTGCGGATGGTGGCGGGGCGGGGCTCGTCCATGTCCAGGGAGCAGTCTATCTAAACCCGGCGCACCGGCAATCCTGCTTGCGCCAATCTTTCCTTGGCGTCGGCGATCGTGGCCTCGCCGAAATGGAAGATCGAGGCTGCGAGCACGGCATTGGCATGGCCCTCGCGCACGCCTGCGACAAGATGGTCGAGCGTGCCCACGCCGCCCGAGGCGATCACCGGGACGGGCACGGCGTCCGCAACCGCCCGGGTCAGCGCAAGGTCGAAGCCCTCCCTGGTACCGTCGCGGTCCATGGAGGTGAGCAGGATCTCGCCCGCCCCGCGCTCGACGACCTCGCGCGCGTATTGCACGGCGTCGAGCCCGGTCGGTTTGCGCCCGCCATGGGTGAAGACTTCGAAGCGTCCGGGCGCGGTCCGTTTCGCGTCGACGGCGACGACGATGCACTGGCTGCCGAACTTCTGTGCCGCGCGCGCGACGAAATCGCGGTCGTGCACGGCCGCGGTCATGATCGAGACCTTGTCGGCACCGGCGAGCAGGAGCGCGCGGATGTCCTCCAGCGTGCGCACCCCACCGCCCACCGTCAGCGGCATGAAACAGACCTCCGCCGTGCGCCGGACGACGTCGAGCAGGATCGGCCGCTTCTCATGGCTCGCGGTGATGTCCAGGAAACAGAGCTCGTCCGCGCCCGCCGCGTCATAGAGCATCGCCTGCTCGACCGGATCGCCCGCGTCGCGCAGATCGACGAAGTTCACGCCCTTGACGACGCGCCCGTCCTTCACGTCCAGGCAGGGGATGACGCGGATTTTCAGCATGACCCCTCTCCCCTTGAGGGAGAGGAAGAAAAATCATGGGTTTGGGCTGAGCGAAGCGAAGACCAAGCCCTTGATTTTTCAGGTGAGGGGTGAGTTGGGAGCGAGCCGCGTTCCCCCTCACCAGCAAAGTCTAAGCACTTAGCTTCGCTTCGCTGCGCTAAGTGCAA
>Ga0265318_10001085_pt1 | contig 17093 bp, 11 predicted proteins | sample 4821metaG_FD_192431 | JGI IMG/M metagenome (GOLD analysis project Ga0265318, IMG submission 192431) | Rhizosphere microbial communities from Carex aquatilis grown in University of Washington, Seatle, WA, United States - 4-8-21 metaG | ecosystem: Host-associated > Plants > Roots > Rhizosphere >... | reverse complement strand
TTCGCGCTCGGTGAACCCGATCTTCTCGAAGTAGGTCCGGTCGGCCTCGCGGACGAGGCGCGGCTCGTCCTCGAGCAGCGCCTTGACCTCGATCCGGCTCGCCCCCCGCAGGACGGACAGGTCCATCGTCTCGCCCGGGGAGCGCACCGCGATCAGCCGCTCGACGTAGTCCACGACGACCCGGTCGGGCCGGAACCGCGGCAGCGGCGTCCCGTCCACGCCGAGGATGATGTCGTGCGCCTTGAGGCCGGCCTTCTCGGCCGGGCTGCCCTCCAGGACCTCGCTCACGACGGCGCCCGACTGGGACTCCAGCTTGAGGAACGCGGCCACCTCGCGGTCCATGGGCTCGAGCCCGTAGGCGCCGAGCCACGCCAGAGGGCGGCCGAACGGGTTCTTCGGGACCCTTCCGACGTAGGGCAGGACCTCGCCGGCGACGAGGAACGCGCTGCTCTCCTCGACGTTGACCAGCATGATGGGGTTGCCGCCCCGCTCCGTGCCCGAGAACTCGAGGAAGGTCTGCCCGAACGAGCTCGATCCGATCCCCACGAAGCGGCCGTCCTTGTCGAACACGGGAAGGCCGGGTCCCGCCACCTCCTGCTGCGTGATCGCCGTGCGCTGGGGGAGCGACTGGGAGAGCGCCACCCGGCTCTGGAGGAGGTAGGGCATGAAGTCCTCGTCCTTGTTGCGGATCCCGATCCCCCAAACCTCCTCGGCGAGCGCCGCCTCGCGGGTCGCGCCCGAGCCGGCGAACGCCGTCACCGGCACGAGCCGGCCGCGGACGGAGGCGCCCGCACGGACGAAGTGCCACCCGGTGAAGGCGTCGCGGCCGAGGTACTCGGCGGGCGACCCCTCGGGATCGCCGGGCACGTACACCTTGAAGTCCTTCAGCTGCTTGGGCGAGGCCCGCAGGTCTATGGCGGCGGACGGAAGGATGATGGTCCCATCGGCGTCGACAACGGTGCCGTACGCGATCGTGGGATGGCGCTCCAGCTCGGTCTGGGTGGAGTACTCCACGGCGACGGTGCACTTGACCCGCTCCGCCCACAGGGTGGGCAGGTCCGAGGCGCTGGCGCCGGCCGCGCAGCATGCGGCGGCCAGGAGGAGGGGTTGAACCTTCACGGCTTAAGGACCACCAGGGAGACGCGGCGTTCCCGCTGAACCTCGAAGAGCGTCGGCGCGGGCCTCGCCGTATAGGCCGAGTCGACCGCCTTGACGACGTCGATCGAGCCCACGGGGCTCTGGTTGATCTTGGTGATGATGTCGCCCCTCGCTAGGCCGGCCACCTCTGCGGGGAAGCCCCTCTGGACCCCGATCACGAGGACGCCGGTGTCGTCCGAGAGCTGGTTCTCCCTGGCGAACGCCCGGGAGACCTTGCGGATGCCCATGCCCCACGTGTCGGACACCCACTCCTCCCCCATACGGCTCTCGAGCCTCGCGGTGACCAGGGCCGCGGACGCCTCCTTCGACCCGCGCTTGTACGTGATGGCGAGCTGCGAGCCCACCGGCTGGCCCGCGATCGCGTTCTGGATCGGCGGCAGCTGCTCCGGGAAGCGCCCGTCGACCTTCCTGCCGTCGATGGCCAGGATGATGTCGCCGGCCTGCAGGCCCGCCCCCGCCGCGGGCGAGCCCGATTCCACGCTGTCCACGAGGACGCCCGTGTTCGTGGCCACGTCGTAGAACCCCTCGAGGTCCTGCAGGGCCTTGGGAATGATCCCTATGTAGCTGCGCGTGATCGAGCCGTCGCGCACCAGGCCGGCGACGATCCGCTTGGCCGTCGCCGAGGGGATGGCGAACCCGAGGTTGTTGGCGCCCAGGTAGGCGCGGGAGGTGATCCCCACGATCCTGCCGTCGTCCGTGACGAGGGGGCCGCCGGAGTTGCCGGGGTTGATCGCCGCGTCGGTCTGGAGCCAGGTGTTGAAATTGCCGGTCTCGTACCCGTCCACGCCCTCCGTGTCCTCGAAGTAGCGGTTGTTGTTCGAGATGATGCCGCGGGTCACGGTGCGCGTGAGCCCGTGGGGCGTGCCGACGGCGAAGACGGGCTGGCCGACGTAGAGCTTGTCGCTGTCGCCGAACTCCGCGTGCCGGAACGAGAGCCCGCGCCGCTTCGCCTCGTCCATGTTCAGCCGCAGGAGCGCCAGGTCCGTCCAGTGGTCCCAACCGATGAGCCTCGCGCTGACGCGCTCGAGGCTGGCGAGCGTCACGTTGATCTCGACCGCCTTCGGGCCGGCCACGTGGGCGTTCGTGAGGATCAGCCCGTCCTGGGACAGGATGACGCCCGAGCCGATGCCCGCGTCTATCCGGCGGGCGCCGTCCTCGAAGTTCATCTCGCGCACGTCGATCCGGACAACCGAGTCGAGAAGGCGGTCAAAGCCCCCGCTCATCGAGGCCGCCGCTCGCGTGGCGAACGGGGCGATGAGGAGGGGCACGGCGGCCAAGATTGACCGGAGGAGCGATTGGTTCACTATGGCGGGTTTCACACGATGGTTACCGGGAGCAAAGACTACGACTTTCAGGAAATTGAGCGCCGCTGGCAATCTTTCTGGGAAAAGGAACGCCCTTTCCGGGCGGGGCTCCACCCCACCCGCCCGAAGTACTACATGCTCGACATGTTCCCCTACCCCTCGGGGGCGGGGCTCCACATAGGCCATCCCGAGGGCTACACGGCGACCGACATCATCGCCCGCTACAGGCGGGCCAGGGGCTTCGACGTGCTTCATCCGATGGGCTGGGACGCGTTCGGCCTGCCGGCCGAGCAGCACGCGGTCAAGACCGGGACCCATCCCGCCGCCAACACCCAGAACAACATAGCCAACTTCAGGCGGCAGATAAAGGCCCTCGGGTTCTCCTATGACTGGGACCGGGAGATCGACACGACCGACCCCAGGTACTTCAGGTGGACGCAGTGGATCTTCCTGCAGCTCTTCAGGAAGGGGCTGGCGTATGTGGACGAGCGCCCCGTGTGGTGGTGCCCGGAGATGCGCACCGTCCTGGCCAACGAGGAGATCGTGGACGGAAGGAGCGAGGTGGGCGGCTTCCCCGTGGAGCGCAGGAACCTGCGCCAGTGGGTCCTGAGGATAACCGCCTATGCCGACCGGCTGCTCTCGGGCCTCGACGGCGTCGACTGGCCGGATTCGACCAAGCGGATGCAGGCGGCGTGGATCGGCCGCAGCGAGGGCGCGGAGATCGTCTTCGGCCTCGAGAACCCGTCGCTCGGCGGGCTCAGGGTGTTCACGACCAGGCCGGACACGCTCTTCGGCTGCACGTACATGGTCCTGGCCCCGGAGCATGCCCTGGTCGGCTCCCTGACGGCGCCGGAGCGCCGGGCGGCGGTGGACGACTACCGCAGGAGGGCCGCCACGAAGAGCGACCTCGAGCGCACCGACCTGGCCAAGGAGAAGACCGGGGTCTTCACGGGGGCCTTCGCCGTGAACCCGGCGAACGGGGCCCGGATACCGGTCTGGGTGGCCGACTACGTCCTCACCGGGTACGGGACCGGCGCCATCATGGCCGTGCCCGCCCACGACGAGCGCGACCACGAGTTCGCGACGCGCTACGACCTGCCGATCGTGGCCGTGATCGAGCCGGGCGACGGCCCGGCGAAGCTCCCCTACACGGGCGACGGCAACCTGGTCCGCTCGGGCGGCTACACCGGCCTCGCGTGGCGCGAGGCCAAGCGCAGGATCACGGACGACCTCGCCGCGAAGGGCGCCGCGCGCCCCTCCGTGAACTACAAGCTGCGCGACTGGCTGTTCTCGCGGCAGAGGTACTGGGGCGAGCCGATCCCCATTGTCTGGGTGAGCGAGGACGACTACCGGCGCGCGGCGGCCGCCTCGGCCGGCGCCCTTCCGGCGGACCGCGTGTCCTATGAGCAGGACGGCGCCGTGCGGGTCGCGCTCCCGATTCCCGCCTCGGCCCTTCCCCTCGAGCTTCCGCCGGTCGAGTCCTACCTGCCGAGCGGCACCGGGGAGAGCGCCCTCGCCAACGTCGCCGGCTGGGTCGACATCTGGTACGACTGGGCGACCGGCCGGGGCGTGCCCGCCTCGGGGCCGAGGCCCGAGGGGGAAACCTGGGTGCGCGCAAGGCGCGAGACCAACACCATGCCGCAGTGGGCGGGATCCTGCTGGTACTACCTCCGCTACACCGACCCCCGCAACGACGGCGCCCTGGCGTCCGCCGAGGCGCTCGCGCGGTGGGGAGGGCCCGACCTCTATGTCGGGGGCGCCGAGCACGCCGTCCTGCACCTCCTCTACGCGCGGTTCTGGCACAAGGTGCTCTACGACATCGGCGCCGTGCCCACCGACGAGCCCTTCGGGAAGCTCTTCCACCAGGGCATCATCCTGGGGGAGGACGGGGAGAAGATGTCGAAGAGCCGCGGAAACGTCGTGAGCCCCGACACGATCATCGAGACCTACGGGGCCGACAGCCTGCGCCTCTATCTCATGTTCCTCGGGCCGCTCGAGGCCATGAAGCCCTGGAACCCGAGGGGCATCGAGGGCGTGCACCGCTTCCTGCAGAAGATCTGGCGCGACTGCGTCGGCGACGACGGCCGGGCGAACCCGAGGATCGCGGACGGCGCCGCGGACTCGCCCGACCTCCAGAAGCTGCTCCACGAGACGATCCGCAAGGTCGGGGACGACATCGACGGCATGCGCTTCAACACGGCCATATCGCAGATGATGATCTTCGAGAACGCGCTGCACAAGGAGGCTGCGGTCAGCCGGGCGACCGCGCTCGCTTTCCTCCAGGTCCTCGCCCCGTTCGCCCCCCACTTCGCGGAGGAGGTGTGGTCGCGCCTCGGGGCGCCGGGCGCGGCCTCGCAGGCGCCCTGGCCCGCATTCGACCCCGCGAAGATCTCGGCGGCCGAGGTGAGGCTCGTCTTCCAGGTCAACGGGAAGCACCGGGGGGACCAGCTGGTGCCGGTCGGCCTCCCCCAGGACCGTGCGGTCGCGCTCGCGCAGGCCCACGAGAAGGTGGCGCCCTTCCTGGCCGGCAGGAAGCTGGCCAAGGTGGTCTACGTGCCGGGCCGGATCCTCAACCTGGTCGTGTCGTAGGCCCGGGTCACTCGGCGTCGAGCCGCTGGCGCACCCGCTCGAGGAGCAGATCGGCCGTGAAGGGCTTCGCCATCCGAAAGATGTCGGACGGCAGCGACTCCGGCTCCGATCCCGCGTAGTATCCCGATATCGCGATCACCTTGAGGGACGGCTTCGCCAGCTTCAGCTTCGCGGCCAGCTGGAGCCCGTTGAGCCCCCCTGGCATCACGATGTCCGTGATCACGAGGTCGAAGTCGGGCGGCCGATCGCCTATCAGCCTGAGGGCCTCCGCGCCGTACGCGGCCGTGACGACGTCGTAGCCCGAGCTCTTCAGGCATGAGGCCATCGAGTGGCGGAGGGTCTTGTCGTCCTCGACCACGAGGATCCTCTCGGTGCCTCCCCTCGCCTTCGGGACGCCCGCCGGGGCGTCGGCGCCGGGCTTGGGCTCACGGTAGGGGAAATAGACCCGGAACGTGCTGCCCCTGCCCGGGGCGCTGTCCACCTCGACCCAGCCCCGGTGCTGCTTCACGATGCCGTACACGGTCGCGAGGCCAAGGCCCGTGCCCTTGCCAACCGGCTTCGTTGTGAAGAACGGCTCGAAGAGGCGCCTGCGCGTCGCCTCGTCCATGCCGGCGCCCGTGTCCGTCACGGCGACGAACACGTAGCGGCCGCGCGGCGCGCCCTCGCGGTCGGGCGGCCCGGCGCGCTCCTCGCTCCCGGTCTCGATGACGAGCCTGCCGCCCTGCGGCATGGCGTCGCGGGCGTTGACGCACAGGTTCATGACGATCTGCTCGAGCATGCCCGCGTCCGCCCCGATCCACATCGGCTCCTTCGCCTGCTTCAGCTCGAAGAGGATGTCCTCGCCCAGGAGCCGGCGGAGCATCTTGCAGACATTCTCGATCACCTGGTTGAGGTCGACCGTCCGGGTCTCCATCGCCTCCCGCCGGCTGAATAGGAGCATCTGGCGCGTCAGGCCGGCGGCGCGCTGGGCGGTGTGCTCGAGCTCCTTGAGCCACGACTGGGACGCCTCCGACAGGCCGGGCTCCATTTCGGCGAGGTTCAGCTGCATGAGCATCGCCGCGAGGATGTTGTTGAAGTCGTGGGCCACGCCGCCGGCGAGCTGGCCGAACGCCTCCATCTTCTGCACCTGCAGGAACTGCGCCTGCAGGACCCGGTTGGCGGTGATGTCGCGGGAGACGCCGATGAGGCCCGTGACGCGGCCCTGCGAGTCCCGCAGGGGCAGCTTTGTCGAGGACACCCAGGATACGTGGCCGTCCGGCCATGTTTCCTTCTCCTCGACGCCGACCATCGGCTCGCCCGTCTCCATGATCCGCTGCTCGTCCCGCCAGGCCTGGCTTGCATGCTCCTCGCTGAAGATGTCGGAGTCGCTCTTGCCCACCGCCTCGGCGCCGTTGCGCAGGCCGAACGCGCGCACCATGGCCTCGTTGATCCGGATGAAGCGGCCCTGGCGGTCCTTGAAGTAGATGTGGTCAGGGATCGTGTTGAACAGGTTGGCGAATAGGGCCTGCTCGTTGCGGAGGGCCTCCTCCGTGCGGCGGCGCTCCGTGATGTCGCGCACGACCGCCACGACGTACTCGCGGTCAAGCGTCACGGGCGAAAGGCTCACCTCCGTGGGAAAGGTCGTGCCATCCTTGCGCCGGTGGACGTTCTCAATCGTCGCGTTGCCCCCGCTCCTCATCAGCTGGTGGTTCGCCTCAAAGCGCGCGATATCGACCCCGACCGTCACGTCCATAACGGTCATCCCCAGAAGCTCCTTGCGCGTGTAACCGAGTGTCTGACATGCGCTTTCGTTGACGTCGAGAAACCTGGCGGACGTGGGATCCACAACGTGTATGGAGTCGCCCGTGCGCTCAATCAGCGCCCGGAAGAGCTTGAGGTCCGCCTCCGTCCGCTTGCGCTCGGTGATGACGTCGAAGACAGCCACGAAGTATCCGCGCTTGGGGCTATAGACGGAAATCGAGAACCATAGGTCCAGGGCGTTGATGAACCGCTCGAACCGTTCCGGCTTCCCCGTCGACGCCACCCTGTCGTAGATTTCGAACAGCTCCGGATCAGATTCTTGGATACCCGGGATCGCATCGCTGACCCTCTTGCCCACGATGCCACCCAGGCCCGTCAGTTTTGCGAACGACTCATTGACAGCGAGATACACGAAATCCGCAGGTCGGCCGCGCGGATGCAGCATCCTGCAGTAGGCAAAGCCCTCCGCCATGTTCTCGAACAGCGAGCGGTAGCGGCGCTCACTCTCCCGCAGCGCCTTCGTCGTGCGCAGACCCGCCCGCCGAAGCGTGGCCGCTCCCGTCTCACGCCTGCCCTTGGGCGAGCCCTGGGGCCGTTTTCCGAGCATCGCATACTATAGCTTCTGCGCCGCTTGCTCCGCTGCGCAGTTATTGCGGTTATCTGCGCAGAAACTGCGCCGTTCGCGTTTAGCCGCGGCGCGGCATGGGTCCGGCTTGCGCGATTTCGGCGCCCGTGACTTGGCCCGGTTTGCGCGTTCGGGAGACATCGGATTCCCCTCTGGCGCGGCGATTCCTACGCAATTATACTCTCTTGCGTGAATTGACAGGGATTCGTACGTTTGAAGGGTGATAAGACTACGCCCCATTCTGAGTATCTGCCTTGCGGCGCTATGCGTCTCGGCCGCCGCGGGTGCCCAGGCGCCGAAGAAGAACCCGACCAGCAAGCTCTACGTCGCCGACACGGTGGGAGATAACCAGATCAATACGGGCTTGGAGATAGACGACCTGACGAAGAAGTCCGTCTACAACGCCGAGGGAACGTCCGTCCAGACGAAGTCGGATTCGAACACGTCCCTGGTGCTTTCAAACGGCACCGGGATCTATTTCGACGTCAACACGCTCGTCCACATCCAGGGGTTCGAGCAGGATTCCTTCCGCCCCAACCGCAGCGATGTCGAGGACGAGCCGTCCATCTCGCGCACCCACATGGTTGTCGAGCACGGCGTAATCGGGGTCTCCACGAGCAAGCTGGTCGCGGGAAGCACGATGGTGTACGACACGTCGCTTGCGACCGCGGTCATCCGCGGCCGCCAGGCCGTGATCGTGGCCCAGGACAACCTGACCGTCATCTCGATGATCCAGGGCGAGGCCACGGTCCAGGCCGGGCCTCTCGGCAGGCCGCGCCTTCTCAAGAACCACCAGCAGATCATCATCAGGCCGGGAAAGCCGGGCGAGGCGGACATCGAGGAGATCCAGGACATTCCCGATGGCGCTGACTCGAACGCGTTCCAATGGCTCGAGGAGCGCGTCCTCACCGCCGATGCCGCGCGCAAGCTCGTCTATTTTGAAGTGCTGGCGCGAAAGGGCTCGGATGGCGGCATCACCCTCTTCGACGGAGGCTCGAACGCGAGCGACTCATCGGACAAGGAGATCGTGGCGGTGCCCGTGGTGCCTGCGAACCCTACGGTCCAACCGAATGTGAGCCCGGCGAATCTGATCAGCCGGTAGACCCGGGGGCCCTTCGACTGCACGGAGTCCATGAAATTCCAGCATCGATGGCTCACGGCAGCAGCCGTGACGGCCGTTGCCGTCTCTGCGCCCCGCGCCCGGGCCCTTGTTTCGCTCGAGGACGGCAGGGACCACCTCTTTGTGGACGCCTCGGTCGAGATGGCCTACGACTCGGCGGTGTTTGCGAACTCCAAGAGCGGCGGAAGCCTTGTCTACGAGGGGTCGCTGGACGTCGAGTTCACGCGGAGGGCCGGCTGGATCGGGGTCAACGGGTCGGTTTCGTTCAACTACGCGCGCTATGCAGACTTCAGGAGCCAGAACTACATCGATCCGAAGTTCACGGCGGAGTTCACCAAGCAGACCGGCCGGACAACCGGCTCGCTGACCGTCAGCGCGCAGCGGGAGCACCGCGCGGATGTCGATGTCAACACGCGGGACGTCTCGTGGAACTACGACGTGGGACTTAATTTCCAATACCCCGTGATCCAGCGCTATTCCATTTCAGGATCCCTCAACTACAGCCTCGCGCAGTATCAGGATCAGCTGCTGTTCACGAACCTTGCGACGTACACGGGTAACCTCTATCTCTATTACATCCTCAACGAGCAGCGCGACTTTTTCATCGATTACCGCACGCGCTACTCCGACGAAGCCATAGGGGCGTTCGACATCGACAACTCCCTGTCGGGCGGCTTGAGCGGGAAGGTCTTCGGGCCGTTCAACGGGTCGGTCCAGGTCGGATACGAGACCCGGACACCACATGGCGGCCCCGACAAGGCATCCTTCAACGAGCTCACCGCGTCGGGAACGACGACCTGGAACATCAACCGCCGGATGACGCTCAACGGCAGCCTGTCTCGGAATTTCTCGACGATTGCGAGCGGCCAGTCCATCTCCGCCACGAACGCGGGCCTGACCTTTCAGGATTCATTCACATCGAAGGCCTCCGTGACATTCTCGGGATCCGTCGGAGAAACCCGGTTCCTCGGCATCGGAGGCCAACTGAACAAGAATGGACCGCACAGGATTGACGACTTTTACACCCTGGGAGCATCCTACTTTTACACAATTAACCAGCACCTAAAGGTTTCCATCAGTTATTCCTATTATGCGAGCTACTCAAATCTCGCGTATGCCGAATTCCCAAGGCATCAATTGAACCTAACCCTGTCGTCGCACTGGTAGATGCAGAAGTCGTGAACACCCTCCTCAAATCTTTCCTGATCGGCTCGCTGATCGCCGCGGCGCTCATCCCGACGCAGGGAGCGGACGCGCCCGCGCAGGCCAACTCAGGCAAGACGAAGGCCTATAACATCCGCACAACGGACAAGTTGCGGATCACCGTGTTCCAGGAGGACGACCTCTCGACGATATGCAGGGTCGACTCCAAGGGGACGGTGAACCTCCCCCTGGTCGGCGAAATCCGCGTGTACGGGCAGACGCTGAGCCAGGCGGAGAACACGATCGAGGCGGCCTACATAGGCGGAAAGTTTCTCAGGAAGCCGGAGGTGACGGTCGCGGTCGAGGAGTACGCCCCCCGCGAGGTATCGATCCAGGGCCAGGTCAAGAACCCGGGGCGCTATCCCCTTCCGGTCGAGTCCACGATGAGCGTGCTGGAGCTTGTGACCAAGGCCGGGGGATTCACCGACACGGCGCTCGGCACCGGAGTCCGGGTGACGCGGATACTCCCGGAAGGCACGACCAAGGTGATCACCCTTGACGTGGAGAGCCTCATCAAGGGCAAGAGCAGCTCGAAGACCACCGGGGAGAACAACGCCCTCCTCCTGGAGCCGGACGACATCGTCTATGTTCCCGAGCGGATAATCTGACGTGCAACCCGGACCCACGATGGCAGACCCAAGCAACTCGAAGCAGCAGAGGCCGCCCGCCCCGACGCCGGACAACGACAACGCCGTCGAGCGAAGGACGCTTCGCGACTACTACGTCATCCTCCGCGAGCACGTCTGGATATCGCTGCCGCTGGCGCTCGTCGTGGCGCTGGGCTATTTCTACTCGCAGGCGCGCAAGACGCCGATCTTCGAGGCGTCCGCGTCGCTTCAGTTCGAGAAGCCGGAGACGGTCGTAACGAGCCAGGGGGTGGTCGACCCGTCGGTCCGCTCGGACCAGGACCTGAATACCTACATCCACGACATCAACAGCAACCGCCTGCGCACGAGCGTGGTCCAGTCCTTCACCAAGGCGGAGCGGGCGGTGCTCGAGCGCTCCGCGCTCAAGCGGATGCCCCCGGGTTCCCCCCCGCCGCCGGTCGGCGCGCTTCTCGGCAGCGTGGACGCCGAGCCCGTCAGGAACAGCTATCTCATCACCATTTCGGTGCGCCACGAGGATCCGGAGGCGGCGGCGCTGGTCGCCAACAGGTACGTCGAGAAGTTCATGGACTACCTCTTCGAGAGCGTCGGGGGCAAGAACGAGGAGGCCGTCACCTACCTGAAGGAGCGGGCCGAGCAGCTGCGCAAGGACGCCGAGGAGGCCGAGAAGCAGCTGCAGGACTACATGCGCCTGCACAACCTGGTCTCGCTCGACAAGAGCATCGACATCGTCTCCGACAGGCTCAAGTCGGTGAACTCTGCCCTAACGGCAGCCAAGCTTGAGCTCCTCGCCGTCGAGGCATCGGCGCAGCAGATCGCGGAATTCAAGAAGGAGGGCAAGAACCTGCTCGAGATCTCCTACATCTCCTCGCACGGCGCCGTGCCGGGCCTCAAGGCGCAGCTGAGTGACGCCGAGCAGACACAGGCCCTCCTCATGGAGAGGTACCTGGAGAGGCATCCCAAGGTGATCGACAACGCGAACAAGATCGCGATCACGAAGAGCCAGCTTGCCAAGGCCGTCGACCTGGCGATAGCGGATCTCGACACGCGCCTTGCGTCCGCCCGCGAAAGCGTGCGCGTGCTTGAGAAGGAATACACGGCCCAGGAGGACAGGGAGCTCAGCCTTCGCGCGCTGAGCGTCGACTTCAACTCGCTCCAGAGCAGGGCCACGGTCGCAAAGAACTACTACATGGAGATCCTGGACCGGCTGAACCAGACCACGACCTTCAAGAACCTGGACAAGATATCCCTTCACCCGCTCGACAGGGCCCAGGTCCCCGGCGGGCCAATCTCGCCCAATGTCGGGGCGATCACGCGGACAAGCTTCGGACTCGGCGTCATCGTCTTCTTTGCAATCGCGATCGGATTCAGGTTCGTCGACGACCGGGTGAAGAGCGCCTGGGACGTCGAGTCGTTCATCGGCGTCCACCTGCTGGGGATCATCCCGCAGTTATCCTCGCTCAAGGACGACGAGAAGATCGGCCTGGGGGGGGACAGCGCGATGGGGAGCGAAACGGGCAACGAGGCCTTCCTTGGGCTGTACAGCTCCGTGAAGATCCAGTCGAAGCTGGATTTCCCGAAGTCCATCCTGGTCACCAGCACGATCCCCGGGGAGGGAAAGACGCTCATCTCCTGCAATCTCGCGGCCTGCTTCGCGCGGCACGGGAAACGCACCCTCCTGGTGGACTGCGACCTTCGCCGCCCCATGCTGCACCGTCATTTCCGGCAGCCGAACGCGACCGGAATCATCTCGTGGTTCGAGCGCGGCGCGAACCTGGATGGCGACGTCCTCACGAACGCCGGCCTCGGAATCGTCAAGCTGGCCGACAACCTGTGGCTCCTCACCTCGGGCGGCCGGTCGAAGAGCCCGACCGAGCTCCTTGAGAACCCCGTCTTCCCGCAGCTGCTCGAGCGCCTGAAGAAGCACTTCGACCTCGTCATGATCGACTCCCCTCCGATGGGCGCGGTGACCGACTCGATGCTGATCGCCGAGCGAACCGACGAGGTCATTTTCGTCTGCCGCTTCAACCGCGCCTACCGCAAGCACATAAGGATCTACATCAAGGCGCTCCGGGAGGGGAAGAACGAGATCCTAGGGGTCGTCCTGAACGGCCTGTCGCCCCGGCGTATCGAGTACTACTCGAACTACCGCTACTACAGGAGCTACAAGAAATACTACGGCGCGCAGACCTAGGCCAAGGAACCGTCCGTGTCGACGCCTCTTTCAGCGTACCTACCCGAGACGTTCGATCCCAGGCGGCCGCTCGCCCTGATCGCGGGCCAGGGGATCTATCCCGTCCTCGTCGCAAGGGCCGCCCGCGCCGCGGCGGTCCCCATCCGGCTGATCGCCTTCGAGGGCGAGACCGACCCGGACCTGGTGGCCACGTTCCCCGAGGCCGACCGGCACTCGGTCCACGTCGGGCAGGTCGGAAGGACCCTCCGGCTCCTTGAGGAGTTCGGGGCGGGCTATGCCCTCATGGCCGGACAGGTGACGCCCAGGCGCCTGTTCGACGGCCTGCGGCCGGACCTCAAGGCCGCGCAGCTGCTTCTCAAGCTGAAGCGCCGCAATGCCGAGACCATATTCGGCGCCGTGGCGAAGGAGATCGAGGCGCTTGGAATCCGCCTCCTCGACGCGCGCTCCTTCCTGGACGGCCAGCTCGCGGCCCCCGGCTGCATGACGGGGGGCCGCTTCCCCGTGGAGAAAGAGTACCTTGACCACGGCGTCCACATCGCGCGCGAGTGCGCCCGGCTCGACATCGGCCAGGGCTGCGTGGTCCGAAAGGGAACGGTGCTCGCGGTCGAGGCCTTCGAGGGCACCGATGAGATGCTCAGGCGCGCCGGCGCCCTGAAGGCGGACGACGCCCTCTTCGTGAAGACCGTCAAGGCGCGCCAGGACTTCCGCTTCGACGTGCCCTGTTTCGGGTTGAGAACCCTTGAGACCATGCGCGAATCCGGCCTGCGCGCGGCGGCGCTCGAATCGGGCGGTGTCATCCTACTCGACAAGCCGGCGGTGCTGGAGAAGGCCCGTTCCTGGAAGATAAGCCTCATGGGCTTCTAGGGGGCCCGGCCGCCCCGGGCCGCTTGCCCTTTGGCGCGCGGCCGCTCAATCTTGGGCAAGACCGGAATCCTCCAGGAACCCATCCATGCAAAACGACGTAGTAGCCGCCACTGTCAAGGGGCTGGTGCCCACCCCCAATGGCTGCGCTGTCTTCCTCGGCAACGAGGAGAAGACGTTCGTGATCTACGTCGACCAGTCCGTCGGGAACGCGATCCAGATGACCCTGGACGGGGTCAAGAAGGACCGGCCCCTGACCCATGACCTGATCGGCAACATCCTGATCGGGCTCGGGACGCGGCTGGAGCGAATCGTGATCAACGACGCCCGCGACCAGACCTTCTTCGCGAGGATACTCCTCACCATGGAGAATGAGCTCGGGAAGAAGATCGTCGAGATCGACGCCCGCCCGAGCGACTCGATCGTCCTCTCCCTGCAGCAGAAGCGGCCGATCTACGTGGCGCGGGCCGTGTTCGACGCCGTGGAGGACAGGACGGACATCCTCGAGCAGTGGCGCAAGCAGCAGGAAGAGCCGGGCCCCGAATTCCCCTGACCGTGCCCCGTCGACTGCCGGCGCCCCTGGCGCAGAGCCAGCCCCTCACCGCACTGGCGCCCATGCAGGACGTCACGGACCTGGCGTTCATGCGGGTCATCGCCGCCTACGGGGCGCCGGACTACTTCTTCACGGAGTTCTTCCGGGTGCACGCCCAGTCGCGCCTTGAGCGCCACATCCTGCGCAGCATAGACGAGAACGACACGGGCCGCCCGGTCTTCGCCCAGCTGATCGGCGAGGACATCCCGAACCTGCTCCGGACCGTGGAGGCGCTGGCGCGCCATCCGATCGCGGGTATCGACCTCAACCTGGGCTGCCCCGCGCCGAAGGTCTACAAGAAGAACGTGGGCGGCGGGCTCCTGCGCGACCCGGAGAGGATAAGGACGATCCTGGCGGCGCTTCGCGAGGCCGTGCCCGGCCTTCTCACCGTCAAGATGAGGATCGGCTTCGAGGACGGCGCGCACTTCGACAGGATCCTGGACATCATGGACGAGAGCCGGATCGACCTGCTGACCGTGCACGGGCGGACGGTGCGCGAGATGTACCGGAGCGAGGTCCACTTCGACAGGATCGCCCACGCGGCGGGCCGCGTCCGCTGCCCCGTGCTCGCAAACGGCAACGTGACGTCGGCCCAGAGGGCCGCCGAGGTGGTGCGGGACACCGGAGCGGCGGGCGTCATGATAGGGCGCCACGCCATCCGGAACCCCTGGATCTTCAGGCAGTGCCGGGAGCGATTCTCGGGGCTCCCCCAGTCCCCGGTCTCGCTGCAGGAAGTCCGGGGGTACGTGGAGCACCTCTACGTGGCGACGCGGGCGCCGGGGATACCGGAGGGCGTCCACGTCAACAAGATGAAGAAGTACCTCAATTTCGTCGGGCAGGGCGTGGACCCGAGGGGCGATTTCCTGCGCGACATGCGCCGGGCGCAGTCCGAGGCCGAGCTCTTCGAGGCCTGCGACAGGCACCTTCTGCGGGGCGGCGAATTCTCGCCCGAGCCCCACCCCGGCGTCATCGCGCGGCCCAACTGCGAGACACCCGACGATGCCGACGGCTGCTCGCTCGAGTCCGTGACCGCCTAGCGGCCGGCCGGCTACTCGAGGCCCAGCGACTTTCGCCCCGCCTCGGAGATCATGCGCGGATTCCACACCGGGTCCCAGACGATGTGGACCTTCGCGCTCTCGACATTCGGGAGCGCCGCAATCTTCTGGCGGGCGTCCTCCGCGATCACGGGGCCCATCCCGCAGCCCGGGGCCGTCAGCGTCATCTTGACGTCCACCAAGTTGGCACCGGAGGGCGTCTTCTCGATCGAGAGGTCGTAGATGAGGCCGAGGTCGACAATGTTGACCGGTATCTCCGGGTCAAAGCAGGTCCTCATCGCGTCCCAGACCGCCTTCTCGTTGAACTCCCCGGCCTGGGCCGGGCCCGCGTCCGAAAGCGCAACGCCCTCGATGGACGAGGCGTGCTCGCGGCCGACCCGGAACAGGCCCCTCTCCGTCCGCACCGTGACGTTCCCCCCGAGGGTCTGCACCACGTCGACCGACTGGCCCGCGGTCAGCAGAACCGGATCGCCGGCGGGGATGGCGGTTGCCGGGCAGTCCTTCAGGATTTGGTGCGGCATGTGGTCGGGCGGACCGGGTCAGCGGATCAAGAGGTCAACGGGCATCCTGGCGTAGATCCCCTTCGGGTCGTTGAACGCGCGCAGCCAGTCAAGCTCGTGCTGGACGCGATCGGCGATCTCGCCCACGAGGCCCGTGGCGTGGATGTGGAGGCTCGACGGGGCGAACCTCCCGAGCATCTCCGCAATGGCCTCGGCGAGCGTGCGGGGCTTCGGGTACTCCGACACCCGGAAATGCTCCCCGAGCTTGGCCTGCTTGCCCGCGTACCTGATCGCGGCGTCCAGGCCGCCGATCTCGTCCACAAGCCCGATCCGCTTGGCATCCGTTCCCGACCACACGCGGCCCTGGGCGATCTCCTCGACGCGGCCCGGGGCCAGCTTGCGCCCCTCCGCCACCTTCGCGATAAACTGGCTGTAGGTCCAGTCCACCATGCTCTGGAAGACCGCCATCTCCGCCTCGGTCTTCGGCCGGGATATCGTGAGGACGTCCGCAAACTTGCCGGTCTTGACGGTGTCGAAGGTGACACCGTGGTCGTTCGCGAGCTTCTGGATGTTGAACTGGACCGCAAAGACGCCGATCGAGCCCGTGACCGTGCTCGGCTCGGCGAAGATCCTGTCCCCGTACGCGGAGATCCAGTATCCCCCCGACGCGGCGTAGGATCCCATGGAGACAATGACCGGCTTCGCCTTCCTGGCCAGGCGCAGCTCGCGCTGGATGGTCTCCGCGGCCGAGGCGCTGCCGCCGGGGCTGTTCACCCGCAGCACGATCGCCTTGACGGACGGGTCCTCGCGCAGCCTGCGGATCTCGCGGGCGAACTTCGAGCCCCCGATCTCCGCCTGGTCGCCCTCGCCGTCCACGATCTCGCCCTCGGCATAGACGATCGCCACCTCGCCCGGCGAAGCCGACGCCGGGGGCCGGACAAGGTTGGACTTGGCGTAGGCGCCGAGCTCGACCTGCTTGAACGAGTCGGTCGCCGAGGTGACGCCCGTCTCCTTCTTCAACCGGTCGATCAGCTCGTCCCGGTAGGCCACCCGGTCGATAAGGCGGGCCTTGAGCGCGTCGGCCGGCTTGATCAGGCCCTCGGCGTCGACGGTCGCCTGGATCGCCTCGGCGGAGATGCCGCGCGAGCGGCCGACGTCCGACACCAGCGTCCCCCAGATGTCGTCCAGGAGCTTCTGGAGCTGCTCGCGCCCCTCCGCGCTCATGTCGGTCCTCGTGTACGTCTCGACGTACGACTTGTATTTTCCGGCGCGCGTCACCTGGACCCCGATGCCGTACTTCTCGAACGTGCCCGCGAGGAACCAGGGCTGGCTCGCCAGGCCGGGCAGCATGATGACCCCGTACGGGTCCATCACGACGTCCGTCGCCATCGAGGACAGGTAGAAGTCCCTCGGCGTCGCGTAGTCGATGAAGGCCACGACGGGCTTGCCCGCCGCTCGGAAGTCGGAAAGCGCGGCGCGCACCTCCCTGAGCGCCGCGTAGCCCGAGCCGAAGCCCCCGGGGAAGAGGTTGCCGAGCAGGAGCACGC
>Ga0265318_10001079_pt1 | contig 17137 bp, 17 predicted proteins | sample 4821metaG_FD_192431 | JGI IMG/M metagenome (GOLD analysis project Ga0265318, IMG submission 192431) | Rhizosphere microbial communities from Carex aquatilis grown in University of Washington, Seatle, WA, United States - 4-8-21 metaG | ecosystem: Host-associated > Plants > Roots > Rhizosphere >... | reverse complement strand
TGAAGACCCGAAGGATCCGGTGAAGGAAAATCCAGAGGTCGAAAAAATGGCGCTGCTCAAGTAATTGCCGAACCCATCCCACAGCTGGACCTCTAAAATCTCGCTGGCCAGGTTTCCCGTGACATAGGGCATGAAATTCATCATCGTAACCGACCCGGCGCCGCAATGGATGGGATTTTGCCCGTAGCTAAAGGAGAGTCCGGCCGCTGTCGTTCCCGCGGACGCCGGACCCACCGGCCCCGAGTTGGTAAAAATAATTTTATTGCATCCGGTTGCGGTCGGGGTCGGACTCGCGGTCTTAGTCGGGGTCCAGGTAGGGGTCATGGTTCCCACGCTGGTGATGGGTGAAGGGGAAGGGGTGGGTGTATCCGTCGCCGTCGGCGTTGGGGAGGTAAAGCTGGGAAAGTTGGTCGGGGTATTGGTGGGGGTTTTCGTCGCGGACGGGGTATCCGTGATCGTTACCGTAGGGGTCGGGGTTTTGGTTGGAGTATTCGTGGGGCTAGAGGTGGCGGTCCTGGTTGGAGTCCCTAAGCTCGGAGTGGTCGTGGGGCTGTTCGTCGGGGAAACCGTTGCGGTCTTGGTTGGGGTTCTCGTCGGGGTCCCTGTAGGCGTTCTGGTAGGGGTCTTCGTGGGGGTTCTGGTTGGGGTTCGGGTGGGGGTCCTTGTCGGGGTCCTCGTGGGAGTGCGGGTGGGTGTCCTGGTGGGCGTGCGGGTCGCGGTCTTGGTGAAGGTTCTGGTGGCTGCCTGGCCAAACGCGAGGACAGGGCATAACAAAATAAGTGTCATGACCTGAAATTTTTTCATCTTAAAATTAACCTGGATGAAAACGCTCATGGGCCCCAATGTCTTGCCGGTGGAATTGTTTTCCTCTAGACGATTAAACGCGTTTTTAATTCAAATAAATATGGCCCCCCTCATACTGAAGCCGGAAACTCCTTAAAAAGAAGCATTTTTCCTTTCCAAGCCCAACTGAAAGCCCTGGGGCGGGCTTTCGCCGCCACAGGGCCCCCCAATGCTAATACCTTACCCAAATACAAAACACTCATACCGTGGGAAGGTTCCCTCTCATCTCGATCGGGTTTTCCTTTCCCACGGTATCTAGACGGAAATGGGATTATTTAGTTCAATTTTTTATAAGGTATTTAGGGATGACCGGCTTTTAGGGGCTGGTTAGGCGGAAACGGAAGGCGGACAGAAGCGTTTAGGGTTTAAAATGCCCCAGCCATTCCCGGAGCTTGTCGTTCTTCGGATCCATTTCCAAAACCTTTCGGTAGGACTCCAAGGACCGGTCGAAATAAATCTTGCCCAAACTCATCCATGCCATTTGAAAATTTTGGTCCTTTTCCACGGCCTTGAGGTATAGGTCCAGGGCCTCTTGTTTCAAACCCAAACGCGACTTTTCCTCAGCCTGGTCAAAATATTCCTGGGCCGTTTTATCCCCTGGGGACGCCACTTGAAACTTCAGGAGCACCGGTTTAGAGGAGGGTTGATAAGAGGGCGGCAAAAACGAGGGATCTTGAAGGGCCGGCTCAAGGCTTGGCGCGGGGGCTGCGGAAGATGCCTTTTCCGCGGCGGGGGGATTGGGGAGGAAGATCGAGAGGGAAAAACGGTGGACATTCCCCAGGTCCCCCAGAAAAGAGAAGGCGTAATCAAATTGGAATTGGCTGATTTTAATCCCTGCCCCGAAATCCAGTCCCTTGATCCCGTCCGAGGGACTTTCGTCCAAGACGCGGGAATAGCCGCCCCTCAAAAAATAACTTTTTTGGAGGGCGTACTCAAAACCCATGTTCAACCGGCTGGCGCCTTGAAAACCCACTCCCCCGCTCAGGGACAACAAAAGGCTGTGGATATCCCCCTTGGCCATTGAAATCCGGTAGGACGACCCTGCCCAAAGCTGGGCGGGAAGGCTGTAGCCTCCCGAATCCACCCCCAGGTTTTGAAGCGCCGCTCCCATGGAAAAACCCGCCGCCAGGTTCGCCAAGAATCCAGCGTCCCAAAGCAAACCCGTATGGACCACTCCCTGGATATCCTGCCGGATCCACTGGGAGCTGAGTCCCAAATAGGCGTCTTTATCCAAGGCGAAACCGAAGGCGCCCCTGGCGCAAAGATCAAAGGGGGTGAAGGAACCTTCCAAATTCCCGAGGGCGTCCCTTTGATCCATGCTGCCGTAGTTGAGGTAATTCAATCCCAAAGCGAGGGTCCCGGAGGGCCCCAAGGGAAAGGCGGCCCCCGCGCTGTCGAAAAAGCCGCTATCCAAATAGCTGTTATGGGTAAGGGAGAGTTCGGTCCCCTTCAGCAAGGCCAACCCCGCCGCGTTATATTGCATGGCCGAAAGATCATCGGAAACCGCGGTGAAGCTCTCCCCCATACCCACGGCCCTGGCGTTCTGTCCCAGGGTCAGGACGGGAAAGGCTGTCGATGCCAAGGGGGAAACTTGGGCCGACAGTCCGCCGGTCAAAGCTGAGGCGATGATGAACATCCACCAGAAAATGTTTCGGCTCATTCCCTCATCCTATCGGGTCACGGCGAATTTAGAGGTCTTGGATTTTTGGGTTCCCGCCGCTCCCTCCACCTGGACCACATAATAATAGATCCCGTGGGCTAAGCCCCCGATATCCACACTCCTCCGATTGACCCCAAGGTTTCCTGTAAAAGAATAAGATCCAATCCCTTCCGCCGCGGCGTTGTAAATCCTGATCGTCCCGCTGCCGGCCTCGCAAAGGTTGAAGAGGATGGTGCCGTTGCTGCCGCTGGCGGGATTGGGATAAAAAAAAGTCTCGATGGGCATTCCGCAGGGTTCCGGGGTGCCTGTCGCGGCGGGGGTGGGCGTCGGCGGACAGAGGGGTGAGATTTTTCGAATGACCCCGAAGTCGTAATCCGCGATATATAAATCGCCCAAACCGTTGAAAACCAGGGCTTCCGGATGGGAGAATTGCGCCGTCACGGGGGAACCTCCGTCCCCTGAATTTCCGGGAACCCCCGTCCCAAACACGGTGTTGACAATACCAGCGGGGGAAACAGTTCGAATCCGGCTGTTGAAGTCGTCGGTCAGGTAAAGCACCCCTCCGCAACCCACCGCCAATCCGTCGATCTCCTCGCTGAATCGGGCCAGGGTCGCTGGACCGCCGTCCCCGGCGAAGCCCGTGACCCCCGAACCAGCGACCGTGTTGATGATTCCCGACCCGGCGGACACTTTACGGACCACGAAATCACCGTTATCGGCGATGTAAAGGTTTCCGAGGGAGTCAAACACCAGTCCCTCCGGGTTATTCAACCTGGCGAGGGTCGCCGGGCCCCCGTCGCCGGAATAACCAATGACGCCTGTTCCCGCGAAAGTGGTGATCAGTCCCGTTCCTGGATCAACTTTTCGAACCACGCCGTTTTGGGAATCGGCGATATAAAGGTTTCCCAAGGCGTCAAACACCAGTCCTACGGGATTCGACAGGCGGGCCGAGGCAGCCGGCCCGCCATCGCCGCTGTAACCCCCGGAAAGGCCGGTCCCGGCGAAGGTGGTGATGATTCCCGTGGAAGCCGTGACCTTGCGGACGACCTCATTGTAATAATCGGAAATATAAATGTTGTTCTGGCGGTCCAACGCGACTCCGGATGGAAAATACATGGTCGCCAAGGTAGCGGGGCCACCGTCACCGCTGAAGCCCTGGGTCACGCTGCCTGCCACCGTGGTAATGAGCCCGGTGGCGGCGTTTACTTTCCGGACAATTAAATAGCCGGGGTCGGCGATATATAAATTTCCGGAGGAATCGAGGGCGATGGCGTCGGGACCGCCGAGGGTAGCCAGGGTGGCAGGCCCTCCCTCCCCCAGAAAACTAATCGGCCCGCCGCCCGCGACGGTGGTGATGATTTGGGCTTGAACTTCCGCGGGGAAAAAAAGACCCCCCCAAATGCCCAACAGGAAAATAAATGGTAATTTGTTAACGGCCATCCTTGGCGGCTCCCTGGCGCGGTCAGCGCCGGATTGAATGGTGCGGATCGTCATCAGTTTAAGGCCAAGGACGGGCGGCGGCGCCAAAAAAGATCGAGGGATCGTTTAAAACCGAAAATATCATGGCCTCAGCGCGCCGAATGGAACATCCTTTGGATTGGGCTGGACGGCCCAAAAGCTCACCGATCGGATCGGATGGTGAGGGTTCCGGACATGGTTTTTCCGTTGGCGTTGACCGTCACGGTATAATTTCCCGCCTGGACCAGGCTTCCAGCCTCATCCTTGCCGTCCCAATCCAGAAGGTGAAGCCCCTGGTCCCAGACCCCCTGGTAGAGGCGGCGGACCGTTAGTCCATTGGGATCCAATACGGTGACCAAAACCTTTCCCCGGCTCTCCATCTCAACGGAAACCCGAAGGGCGTCCCCTTCCTCGGACTGGGAAGGCGCCGGTGGGATAGGGGGATTTTTCCCAACGGATTCAACCGATGGTCCGGCTCCGGGACCCTGGACATTGAGGGCGGCTGGAACCTGCCCATTTGGGGACCCGGACCCCTCGAGGGACGAGGGGGTGGAAAGATGGGTTCCCGAGGCGGGAGGAAGCTCCTTAAAACTCAAGGCTAGGGTTCGGGACGACTGAGCCGACGCTTTTCCCTTCCCCCGGTTGCCGCTTGGGGCGGGGTTTTGAGAGGCTTTCAAAAGGGTCTTGGCGCCGCCTTCCGATCCCGATGAATCGGCAGGGGAGATCCTTTCCGAATCAGGAACCAAGGCCTGGTGGTTTTGAACCCAAAAATGCCGGGTGGTTCCGTAAATCCCGCCCGCGGCTGCCAGCACCAGGGCCGCCTTGCCGACGGCTTTGAAAATCCCCCCCCAGGGAGAGGGCTTGTGGGCCAGCCAAAGTCCGTCGACCTTGGAATCCAAACGCCCCGCGACTTGTTCCACCAGCCCCTCAGGCGGCGGTCCCAGCCTCTCGGCGAGGGAATTCGTCACCCGCTCGGCAAATGAGGCGTCCTTGCGCAGGAGGGCGTCAAACTCGGCTTGGGCTTCCTCCGTAAAGGAGCCATTCAGGTAAATTTCGATTAAGGAATCTGGAGTGAATTTCATGGCTTCATTTCTTCCCAGCCGCCGGGGAGTTTCCCGCGGACTCTCTCGATTAATTTCTGGCGTGCCCGGAATATTCCCGAAGTCACGCTTCCCACCGGGATCTTGAGCCGGTTGGCGATCGCCTCGTAGGAAAGCCCCTTGAGCTCCCGTAAGGTGATCAGTTCCTTTTCCCGGCCCTCCAGTTTTTGGATCTCGCCCCGAAGAAGCGTCAGGGCTTCCTCGGGATAAGGAGCCTTCTGTTCTATAGACGGGCTTGCGGCGAAAAAATCCGAAGAAAAGGGAAGGGTTTTTTTCTTCTTTTCCAGCCAATCCCTGCAAAGATTGACGGCGATGTGGTTCAGCCAGGTTCCTAAGGAACATTCAAACCGGAATTTGCCCAAGTTTTTCAGTGCTTTTATGTAGGTTTCCTGGACCATGTCCTCCACTTCCGCGTCATTTCCCAGGAAATACCAACAGGCCCGGATGAGGGCTTTTTTGTGGGCGTCGTGGAAGGCTTGAAAGGCGGAGTTATCGCCCTTTAAGATTTTTTGAACCAATAGGCGCTCATCCAAATTCACCATATATTCCAATCCCAAAAAGATCCATATCCATCGGGTAAATTGGGGCGATTATACATGACAAAAGCCGATTGGGAAAATAGTTGCTTTTTAAGTGCGGAACGGTCGGGTCCATCCTCTAATAAAGGGCCGGCCTAGCGGCCCAGGTCGTCGGTCACTTTCATGGTATCGCTCACCACGGAAACCATCATGGCGTTCACCTCGAAGCCCCTTTGGGCCACGATCATGTTGGAAAGTTCGACGGTTAAATCCACGTTGGAGCCTTCCAAGGAATTTCCTTGGATTTTTCCAAAATTACCATGGGCTGCCATCCCGAGACGGCCCGCTCCCGAATTGGGCGAGGTCGTGAAATAATTGGACCCAACCTTGTTCAAGCCCTCGGGATTCGCGACTTGTTCCATGACCAATTGGGCCAGCTTGATATTTTGGCCGTTGCTGAAAGAGCCTACGATGCTCCCCTCCCCGTCGAAACTCATGCCTTGAAGATTCCCATCTGGATAACCGTTCTGGGAAGCCGCGTAGGCGGTATGGTTGGGAACGTAAGTATTGACCCCCTTGATCAATTGGTAACTTCCTTCGGCGTCGCCGATCAATCCATCCCTTCGTCCAAACCCCGGAATTCCGGAGGTTCCAAAGTTAAGGTCCACAGCCGTGATAGCCGCTCCTTCGACCGGGAAGGTGGAAACAGGCGGGTTGAAGTTCATGGGGGGGAGGTAAACCCTGGGAACAGTCTGAAAATTGAAGTTTAATCCCGGCGGCCCGGGAAACCCCCCAACCCCGCCGCTGGATCCCAAGGAGCCATCGGTATTAAACCAGATGAAGTCCCCAAAATTCGCGTTTCCCGGAATGCCCCTGTCGTAAAAATTAAGGAAGCCAAAAGTTCCCTCGCCAATTCCCGTCCCTCCCAACAAATTGGGGGTCGCGACAGGCTTCCCTCCGGTCGTGTCAAAGGCGTACCAGGCGTAACAGACTTGACTCATGGGAGGCGTGTTAATGGGAGGCTTGGCGGTACCCAAGTCGTTCACTTGATAAAACTGGACGGTTATTTCCCTTGTGTTGCCCAGGGAATCATAAACCGTTTCCGCTATTTGGTGGGCCGGGGGGGTGGGCGGTACATGATCCCAGGCGTAATTTCCTCCCGCCCCGATCGCCGCCCATAGGGGAATGAACCCGTTTTCCAGGGGGGCGGGCGGGGCGAAAACCCCCGGGGTGAAGTTCGAAAGGAAGCTCACTTGTTGCAAGGCGAAACCTCCGCCCGGAGTTCCCACCAATCGCATTCTGTTCGCGTCAATGGGTCCGCCCACGAAAGCCAAGGGAATGGCCACCGGCAAGGTCGGCCCTGGGCCCGCGAAGGGTCCTCCGGGGAATAAATCCAAGACATTGGCTTGTTGGAAGGAGTCCAAATTACCCTGGAATTTAACCTCGGAAGTGGCTTTGGGCGGAAGAACAAAATCCCTGTCGATCTTGATGGAGGTGAGGTTGGTGGGATTACTCGAGTCAATTTGCAGCGACTCGTCCGTCGTCGTTACCAATCCAACATTGCCGGCCGAATTCAGGATTCTCTGGCTGTTCAAAACGGAGGCGTTGAGCCCCTGGATCCGGCCGCCATTTTGATCCACCAAATAACCAGCCCCGTCAAAAATCAGGTTTCCCGCCCTGGTCAGGTAGGTCTGGCTGCCCTGCCGGGCCACCAGGAATCCATCTCCTTGAATGGAAATGTCCGTTGAATTGCCCGTGATGAAGGAAGGTCCTTGGGTGAAAAGGGTTTCAATGGAAGCGGGCCTGGTGCCTGTTCCGATTTGCTGGGGATTGATGCCCCCGGAGTCGCTTCCCGGATTGGCGCCCGTACCCCCGGACAAAGTCTGGCTGAATTGGTCCGCGAACTCGGCGCGGCTGGACTTATAGGCCACCGTATTGACGTTGGAAATGTTATTGCCGGTGACATCCAGCCAAACGCTGTTGGACAAGAGCCCGGATATTGAGTTGAACATTGCCCGAAGGCCCATGAGGAACCTATTCGCCGTTATTTTTCAGCGCTCCACTTCGCAAGGACGCACAACCTCATTACACCCTAACGGTTTTTTTCTTGAAAACATGAGGGTTTTAAACAGGCAACCCTAAAAAAAATCGCCTGTGGATAACTTTTCAATTTTTAACTGGAGGTTAAAAATACAAGGCTTTTATTTGGAATTTGGGTGAAATAAAAAACCGGCTCCCCTTTTGGAAGGCCGGTTTAACTTCGATTGTTTCTCGGTCGGCTTGGCTGGCTACCAACGGCTTCCGATTTAAAGCTAGTTTGTTACCGCGCTGGCCTCGACCCGGTATTGGGGTCCCACCTGCACCACGCCCTTGCAATTGGCCGAGCCGCATTGGCATTTGAACTCGTAATTCCAGCTGCCGACATCGTCGGTTTCCTTGTAGTTCCAGCTGACTTCCTCGCCGCGGGCGATGTCCCGTACCGCCACCAGGATGATGCCGTTCACCACCTTGGAGCTCGGATCGCAGGAATGGTTGACGAAGCAAAGGGGATCGCAGCCGTTCTCATAATCATGAAGCATGAGAAAGCCCGGGTAAATATACATGGCGTGATCAATGTTGAGTTTTTCCGCTGGAACCGTGTTGGTGAGATGATCGACCTCTTCCTCGGGAATAACGATCCCGCCGAAAACACCGATGACTTCCCCTTCTTTGATATCGCGGACGGAATAAACGCCCTTCCCTTCCATGCCGCTCTCACGAACTTCCAACGCTTCGCTGACCCAAGGCTGTATTTTCATCGGTTTTTGTTCAACCATCCTTTTAACAGTTTGACCCGCCCACGGGGGGTCTTCATGTCTGGAATTCTAGCTCAAACCCCCTCCGGGTTCATGTGTTGTTTAAGGGACTTTTGGCACCAAATAAAGGGGTTTTGAAAAAGGCACCCTCAGATATGGCAGGACCCGAGGCCCCGCTTGGCCAGGTATTGTTGGTGGTAATCCTCGGCTTTCCAAAATACCGAGGCGGGAACGATTTGGGTGACGATGGGGCTCTTGTACCCTGTCTTTTGAAGTTTGTCCTTGGATTCCTTCGCGGCTTTCTCTTGTCGGGCGTCGTGGAAAAAAATGACGGTCCGGTATTGGGTGCCGACGTCCGGCCCCTGCCGGTTGAGCGACGTCGGATTGTGGTTGCTCCAAAAAACATTCAATAATTGATCGTAGGACACTTGGGAGGGATCGAAAGCCACTTCCACCACTTCCGCGTGGCCCGTACGGCCCGTGCAGACGTCCTTATAGGTTGGATTGTTCAAGGTACCGCCTTCGTAGCCAACCGCGGTGGAAACGACGCCCTTTAATTGGCGAAACGCTTCCTCCACTCCCCAAAAACATCCAGCCCCAAACGTGGCCTTTTCCATTTGTTTCTCCTTTGGCAGCGGCTATGGTTCCTGGAACCAGCTTGGCGGGACCCCAAAGAATATCCCTCGGCCGGCAAGCTGACGGGGATTAAAACCCGCTCCATGGATGTTCAAATAATACGATGATTTTGCTGGAAAAGTAACCTACCTAAAGATCAACAATTTCGAAATCCAACGATGGGTGGGGGTGGTCACCACCACGTAATAAAGGCCATTGGCGGCCCTGGAGCCCTTGAAATTCGAGGTATCCAAGCTATAGCTGAAAACTCCCGCTGGGACGAATTGTTTCCGATCATCATAAACCTTGCGGAAGGCTGTGGTGAACACCCTTATCGAAACAAAATCGTGGGGTTGGTCAAAGTCCACTCGGAGGGTCGCGGGATTATCGTCCTTGACCGGGTTGGGATAGAGGAACGGAGTGGTGGCGGCGGAAGCTCCGGGAGTTAGCGTCCAGGTTGGGCTCGGGGTTCCCGCGAGCGTTGTGGTCGGTGAAGGAGTGGCCGAAGCGGTGAGGGTAGCCGACGGAGTCGGCGTATTCGAAACCATCGGGCTGTTCGTGAATGTCGGCGTGATAGTGGCTGAGGGCGAATTCGTTGCCGTCAAAGTAACGGTGAGAGTGGGGCTATCCGAGGCTGTGGCGGAGGCTGTCGGAGTCGGACTAAGCGCGGGGCTCAAGGTTCCGGTGGGCGTGTCGGTCGGGGTTGAGGTGGCGGTGGGAGTCGTGGTTAGGGTGGGCGAATTAGATGGGGATGAGGTCAGAGTGGTGGTCGCGGTTAAAGTCGCCGTCGAGGTAGAGCTGGGCGTTGGGCTGTTCGAGGGACTATTCGAGGAAGTCGCGGTTGGGGACAACGTCGCGGTTTGGGTCGGCGTGTCGGAGGGACTGAAAGTCGGAGTATTTGTCGCGGTCATTGAAGGCGTTGGCGTGGGGCTATTCGTGAGGGTCAGCGTGATCGTGGGGCTGTTCGTTGGCGTTCCGGTGGGGGTTGCGGTCGGGCTGTTGGTCGCGGTCCCCGAGGCCGTGGGGGTGGGACTGTCCGTTGCCGTCGAGGATTCGGTGGGAGTGGGGGTGATCGTGGGGGAATTGGTTAGGGTCAAGGTCCCGGTCGAGGTTCGGGTGGGGGTGGGAGTGGGGCTGTCGCTGGGCGTGTTGGTGGGAGTGGGTGTTTCAGTGGCGCTTCCCGTAGCCGTCGCGGTTGGCGTGACCGTGTAGGTTGCCGCGGGGCAAAAATTGGCGTAAATGGCGTCATGGAAATCCTGGGAATAACCCGAGGTGAAAACCGACCCATTCGCCGGAAAGGCCGTGCTCCATGGCATTCCATTGGCAAAATTACTGTTCACACCCCCGCTGGATTTTTGGTCGTAGGAAACGAAATAATTGACGGGGGCGCTGTACTTATAGGCAAGCCAATAGTAGCCGGGCGCCAAAGGCGCGTCGGCGACTTTGAAGCTGTTCCACGCCCCGTTTCCGCTCGAGCCCGTGTCCAATGCTTTGGCCGCGGACTGGGTCACTAAAGCGCCGATGGTATCGGCATAATCCTGGTAGATAGCGACCTGAACCAAATCGCCATTGTCGGTCGGCGGGCTGGAAGTCACTAAACTCTCATAGGCAAATAGGGACATGGTTACCACGGTGGCCGGCGCGCCCAAATAAAAGCGGGTCGCCCTCATGCCGACAGTCGCGGGGATCGAGGTGCTCACGCTTCCTAAATCGGTTTTTCCAAAAGTTCCCGCCGAGGCCCCGCAGCCTGGCGTCAAACTCAAATCAGGCGTCGGTGAATCGGTCTGGGTGGGCGTGACCGTCGCCGTGTTCGTTGGAGTGGAAGTGATCGTGCTGGTGGGCGTGTTGGTCAGGATGGTTCCCGTGTTGGTCGGGGTGTAAGTAATCGTGGGCGTAAAGGTGACCGTGATGGTGGGGGTTGAGGTCGGGGTCCTGGTAATCGTCGGGGTGTTGGTGGGAGCGAGGCAGAAAGCCGCGTAGATCGCCTCGTTGCCATTGCTATAAGCGGGAGTCGGCATATTCGTCGGAAAAGTCCCGAAGGCAAGGGCCGAACTCGTGATCGCCAAATTGTTGGTTCCCACGCCGGGAGACGTGAAGGAAGCCGTATAGCTGGAGGCGCTGCGCATATAGGCCAGCCAATAGGAACCTGAATTTAAATAAGTCGGGGGAAGGGTAAAACCGTTCCAACCGTTGCTGACCGTGATGACATTGGATTCCACGACTTTGGTTCCAACGGAACCAGCGGCGCCGGTGTAAATGGCTGCCTGGGCCTGGCCCAGCGCGGGAGAGCAATAAACCCAAAGGGTGTAAACCGTGGCGGGAGCGTTCAAGGTGTAAAGGCCGGCTCTCATCGTATTACTCGCCGAGCCGGAGGTATTGAAACTGTTGTTGCCGAAAATACCAATGGGAGCGCAGGGCGGTGTCAGGGTTAAATTCACGGTGGGACTGTCGGTGGGTGTATAGGTCAGGGTCTTGGTCGGCGTTTGCGTGGCGCTGTTGGTCGGAGTCCTCGTGGGGGTGACCGTGGGACTATTGGAGGGCGTTCGGCTGATGGTGATGGTTGGACTATTAGTGGCGGTTCTGGTCGGTGTCCTCGTGGGCGTTTGGGTGGGGCTGTTGGTCGGTGTCCTGGTCGGGCTTACGGTGGCGGTGTTGGTGAAGGTCTTGGTCGGCGTTCTGGTAAGGGTCGGAGTGGGGCTATTGGAAGGGGTTTTGGTGGCGGTTTGGGTAAAGGTGGAGGTTTGGGCGAGGAGAGCCGGCGCCATTCCCCAGCAGGCTAGGATTCCTAAATAGAGCAGGTGTCGGTTAAGCGTCTTCATGACTTCATTCCCTTTGAAAAGCTACATTAGATGGCTACCCTAACGGCCTTCAAAGGGAAATCTTAACGCATAGACGAATTTAGGCGCCGGGGGCCAGGCCCCAGCCCTAGACGGCGCCCTGAACCAAACGTCTTGTCCTTGCGTTGGTTTTGCCGGATGGATTGTTCTAGGTTTTACCCTGTCTTCGGAACCTGGCGCCTGTCCTATTCATTTCCCCAATAAGCCACCAGCTCCCCGACAAATATCCCCGGACCATTCTCTTGGAGGGTCTCCAGTTCAAGATTCAGTTCGAACCTTTGCCTCATGGCGTCGTTGTTGAGCCGGAAATCGGCCTTGAGGTTTAAGGAGGCCCGCACCTCAAAATCAATTTTAATTTTCGGGAAATTGGGCTTGGGCGGGTAAGGAAATAGGGCCCGCAAGGCGCGATGCTCCCCGGCCTTGGGTGGTTGGTTGGATTTGGAGGCGTCGGTGGCTGCGGCGATTCGATAGACCGCCACCGCTTGGGGATCCTTCAAGTTGTTTTGAATCGCCCGGAACCAGGCGGGGTATTGTTCCGGGTCCAGGGGGCCATAAATCATGTCCAGCGGGTGAACCTCCACCCTCCCCCCCTGGGAATCATCATTCACCGCCACGCCGCTGACGTAGATGGTTTTACCCTGCATGCTTTGAACCGCCTGCGAAAAGGCCTGGCGTCCGGAAGCCTCCAGTTGGACCTTGAGGTCCAGGTGCCCGCTGGGATTGGCGACCTGGTTCCGGTTGAGCAGATTCTGCTTGTCCTCGGGAACCAGCCTGGCGGAAAAACCGCCCTCCGGTCCGACACCCGGCGCCCCCGTCAGTTTTCCTGAAATATTGGAAAAGTATTTGTGTCCATCCACCAGCGGGCTTTTTTTGCCGAACATGTCCATGAGTCCCATAAAAACCCTCCGAAAAAAGTTAGGAGTTAGAAATTAGGAGTTTAAAAACATGCTATCAACCAACACCGATCCAGCCTCACCTTTCCCAATCCCATTATTATTTTCCAAAAAATCCAGAATCAACCGCTAACTCCCACCTACTAACCGCTAACTGGATTTATTAGGTTTTCAATGTCCTTTTCGATCGACTCCGGCTTTTCCGCCGAGCCATATCGCTTGACGGGGTTTCCCTGTCGATCCACCAGGAATTTCGTGAAATTCCACTTGATGGCTTCGCTGCCCAAAACTCCCGGCAGGGCCTTCTTCAGGAACTCGTAGAGCGGGTGGGTATGGTCCCCGTTCACGTCGATTTTGGAGAAGAGGGGAAATTTCACCCCAAAGTTCAACTCGCAAAAGGTTTTGATGTCCGACTCGCTTCCCGGCTCCTGGGCCCCGAACTGGTTGCAGGGAAATCCCAGGACGAAAAAACCCCGGTCCCTGTACTTCTCGTATAACTTTTCCAATCCTTCGTACTGCGGCGTAAACCCGCATTGGCTGGCCACATTCACGATCAGCAGCGGTTTCCCCGAATATTGGGAAAGGGAAACCTCTTTCCCGTCGATGCCCTTGGCCTTGAAATCATAAACCGTCATCAATCGCCTCCGTCTTTCAATTCCGAATTCCTAATGACCCATCACGAATTGCCTTTTTCGGGGGCGCCGAACTGGGTGGCCGCGTTCCCGTTAAAGGCGATGGAACCCACGTGGGTTAACCGGCTATTCAAATCCACCCAAATTTCCCCGCCCAGGTCCGTCCAGCGGCGGCAAAAACTGTAATCCTCGCTTAAATAAATTCCATTGTCCTTGTCGATAAGGCAATTAAAAAGCGCCGAGCGCCATGGGCTGTTCCGGAGGGCGTCCTGCGCCTGGTGTTCCCGGCTGTATCGCAGCTCTGGATAGCGCTCAATCATTTTTACCAAGGCTTCCCTTTGGATCAGCATGAAACCCGTGCCAGAATAACGCACCTTAGCGAACCCGTCTTTCGCGACGATCTTGGCGGGATCATCGAATTCCATAACGTAAGAAAGGGATGAGGATTCCAGGTTGGGAGATCCCGCCTTTGCCAGTTCAGCCACTTTATGCCAATCAATGCGTTTGGTGGGATAAACCGCCGCTGCCACCCCAACGTTGAATCGCAAAAGCCGGAACACCCGTTCCGGTTCGAAAGCGATGTCCGAGTCGATAAACAACAGGTGGGTGGCCAGGGGATTTTCCAGGAAATGAGCGACAATGTTTTGGCGGGCGCGGGGGATGAGGGCGTCGCCCGAGAGGAGGTTGACGGTTAAATCAATGTCCCCGGACTTTTGGCAGGCCAACTGCAGCCTCATGAGGGACGTGGTGTAAAGGCTGGTCACCTGCCCGCCGTAGCAGGGGGTTCCGACGACAATATGGGTTCGGGCTTGGGACATGGTCATTATCTTAACGGAAAGGGAGGACGGGGCAAAGAGCGCGAACGAAACAAAGTATTATTGGCGGAAAATACTCTATCAAAACAATCATGACGGTTCCCCGGACGGATCCACCCAAATTTCCCCACCCATCTCCGTCCAACGGCGGCAAAAACTGTAATCCTCGCTCAACCAATTCCCTCCGTCGACCAGGCAATTAAAAAGGGCGTAGCTCCACCGCCTGGGATCGTTCGGCTCCGCCGCAAATTCGCTGTTGTACCGCAAGCCCGGATAATGCCCTATCATCGCCTCCAACGCGGACCTTTTAATGAGCATTAAATCCGTTCCGACATAGCGGGATTTCACGAATCCATCCTTCAATATTACGGGAGAACCCTCCGGCTCGAAAGAATATTTCCCCGAATCAGGCCAAGAGGCCGCTGAAATATCCGCGTCAAACTCCAGCAAGCGGAATACCTGTTCGGGGCTAAAGGCCCTATCTCCATCGATCAACAGCAGGTGGGTCGCGGAGGGATCGCCCAAAAAATGGGTGACAATGCCCTGGCGGGCGCGGGTGATCAGGGAATCCCCCCATTGGGCGACCGAGAGGAGTTCCACATTGTCCCGATTAAAACAAGCCTTCTGGAGACGGAGAAGGGACTGGGTGTATCGGTTGGTGACTTGGCCGCCAAAGCACGGAGTGCCGACGAGAAGGGACCGCTTCATACCGGTCCCCCTGGTTTGGGGACGGGAATAGGGGGCGGCGCGATATCACCCTTAAAGGTGACCGGCCCCACATGTTGGAGGCGGCTCCTTTGGTCGACCCAAATTTCCCCTCCCATCTTGGTCCATCGCCGGCAAAAACTGTAATCCTCGCTTAAATAGGCCCCGGATTCCCCGTCGATCAAGCAATTGAAAAAAGCATAGCGCGGATAGATCTGTCCCGATTCACGGTTCCCAGTTTCGTTCTCATATCTTAGTTCGGGGTGTCGTTCCATCATGGCCTCTATGACGGCCCGTTTCATCAGAAAAAAACCAGTGCCGGCGGAACGAACTTTGAAAAATTCATCGCGGGTTTGGAAGGGCTCCTCCATTTCCATGACGTAATGAAGGCCGGCGGATTCAAGGTTTTCCCGGCCTGCCAGCGCGGCGGCACCGGCCTTTTCCCAGTCGATCCGCTTCAAGGGATAGATGGCGGCGGCGATATCGGCGTTGAAACGGATCAAACGATGGACCTGCTCCGGCTCAAACCCGATGTCGGAATCGATGAATAAAAGGTGTGTGGCGCCGGGAATGGCCATGAAGTCCGCGACAATTTCCTGGCGAGCCCTTTCCACAAGGTCGCCCCCGTCCGGCGTCAGGAAGGTCAAGGGCATCTCCCCTCGGAGGAAGGATTCCTGGAGTTTCATGACCGAGGAAAAATAAGCGCTGGTGACCATGCCGCCATGACAGGGCGTTCCAACCACCAGATGGATCGAGGGTTCGGACATCGAGTCTCCCTTTCCTTTCAAATTCTGATATCAATCCGGCCAGGGGAAGTCCCGGAGTTTTCTTCCTCGTCCTCGTCCATGGGAATATTGCCCAGGGGTTTTTCCGGGCCCGAAAAAATCCCGCTTTTTTTCCCCCTCGTCCCATCCTCTTTTCGAGGGACCACTTTTTTGTTTGAATCCTCCACCATCTTTTGAAATTTCAGGGAATCTTCCGCGGCCTTAGCGAGACTAGACTTTTTGCTTTTGGCCTGCTGGAAGGCGATCTTCCGCATTTCGACGTTGCCAGTGGCGACTTTGTTGTTCTTGTGGATTCCCTTCATGCCCCAACCTCCTTAAAAACCGGCGATAGGTCTTTCCGTCCCGCTCACTTCAAGGGAGACATCCAGCGCCCCTGCCAGTCGGACCTGATCATGATTAGACGAACGTTTTTTGGGATTCAGCCCGGTAAAAATGATTTTTTCGTGGCCGGGAGCGGGGAAAATCAACCCCGGCAGGTCCCGGTTGAAACGCCGACCCATTCCTCCAAGCCCTATCAATATCCGTTCCCTTTTCGAAACCTAAACGTCAAAAATGAATGGATCCCTCTCCCGGAAGGCCGAACGATGGAACATGAGAATGCGTTGGTTTCCTTGGTTTTGGAAGCTGGAGATGACTTTGGGCGGTTGGCGGCTAAATTGGAAGCGATCGCTTCCGTTCCAAACGATTGTCGGCTTCCCCGTTGGATCCTCGGAAAACCCGGCCAAAAACAAAAGATTTTTTCCAGCCTTCCCGCGCTATTTAAGGACCTTCCTTATGCCGAAATAGGTTCCCTCAAGGGGACCCAAGACGGGATATCAACACCCTATACCGCTTATTTACCGGCGAATGCCCCTTACCTACCCCTGCCAGCCGGGATCCTAAAAGGGGCACCCAAGAAAATCATTCCTTGGGTGCCAATCGCCGTACTTCCCCAGACCCGTTGTAGTTTTCTGGGCCTACCATCCGCCGGCTGGGTATCCGACTCCATTTTTTTCAACAAATTACTCGTCCTGGATCCATTCCCGGACTTGCGCGGACTTGAGAAATTGCACCAATCCGGATTAATCAACCATGACTATCTGTCCACGCCGGCTTCCTTCCCTGAAAGGGATGCGAGACCCGAAGTTGTCGAACCCCACCTCACGAAAAAATCACGTGTTCTGGCGGTAATCCCCTATTTTAATTGCGCCCAATGGCTGGCGCAGTGTCTTTCCAGCCTTTGCGGCCAAACCAGGCCCTTGGATGGAATCGTCGTGGTTGACGACCAGTCATTGTCCTGTCCCGTGGATATGGTCCGATCTTTCCAAGGGGTCACTTTGATGAGATCAAATTTTAATGTCGGCCCCTATCGGCTGGTGCAATCCGTCCTGCAGAACACGAATTACGACGCCTACCTTTTTCAGGACGCGGATGATTGGTCCAGTTCGGATCGCTTGGAGCTCCTCTTGGCCGAGGCCGAATTATCCGGTTCAGAGCTGATC
>Ga0265318_10001077_pt1 | contig 17141 bp, 12 predicted proteins | sample 4821metaG_FD_192431 | JGI IMG/M metagenome (GOLD analysis project Ga0265318, IMG submission 192431) | Rhizosphere microbial communities from Carex aquatilis grown in University of Washington, Seatle, WA, United States - 4-8-21 metaG | ecosystem: Host-associated > Plants > Roots > Rhizosphere >... | reverse complement strand
CCGGGCCTTCCGCCTGGCGAGAAGGTCGTCATCGAGAGCGAGGGCTTTGACCCGCTGAGCCTGACCGCCCGCTGATCGGCCCGATCAAGGAACCTCGTAGACCTCGACAAGGGCCACGCCCGTGTCGCCGCTGGCCCCCGAGACCTGCGCCGTGTAGCTGCCGGGAGGCAGCGTCACGAGGATCGCCGAGTCGAGGCTCGACGCGCTCGTCCACGCGAACGCCCCCACCCGCGCCGACGTCCCGGCGACCTGGGCGTTGCCCGCCCATGCGCTGTTCGCCTCGAGGAGCGTCGAGGACTGGTCGGGATTGGAGCGGTAGAGCTTGAGCTGCGGATCGGGAAGGATCCCCGGCACGCCGTAGGGCGCCAGTGCGGGGCCGGAGGCGCGGACAAGGACCGTCCTCGACGTCGAGCCCCCCACAACAAATCCCGCGATCAGGATACCGCCGCCGGAGCCGACCTGGACGCGGGTCGAGAGGTTGACCAGCCGCGGCGAGCCCGGCGTGCGGCTTGCGGCCGGCGTCGCGTCATAGACCTCCACGAGGGCCACCCCGCTGTCGCCGGCCTGGCCGGCGACCTGCGCGGTGTACTTGCCGCCCGGCAAATCCTGGAGGAGCGCGGCGTCGTGGCTCGCCGCGCTCGGCCAGGGAAAGGCGCCGACGGCGGACGCCGCCGCAGATACCTGCGCGTCGCCCGCCCATCCCCTGTTCGTCGCAAGCACGGCGTCCGACGCGTTGAACACCTGCAGCTGGGGATCCGCCAGGGTCCCGGCCACGCCGAACGGCACCAGGGCGGGGCCCGAGGCGCGCACGAGGAGCGGCTCCGAGCCCGCGACGCCCTGGGGCCCCACGACGAAGCCGGCGATCAGCAGGTTCGCCCCGGTCCCGACCGCCGCCCGGCACGAGAGGTTTGTGAGCCTGCCGGCGTCAGGGGTCGCGCTCACCGTGAGCGTCGCCGCGATGCTGGTCGTGCTGCCGGAGGCGTTCGTGGCGACGCAGGTGTAGGCGCCAGCGTTGGCCGACGTCGCGCCGGTGATGACGAGCTGCGGGCCCGTCGAGCCGGAGACGCCTCCCCCGTCCGAGAGGGGCGCGCCGTTCAGCATCCACTGGTAGGCGGCGGCGTTCGACGAGGCGGAAAAGACGACCGTCGACCCGCTGGAAATCGTCTGCGACACCGGGGCGAGCGTGAACTGCGGCAGCCCCGCGGCGGACTGGAAGACGAAGTGGGCCGCCGTCAGGGGCGGGAGCGTGTAGGTCGCCTGGTTTCCGGAAAGAGCCGCCGGGGCCCGCGCCGTGATGGCCGCGCCGGCGGCGTCGAACGCGTACACGCTGGCGCCCGAGTACGCGGCCGGCCCCGCGATCGTGAAGCCGACATCGGCCGCCTGCGTGAAGCTCTTGTTCAGCACGACCACGTGCAGGGCGCCGGCCGCGTCGACGGACGCGTACGCGGAGGTGTTCACCGTGTCGGAGTCCGTCTCGGCGACCGACGTCGCCCCGAACTTCCCGCCGTTCCCGTCGTAGTCCAGGAACAGGTTGAAGGCCGCCGAGACGTACATCGGAGGCGGCGTGTCGTGGAGGAGCCAGAGGCAGCCGAGGTACACCCCGTACTTGCCGTAGATCCCGAGGACGTCCGCCTGGGCGATGCCGCCCGAGATGTCGCTCTCCCCGCCGTAGCTGTACTCGGTGAACGAGAGCTTGGTCCCCGGGTAGCGGGCGGCGATCGAGGCCTGCAGGTTCGGGATCCAGGGAAGGAACTGCGAGTAGTACTGCTGGACCCAGCTGTTCTCGACGAAGGTGGGGTCCCAGAGGACGCGCGGGGCCTGGACCCGGTCCATGTCGGTCGCGGTGTCCGAGAAGTCGGTCTGGTTGGTGATCGACTGGTCGGGCCCCGTGCCGGAGACGTTCTCGTCGCTGTAGCGGTGGAGGTCCAGGACGTCGAGGAGCCGCGTGCCCGCGGCGGCCGAGGCCTTGCTCATCTGGTCCAGGTAGTAGTCGATGAACCAGCGGAAGCCCGTCGCGGTCTGCGCCGCCGCCCAGTCCGGGGCGCCCTGGAACGTGAAGTACTCGGCGCTGCCGTACGACACGGGCCCCAGCACCTCGGCGGAGGGGTCCATGCGCTTGATCGTCGTGCTGAGCGCGACCGACTTGGAGATCTCCTCGGCGCACGTCGTCTGCGCGGGATGCAGGAGGGGGTGCGTCGACGGCCAGAGCGAGGGCTCGTTGTCGAGGTTGTAGCCCCTGACCCCCGTCGACCCTGACGCCGGCCCGTACTTGGAGAGGAGCAGGTGGAGCAGCTCGTCCATGTACACGGTGCCATCGGCCAGGTTGGGCGTCGCCGGGAAGGCGCCCCCGGGCGTGTCGTTCTTCACCACGTTCCACCGGGACGAGGGGGCCGCCTGGCCCGCGGTGACCGGGCCCGCCTCGTCGGCCGCGACGTAGCCCGCCATCTGCAGCGTCAGGATCGTATAGGGGACGCCGGCCGCCAGGGACTGGTCGTGGAACGCCGTGAGCGCGATCGCCGGCGTCGACTGCTCCGCGGCCGGCAGCGTGTAGACCAGGTAGTCGTCGCTCTCGTTCAGGTAGTCGGTCCCGGCGTTGGAGGCGTTGGTCTCCCAGTCGTAGCCCGTGAGGCGGTTCCCGCCGTAGCGGCGGGCGCCCGTCGTCGCTACCCCCGGCAGGTCCTGGTCCACTCCATAAATATAGGGGCTTATCGGGATCCGTCCCGAGCCCGGGTCGACGCTGATCTGAACCGGCAGGTTGGCCCCTCCCGCGGTGAGCGCGGGAATCAGGGCGAGCCAGGCTAGGCGTCCGGGGGACATCGGGGCGGTGTGACCCGACCCGAAGCCGGGGAGGGCGTTCCGGGCGGGTGCGGGGTTTCGCGGAAAGTTTACGCGGGGGCCGCCCCCTGTCCACACTCCCCGGCGATTGCAGTCTCCGTGGAGTCCGTCTAGGATTTCCCTCACTATGCGACCCCTACCCCACGTCACTGTCGGAATTGCGGCGATCCTGCTCTCGGGCACGTGCCTGGCGCAGGGACTCAGGGTCGAGCTCAAGGATTTCACCGAGGATGGGCGCACCGACCCGGGCTGGACCGCGTGGGCGCAGCGCCAGGAGATCCAGCCCAGATGCTACGTCGACACCGCCCACGCCCGCTCGGCCCCCGACGCTCTGGCGATCTCCGGCGACGGCAATCGCCTCGAGTACGGCGGCTGGGCCCATGTGATCGGGGACATCAAGCCCGGCCGGTACTACAAGCTGACGGCCTACTACCGCGCGGAGTCGGTCACCTACGTGCAGAGGCAGGTCGTCGCGCGCCTCGACTGGCTGGACACGTCGGGCAAGCGCACCTCGCAGCCCGACTACGCCTACGAGACCTCGGCGGCCGGGGACTGGACGCGCGTCTCGGTCACGGTGCCGGCGCCCGAGCAGGCGGCGAGCGTCAGGCTGGAGCTGACGCTCGGCTGGGCGCCCAAGGGGACCGTCTGGTGGGACGACATCACGTTTGAGGAGACGCCGGCGCCGCCCGACCGCTGGGTGCGCCTGGGAACCGTGTCGCTCCACCCGCAGGACAACCCGGACAGCGTGGGGGCCTTCATCGAGCAGCTCGACGTCATCGCGAAGGACAAGCCGGACATCGTCTGCCTCGGGGAGGAGCTGCGCATCGAGGGGAATTACCACCTGGGCTACGCGAACGCCGCCGAGCCCATTCCCGGCCCGAGCACGAAGCGGCTCGGGGACGCGGCCCGCAGGCATGGGTTCTACGTCGTCGCCGGACTCACCGAGCGCGACGGGCACGCCGACTACAACACCGCCGTCCTGATCGACAGGCAGGGGAACCTGGCCGGCAAGTACCGGAAGGTCACCCTCCCCCGGGAGGAGATAGAGGGCGGCCTCATGCCGGGGGACTCGCTCCCGGTCTTCGACACGGACTTCGGGAGGATAGGAATGATGATCTGCTGGGACGCGGAATACATCGAGCCCGCGCGCGCCCTGGCCGTCCAGGGCGCGGAGGTCATCCTCGTCCCCGCCGCGGGCGGGTACATGACGCTCCTAAAGGCCCGAGCCCTCGAGAACCACCTCTTCATCGTCTCGTCAGGCGACACCGTGGAATCCTCCATCATTGACCCGACCGGGAAGGTCCTCTTCGAGACCCTCGAGTCGGGCGTCAACAAGGTGATCGCCGTGAACCTGCAGCAGCGCTTCACGGATCCCTGGATCGGGGACATGCGCGCGCGGTTCCCAAAGGAGATCCGGCCGGAGCTCTACAGGCCGGTGCCGGTGAGCGGCAACTAGGCGACCGGCTGCCCGTTCGCGCACCGACCCGATCGAGGCAGGCCATACTTGACCTGCACGACATTTGCACTACATAGGAGGAATGAAGACCAAATGGATTGCATCACGCGAATTTTCGGCCAGCCCGGGCCGCGCGCTGGCGGCGGTCAGCCGCGCGGGTCGCGTGCTGGTCACCGCAAATGGAAAGCCGAAGGCAATCATGATCCCGACCTCCGAGGGCACGTTCGCGTCGGACCTGGAGCTTCTCGACCGGGTGGACCTCGCCCGTGTCGTGGCCCGCATCCAGGCTGCCTCCGTCATCAATAGGACGGACAAGCTGACGATGAGGGACATCGACGCTGAGGTCTCGGCGGTGCGCAGGGCCCGAAGCCGTCAATGAAATGCTGGGTCTTCGACACAAACGTGGTCGTCTCGGGCCTGCTCACTCCCCTCGGCCCGTGCGCCAAGCTTCTGGCCGCGGTGATTGAGGGGCGCCTGCGCCTGGTCTACGACGCGCGCATCCTCGCCGAATACCGCGACGTGCTCTGCAGGCCGCGGCTGAAGCTGCATCCCCCGGATATCATGCGTTTCCTAGGGACCGTCAGCGATCAGATGCTTGTGACGCCCGCCAGGGTGCCCGTGCGCGGGCCCGATCCCGACGACATCATATTCGTGGAGGCCGCTCTCGCCGTGCCCGACCGGACCATCGTGACCGGGAACCTCGCCGATTTCCCTGAGAAGACGCTCCACGGCACTAGGGTTCTCACTCCCGTGCGGGCGCTGGCGGAGATCGGCGAACGCTAGGCGCGCGGCGTTTTGACTCGGAAAAGAGGAACCGGACCGCTCAGTCCTCGGCCAGGGTGAACACGATCGGCACCTGCATGTGCACGTAGACGGGGTGGCCGTTCTTAATGCCCGGCCGGAACTTCCACTTGCTGACGGCGGCGCAGGCCGACTCCTCGAACTCGCGCTGGCTCGAGTGGACGGCCGTCGCATTGCGGACCTTGCCGCTCGGGTCGACGATGAAGTCGACCAGGACCTCCCCCGAGACGTGATCGCGCCTCATGCTGTCGGGGTAAACGGGGCGGGCGTTGTACGTCGCCGTGGGTGGCTGGTCCAGCTGGGAGAGACTGAATGTGGGATGTCCCGGGCCTTTGCTGGTGTCGAAACCGATCGGGATCCTGTCGACGCTTGTGTCCACGACGGGGTGAGGCGGCTCGATGGGCGTTATGAAATCGTCGATTTTCGCCGTCTTCGGGTAGTCCTGCTGCTGCGGCACCGCGATCTCCTCCCGCGGCTTTTCCCGGGGCGCCTCATCCTCGACGGGATCCGGCGGTTCGGGCTTGAGGGTGAAGGGGGGATACGGGTCCTCCCTCGCCGTCCCATGGAGGGGCGGGATGTAATGAGTGATCTCGCCCACCCAGGCGAACCCTGCGATCAGCAGCACGGAGACGGCGGCCGCGTAGGCGAGGTTCCTTCGCCTCATGCCGTCGAATGCGGCGTAGAGCTCCGCGCGCCTGTCCCCAGAGAGCTTGAGCGGCTCGCGGTCGGGGGCCACGGCCTCCAGGGCGAGCCTGTGCATCGCCTCGACCCGCCGCTTGAACGCGGCGAGCCCGGGGTCCGCCGCGGCCAGGCGCCCCAGCTCGGCGGACTCGGACGCGGAGGCCTCGCCCGAAACCCAGGCCACAATGCGCGCCTCCATCTCGGGCGAATCTGCAAACAGTGTGCCCGACCTTTGATTTTCGTCGTTCATGGTGTTGTGGTCATCCCTCGCTCCCCTCGATGCCCGCGCGGCGCAGGCCGTCCAGGAGGCCCTTGAGCACATGATGGAGGCGGTACCCCACGTTCCCGACGCTCAGCCCCGTCCGGCTGCTGATCTCATGGTACTTGAGCTCGTCCTGGTACTTGAGCCTTATGAGGTTTCGGTCCTCCTCCGTCATCTCGGCGAGGAGCATGCGGACGGTGCCGATGGCCTCGCTCCGGCCCAGGATCTCGCGGGGCAGGCTCTGGTCCTGCGCCGCCCGCTCCTCGTCCAGCTGCGTCTCCGGCCGCGCGTCGCGCAGGTGGTTGATCGCCAGGTTGCGCGTCGTCCGGTAGAGCCAGCCGCGCGGGTTGTCGACCTGGCCCCAGACCCTCTGCAGACGCAGAAAGGCCTCCTGCACCAGTTCCTCCGCCACGATCCGGCGGTGCACGATCCCCATGGCGAAGTGCAGCAAGGCGCTCTCCTCGGACTCGAACAGGGCGGCGATGGTCTTGGGCGCGGGATTCATGGCCTCGGCCCTCGAAGCCGCGGGGCCCGGGGAGGCGGCCGGTTTCACCGGAGCGCCTTCGAACATCACAGCTGCGTGGGGGTTTGTTCGCGAGTAAAGCATGGCTCCATCGAAGAATAAAGACACGCGAGGAGGCATTTCCTTAGGGGATTGCCCCGATTTTCCCCTTGGCCCGCCGGGCCCTGCGGCCGCGGAGAAGCGCAAGGATTGCATATATAGCTTAACAGGCCCATTAAGACCGTTCGCCTGAAAAGACCGACCCGACGTCGCCCGGTCCCCCCATCCCCTTGCACCCACGCCCCGCCCCCATCCCAGCCCCCCGGTTCCCGGCGCGGCTGCTGCATGCCGCCGGGCTTGCCGTCGGCCTCGCGCTCGCCCCGGCGGCGCGGGCCTCGAGCGACTACTCGACGCCGTACGCCTTCACGACGCTCTCCGGGCTGGCCGGGATAGCCGGGGTGGCGAACGGCCAGGGAACGATCGCTCTCTTCAACAGGCCCATCGGCCTGGCCGTCGACCTGGCGGGCAACATCTACGTCGCGGACTCCAACAACGCGACGGTCCGCAGGATCACGGCCACGGGATCCGTCTCAACGTTCGCGGGCTCACCCGGGGTCGTCGGGACCCAGGACGGGACCGGCGCCGCGGCGCAGTTTGGCCTCCTGGTCGACGTGGCCGTGGACGTGAGCGGCAACGTCTATGTGACGGACGCGCATTACAACACGGTCCGCAAGATCACGCCGAACGGCCTCGTCTCGACCCTCGCGGGATCCGCGGGGATCACCGGACATGCCGACGGCAACGGCACCTCCGCGCAGTTCAGCCAGCCGAACGGCATCGGCGTCGACGCAGGCGGCAACGTCTATGTCGCTGACAGCGGCAACGACACGATCCGCAAGATCACGCCGTCGGGCCAGGTCTCGACGATCGCGGGCACCGTGGGCGTCACCGGTTCCTCGGACGGCGCGGGAGTCTTCGCTAAGTTCAACGCCCCGGACGGGCTGGCGGTCGACGCGGCCGGCAACGTGTACGTGACCGACAGCAACAACACGGTCCGCAAGATCACGCCCGCGGGGCAGGTCTCGACCATCGCCGGCGTGACGGAGGTCGGGGGCAGCCTGGACGGAAGCGGGACGGGCGCCCTGTTCAACGAGCCGACGGGGATCGCGGTCGACTTCACGGGCAACCTCTACGTCGCCGACTCCTTCAACGACACCATTCGCAGGATCACGCCGACGGGCGCCGTGACGACGCTCGCCGGGCGCGTCGGCGTCACGGGAAGCGCGAACGGGACCGGGTCCACGGTGCTCTTCAACAACCCGCTCGGGGTCGCGGTGGACGGGTTCGGCAACCTCTACGTCGCCGACAGCTACAACGACACGATCCGCAAGGGCGCCGCCGCCGCGCCGGACACATCGCCCCCGCGCCTGACCAACATCTCGACGCGCGCCCAGGTGGGGACCGGCGCCAACATCCTGATCCCCGGCTTCACCATCTCGGGAACAGGCATGGAGACGCTTCTCGTCAGGGCGGTCGGCCCCACCCTGACCGCGTACCAGGTCACCAACGTCTTGTCCGTTCCCAGCCTGAGCGTGTTCGACAGCGGCGGGAACGTGATCGCCACCAACACGGGATGGGGCAACAGCGCGGCCTCGCCGCAGATCGTCGCCGCCGAGAATGCCGTCGGCGCCTTCCTGCTAGCCGACGGCAGCACGGACTGCGCCCTCATCGTGACGCTGCCGCCGGGATCCTACACAGCCCAGGTGAGCGGCGTCGGCGGCACGACCGGCGTCGCCCTGGCCGAGATCTACGAGATGGCCTCGACAGGGACCCGCCTCTCCAACCTCTCGACCCGCGCCCAGGTGGGTACGGGCAGCGGCGTCCTCATCCCGGGCTTCTACATCTCGGGAAGCGGCAAGGAGAGCCTTCTCCTGCGCGCGGACGGCCCGAGCCTGACCCAGTACGGCGTGGGCGGGGTCCTCGCGAACCCCGTCCTTCGGGTGGCCGACCCGTCGGGCGACGCCTTCGCCGCCGACACCGGCTGGAGCACGAACCTGAACGCCGCCGAAATCGCGCTCGCCGCCGCGGCCGTGGGGGCCTTCCCGCTGATGCCGGGAAGCGCCGACAGCGCGACGCTCGTCTCGCTGTCGCCGGGGGCCTACACGATGCAGGTCTCCGGGGTGAACGCCACCACCGGGGTCGCCCTGGCCGAGGTCTACGAGGTTCCCTAGGGAGCCGCGGCGTAGGAGATCCGCCAGATCACGCCGCCGCCGTCGTCGCTGACGAGGAGGGCCCCGTCGCGCGCCACGGTGACGCCCACCGGCCGGCCCCAGACGGAGCGGTTGTCGACGACGAAGCCGACGAGGAAGTCGTCGTACTCGCCCGTCGGGACGCCGTCCCTCAGGCGCGCGCGCACGACCTTGTAGCCCGTCCTCGAGCTCCGGTTCCAGGAGCCGTGGAGCGCGACGAAGGCGTCCCCCCGGTATTCCTCGGGAAATGCGGCGACTCCGGACGTGGCCGTGTAGAAGGTCATCTCGAGCGAGGCCGAGTGGGACTGCTCGGGCACGTCGGGCACGATCGCCACGCCCGCCAGGTCGGGGCGGACGCCCGCGTGCCGGGGATCCTCGTGGTTGCCCATGTAGTACCACGGCCAGCCGTAGAACCCGCCCTCCTTCACCCGCGTGATGTAGTCGGGCACCAGGTCGTCGCCCAGCTCGTCGCGCTCGTTCGTGGAGACCCACAGATCGCCCGTCGTGGGATTGACGGCGAGGCCCACGCCGTTGCGTATCCCGGTCGCGAACGTGTGCAGCGGCGCCTTCCCCTCGGGATCCGTCACGAGGATGTCCGCGCGGTTGGTCTCGGCGCCCCAAATCGCGCCGCGGCCGTGCTCGGCCTCCCAGGAGCGGATCTCCCCGGGGCTCTTCCTCGAGAGGCCCTCGGCCACGTTCGAGCCGGAGCCGTCCGAGATGAACATGCGCCGGCCGTCAGGCGAGAAGGCCACGTCCCTCGTGCTGTGGCCGCCGTTGTTGTGCGGCGCAAGGACGGGGACGACAACCTGCGCGGCGCCCCGGGCCTTCAGGTCGCCGGCCTGGTACGGGAAGCGCACGACGGAGTCCTGGTTGGCGACGTAGACCCACGCCGGCACGCCGGCGTTGGGGTAGAAGGCGATGCCGAACGGCCCGGTGAGGCCATCCGCGAAGACCACGTTTTCCGACGGGGCGCCGGCGCCGTCCGCGGCGCGAAGCACCCGGACGCGTCCCTGGCTCGTCTCCGCTATGAATATGTCCCCGTTCGGGGCCGTGCGCATCAGGCGGGGGCCCTTGAGGCCCGTGACGAACTCCCGCACCGTGAACCCCGGCAGCACCGAGAGGGCGGCGCCCGCGGGACGGTCGACCGTCTTGGGTCCGTTGCCCGACGACGCGGTGGCATAGGGGGCGGGAAGCTTGGAAAGGTCGACCACGTGCTTCCTCCCCGGGAAATCGCCGCGCCAGTCGTTGGGGTCGCCGGCCTGTGCGGGCGCGGGGGCCTCCGCGGTCGATGCGGCCGGCGCGGCAAGCGTGGAGAGGAAGGCGACGATGTCGCGGCGCGAGTCGGCCACGGGAACGGGGATCGGCATCAGCGTCCCGGGGACCGCAACGGAGGGCGCCGTGAGGAAGCGGTCCAGCGTGGCGGCGTCCCAGGTGAGGCCCGAATCCCGAAGCGCCTTCGAGTAGTTGAAGTTCGCGAGCGAGGCGGCCCCGCGGCCCACCACGCCGACGAGGCTCGGGCCCTGCCCCGATATCGGCTGGTTGCCCGGCCCGAGGGTCGTCGCGTGGCAGAGCGCGCAGCTCTGCTGGAAGAGCACCTTCCCGTTTGCGGGGTCGCCCGGAGTCTGGGCCGGGGCGCCGAGGACGGTCAGGAGGGCGCCGCCGAGGGCGAGCGCGGAGGAGGGTGATTTCATGGGGGATGGGGTCCTGCGCGTTCGGTTTCGTGCGTGCGCCGGGCAGGCGCCTAGGCACAGGCGATTCCTTTTCCGGAATCTTTCAAGGCCGGAAGCTCCTTTTCGCATGGCCGCCACCCCTCATCCCGAGGGAAAACGCAGCCGGAAGCGGGCGCCGCCGCCCGGGGGGCCGTCCACGGCCGCCGTTCCCCCGTGGGCCTCGGCCACCGCGCGGACAAGCGTGAGCCCGAGCCCGAGGCCCCGCTGCGAGCGGCTCGCGTCGCCCCGGTAGAGGCGCCGCCAGATCGCGTCCCGCTCCCCCTGGGGGACCCCAGGGCCGCTGTCGCTCACCGCGACCGTAACCGCGCCCGGTTCCGCTGCGACCGCGAGGGTGACCTTGCCCCCGTCGGGTGTGTACTTGAGCGCGTTGTCGACGAGGTTGGACAGGGCCTGGCTGATCCGCACGGGGTCCCCGTCGAGCCCCGCCGGCCCGGGCGCCTCAACGGACAGGGATATGCGCTTCTCCTCCGCGACCTCGCGGTAGAGGTCGGCCGCGCGGAGCGCGAGGGCGCGCATGTCCACGCGCTCGCGCCGCAGCGCGAGGACGCCGGCCTCGGCCGCCGAGACGTCGAGCAGCGCCTCCAGCAGGTGGAGCACGTGGTCCGTCTCGTCGACGCAGGACGCCAGCGCCGACCGGGCGTCGGCGGGGTTGCCCCCGTCCCTCAGGGCCAGCTCAGCCGTGCCCCGCAGGCGCGTCAGCGGCGTCCTCATGTCGTGGGCGAGGTTGTCCAGCGTCTCGCGGAGCACGCGAACGTGGTCGGAATTCTTGTCGAGGAGCGCGTTCAGCTGCCTCGCGAGCACCGCGAGCTCGCCGCCCCCCTGGGCGTTCGGGATGCGCGCCGCGAAGTCGTCCTCGTCGATGATGCGCCGCGCCGTCGCGGCCACGAGGCGCAGGGGCCGGGTCGCCCGCCACGCGAGGAACGTGCCCGCGGTGAGCGAGAGGAGGAGCGCCACGGCGCCGACGCCGGCGAAGTCGCTCCGGAGCGGCGCGAGGAGGACGGCGCGGCTGTCGCCGCTCCTCGCGACCTGGATCAGGCGCCCGTCGGGAAGCACGCGCGAGGCGACCGCGAGGTCGCGCGCGGCGTCCCTTGGGATCCGCACCGAGTGGATGTCCTCGGAGTTCCACCCGCCCCACCCGTCCGGCACCAGGCGCCGCTCGACCTGCGGGTCGACCCAGTCGGAGGGGACCGTCGCGAAGACCGTCGAGCCGTCGGGCCCGAGAAGCCGCACGAAGAGGGAGCGCACCTCGGGCGACGCGTCGGCGCTCAGCTGCGCGCGAAGCGCGAAGGCCCCGCCGTGCTCGTAGGCGAGCGCGTAGGTCGCCGCGCGCTGCTCGACGGCGGCGCGGTCGCGCTCCTCGAGGGAATGCGCCAGCACGTAGTAGAGGACGCCGAAGAGCGCCGAGGCCCCGGCGGCGAAGACCAGGGCGTAGAGCGCGGCGAGCCGCACCGCGAGGGACTGGCGGACGGCCTCAAGCATGGGGGCGGAACACGTAGCCCACGCCCCGGAGGGTCTCGATGCGGCTGTGGTCGGGGTCGACCTTGGCCCGCAGGCGGTGCATGACCACGTCGACCACGTTGGTCTGGGGGTCGAAGCCGTAGTCCCAGACGCTCTCGAGTATCTGGGTCTTGCTCACGGGATGGCCGGCGTGCCTCAGCAGGAACGCGAGGAGAGAGAACTCCCTCGGCTGCAGCTCGACCGGCTTGCCGGCGCTCGTCACCTCGCGGGTCGCGAGGTCGAGCGAGACGTCGCCCGACGCCAGCCGCGTCGCGTCCGGCGCGTGGGTCGCCCGGCGCACGAGCGCCTGGATGCGTGCCAGCAGCTCCGAGAACGCGAAGGGCTTCGTCAGGTAGTCGTCCGCGCCGCTCTCCAGGCCCTTGACGCGGTCACCGACGGAGCCCTTGGCGCTCAGGAAGAGCACCGGCACCTGGCGGCGCGCCGAGCGCAGGCGCCTCACGAGGCTCAGGCCGTCGAGACCCGGGAGCATCACGTCCACGACGGCGGCGTCGTAGCCCGTGCTCTCGGCCAGCGCGAGGCCCGTCTCCCCGTCCGGGGCATGGTCCACCGCGTAGCCGGCCTGCTTCAGGCCGCGCACCACGAACGAGGCGATCTTGGCATCATCTTCGACGACGAGGACGCGCATGGGGCAAGAGTGGAGGAAGGGGGGTTCTTTGCAAAGCCGCTACTGGGCAGGACCCGAAGAAAAAGGGACACCGGGCCTGTCTACGGGCCCGGTGTCCCCCAACACAAACCAACGCTAAAGGAATCAGGGCGCGGCGTCGCCGGCGGCTGACGCCGTCTCGTCGACAACAACGTAGACCGTGGCCCCGTGGGACCAGAGCTTGAGGAGCGTCTTCTTGTTGGCGTCGCCCGAGGTCAGGTCGACGGCCTCCTTCGCCGAGGCAACCGGGTGGCGGTTGATCTCGAGGATCACGTCGCCCTCGCGCAGCCCCGCCCGGGCCGAGGCCGAGGCCGGGTCGACGCTGGTGATGACCGCGCCGGAGAGCCGGTCGGGGAGTTCCAACTCGCGCCGGGCGTTGGCGTCGATGTCGCCGACCCCCACGCCGTTCAGCGTGCCCGAGTCCTCGCCCTGGGCCGCCTCGTCGGTGCCCGACCGCCCGTCGCCGTTCGGCCGGGTCGCGGTCGTGATCGAGATATGGTCCGTCTTCCCGTCGCGCAGGACGTCAAGCGTCACCTTTGTGCCCGGGGGCGCCTGGCCGACGTCGAGGCTCACGCGGCTGGCGGAGTCGATCGGCTTCCCGTCGATGGCGGTGATGACGTCCCCGCTCTTGAGGCCCGCCTTGGAGCCCGGGGTTTCGGGCTGCACATCCGTGATGATGGCCCCGCTCTGCGCCTTGAGCCCGAAGGAGTCGGCGATGCCCGGCGTCAGGTCCTGGACCCCGATGCCGATGAAGCCGCGCACGACCTTGCCCTTGGAGACGAGCGTCTCGGCGACATTGCTGACGAGGTCCGAGGGCACCGCGAGGCCGACGCCCTGAAAGCCGCCGCTGTGGCTGAGGATAGCGGTGTTCATGCCGACCAGGCGCCCCTCGACGTCCACGAGCGCGCCGCCGGAGTTGCCGGGATTGATCGCCGCGTCCGTCTGGATGAAGTCCTCGTACTTGAGCCCGATGCCGGCTCGCCGGCTCGTGGCGCTCACGATCCCCGTCGTGACCGTCTCGCCGATGCCGAAGGGGTTGCCGATCGCGAGCACCCGGTCGCCCACCTCGACGTCGCGGCTGCGCGCGAACGTGATGGCCGGGAGGTCCTTCGCGGACACCTTGATCACGGCGACGTCGGTCTGCGGGTCGCGCCCGACGACGCGGGCGGAGAGCTCGCGGCCGTCGGAGAGCGTGACCGTGACGACCTTGGCCCCGTCGACGACGTGGTTGTTCGTCACGATGTAGCCGTCGGAGCTGATGATGACGCCCGAGCCGAGGCCGCTCTCGGGGGCCTCTGGCACGGCCCTCATGTGGCCGCCGAAGAACCTGCGGAACTCGGGGTTGTCGAACCCTGGGGGCAGGCCCTCCGCGCCCCCGGACTCCATCGAGGCGTGGCGCACGTTCATCTGCACGGTCACCTTGACGATGCTCGGCGCGACGCGCTTCACGACACCGGAGAAGCTCGCGGCCTCGATCGTGCCGCGGTTGACGGCCGCGTCGTCCTGCTTGAGGGACAGGCCGCCCTTGACCGGGGCGGCGTCGATCGCGGCGACAAGCCCCGCGGTGGCTATGAGGAAGGCGCCGGCCAGCGTGGCGCGCCGAAGGAGGGAATTTCGGGAATCTTTATTCATAAGGTGCGCACAGTGTCGCATGCGTCCCTTTCCCGGGCCTTTCCGGGGGATTACAGAATTGTAATGTGAAGCGCCCGGACTAACTCGACGGCGCGTTCAACAGATTCTTCTCCAAGAATCCCTCAATCTGCTGGAGATAGTTGGTTCGATAGTCGAACGGCCAAACGTCATTTGAGGGGATGAGGTTCTTGAAGAGGACGTAAGGCTTCTTGGAATGACGCAGAGCGCTCTCAAGGCGGTTCCAGCTCTCGTCGTGGTCGGGATCATCATATACGTTCAGTATGGGCACCCGCAGCAGATCCATGGCCGACAGGGGGGAACGTCTGGAAAGGGCCTTTGTGTCGTCGCCGAGATAGATATCCATTTTCTTCAGGGTAAGCCAGTCGCTGCCGTCCCTGTAACCCCTGCCAAGTCGCTCCAAATCCGCCTCGCCGCCTTGGTTGATCACACAGCAGTACAACTCGGGGGAGCTCGTTGCGGCTATGAGCGCAAGAGTGCCCCCAAACCCATAGCCATCGATGCAAATTCGCCCCTTGGTCGCATAGCCCGATTTGATGCTCCACAGAGCGGCGTCCTCTATGTCATCGGGTATCTTTCCAGCAATCTCATGGCGACCAGCGTCCTCGTAGGACTGTCCATATCCCGAAGACCCCCTGTAATCCACGCAAAGAGAGGCGTACCCCCGACTCGCAAGGAACTGGGTCAGCACGTTATATTCGACTGACCAGCGGGTTTTAAAGATCTCGGATTGGGGAAACAGAACCAGCGGATAGGGACCTTTCGCACCGCCCGAAGGCACGGTAACGACGGCGTGGATTGTGAAGCCGTCCCTAGCCACAATGTCCGCTCTCGTCACTTTTCCGAGCTTGGCCGAATCCACCTGGGGATGCCTGCCTCCAAGGCGCACCAGCGCCTTGTTCTTCATATCGAGTGAATAATAAGTCCCGGGTTCGGAGCCCTTCATCGAATGGACTATCAGGACGCTCATATCCCTCGACCAACTTGTAATCCTGTTCTTGTGCCCAGGCAGCGATGCGTCGACGACCGCTTGATTTCGGCGCATTGTTTCGTCGAGCCAGTATTCGAAAACGTCATTCCCGCCGTCGACACTAAGGCCAACGATCTTCCCGCGGTCCCTCGAGAACAGGGCGGATCGAATTTCAGCGCCCTTGAATGTGACCAGCGGGGAGCTCAGCTTGAAAGTCGTGGTGTCGAATCCGCGAAGCACGCACCAGTCACCATCATCGTGAGTGAGGAAGTACGCGGTATTGGCGTCGCCCGCGAAGCCCTGGATATGCACAAATGGTTCGGTCCAAGTCCATTTGTAGGCCGTCACGAATTCATCGTGGTCAGTCCTTCGATGCTGGAGCTCGATGCCGCTGGCCCATTGGATGCAGCGAAGGCGCAGGGCGCCCGTGGCATCGGCAATGTAGGGGCCCACAAACTGCAGGCGGTCGGATGGCTGCGTATCCACCACCTCGCCGGTATCGACGTCCATAATCCCGATCCGCCTCGTTCGGACCAGTATGTGCTTGGGATCGCCAGGCAGCCAATCGAAGACGGACGCGATTTTCCTGCGATCGCCATAGCCCGGGAACGAGTTGAGGGAATTTTTCCCTACGGTGACGCTTTTTAGGAGACGTTCGGAGCCGAGGTCCTCGACGAAAAGGATTCGGCTGTCGTCCTTCCAGCAGAATGCGTCCGTACGACTGTCCACCCGGCATAGAACCTCGCCTCTTCCCGTATCAAGATGGAAAACTGCGATGGCAAGATCCCGGCCGGTCGAAGTAAGATAAGCCAACTTTGTGCCGTCCGGAGAAAGCGAGGGGTCGCCGACCGTGTCATTGTCGCAGAAGCTCTCGATAGAAGTCGGGGCTTCAGCCGAGTGGAGCACCCCCGATGCAAACAACGCGAGCGCGATGGCGCCGGACCGCACGAAGGACGGCAGTGTTGTTGGGTCCCGGAAACGGGATTGAACGTTGGAAACCAAGCGGTCCCCCGATCATGATGCGCTGTCCTGCAAGATCGAGGCCATACTCGTTAATCGCGGGGTGACCCGCTCCCGCCTTTCGCCCTGGCCCACCACCACGAGGGTCCATGGCCATTTTCAACACACGGATTCTAAAGGACACAATTTGCCCACCGTTTCAGGGCTGAGGAGATCCGCGCTCGCAAGGCCCTTCCAAGCGGATGGGTTCCGTTTCGTCGGATTGTAAATTCTTAATCCAAAAAGACAAAACGCACCAAGCCTTCGCTCGCACCTACCGGCATGAGAACAAAAAATGAGAGCTTTTTCTCAGAATTCGAGAAGACCAAGGCCAGCTATTCCGGTACATTCTGTCACATTGAGAACTAATGGGCGGCCGGGTTGGCCGCGCATCTCTTTTGATGACGCTCGATTTCCCTAAAAACATAAGATTCGGGTGCCTTCTCCTGGCGGTCGCACTGGCGTCGGGATGCAGCAAGTCGCCGGATTCCCCGGCCACGGCGGCCGCGGCGGGCCCGTCGGCGGCAAAGCCGCTCCTGAAGGTGGGCTTCCAGCTCGACTGGTATGCGGCGCCGGAGCACGGCGGCGAATACCAGGCGCTCGTGAAGAACTACTACAGGGACGCGGGCCTCGACGTGACGATCATCGCCGGCGGGCCCAGCTCCTACGGCATCCAGAAGGTCGCCACCGGCCGGGTGGAGCTCTCCATGGCCTCGTGCGACGACGTCGTGCTGGCCGTAAAGAGGGGCGCCCCCCTCCTCATCGTGGGCGCGCACCTGGAGCACAACCCGCAGGCGATCATGGTCCACGACGAAAGCAAGGTGAGGACCTTCAAGGACCTGGAC
>Ga0265318_10001075_pt1 | contig 17150 bp, 15 predicted proteins | sample 4821metaG_FD_192431 | JGI IMG/M metagenome (GOLD analysis project Ga0265318, IMG submission 192431) | Rhizosphere microbial communities from Carex aquatilis grown in University of Washington, Seatle, WA, United States - 4-8-21 metaG | ecosystem: Host-associated > Plants > Roots > Rhizosphere >... | reverse complement strand
CTCGCTGGTGATCCTGATCCCGCCCTTCCTGGCGCTGGTGGGCACCTCGATCGCGGTGTCCTACCCCGCCGGACGCGCCGGCACCGCCAATCCCGGTGCGCACGGATTCTCCGAGATTCTGTACGCTTTCTCCTCGGCCGCGGGCAACAACGGCAGCGCCTTCGCAGGCCTGTCGGCCAACACGCCGTTCTACAACACGATGCTCGGCATCGTGATGTGGGCCTCGCGTTTCTGGCTGATCGTGCCGGTGCTCGCGATCGCCGGCAGCCTCGCTTCCAAGAAGCGCGTGCCCTCGGGCGCGGGCACGCTCGCCACCGACACGCCGCTGTTCGTCGTGCTGCTGGCCGCCACGGTGGTGATTGTTGGCGCGCTCGCGTTCTTCCCTGCCCTCGCGCTCGGACCTGTGGTCGAGGAACTGCAGTTTCAGGCCCATTGAAGGAACCCGCACCCCATGGCCACGATAGCCCGCGCCCGTCCGCTGTTCGATCCGCCGCTGGTCCGCCAGGCGATCCGCGACTCGTTCGTGAAGCTCGCGCCCTGGGTGCAGTGGCGCAATCCCGTCATGTTCGTGGTGCTGGTCGGCAGCCTGCTGATCACCGGTCTTTGGATCGCGCAGGTCGGTGGCGGCCTCATGCACGAGGGACGTCCGTCCTTCGTGCTCGCGATCGCGCTGTGGTTGTGGGCCACGCTGCTGTTCGCCAACTTCGCCGAGAGCCTGGCCGAAGGTCGCGGCAAGGCGCAGGCCGCGGCGCTGCGCTCGACCAAGCGCGACGTCCCGGCGCGCCGACTGCGCGGTGAGGATCCTTCCGGGCCGGTCGAGACGGTTCCCGGCAGCAGCCTGCGACGCGGCGACGTGGTGCTGGTCGACGCCGGCGACACGATCCCGGGAGACGGCGAGGTGGTGTTCGGCACCGCATCGGTGGACGAGAGCGCGATCACCGGCGAGTCGGCGCCTGTGATCCGCGAGGCCGGCGGGGACCGCTCCGCGGTCACGGGTGGCACACGCCTGCTTTCCGACTCACTGCGCATCCGCATCACCGCCGATCCGGGCGAGGCGTTCCTGGACCGAATGATCGCAATGGTCGAGAACGCGAAACGCGCCCGCACCCCGAATGAGATCGCGCTCGCGATCCTGCTGGCGGGCCTGACGCTGATCTTCCTGAAGACCACCGCGACGCTGCTGCCCTACTCGTTGTACAGCGTGTCGGTTGCGGGCCAGGGCACGCCGATCACGATCACGGTGCTCGTGGCGCTGCTGGTATGCCTGATTCCGACCACGATCGGCGGTCTGCTCTCCGCGATCGGCATCGCGGGCATGGATCGCATGATCCAGGCCAACGTGATCGCAACCTCGGGACGAGCCGTCGAGGCCGCGGGCGACGTCGACGTACTGCTACTGGACAAGACCGGCACGATCACGCTCGGCAACCGTCTCGCCTCCCGCTTCATCCCGGCACCCGGCGTAACCATCGAGGAGCTGGCCGATGCGGCGCAGCTGGCGTCGATCGCCGACGAAACGCCTGAAGGCCGTTCGATCGTCGTGCTGGCCAAGCAGCAGTACGGCATCCGCGGCCGCGACTTGAGCGCGCTCGGCGCGCAGTTCATTCCATTCTCAGCCCAGACCCGGATGAGCGGCGTCGATTTCGAGGGTGGTTGCATCCGCAAGGGTGCCGCGGATGCGATCGGGCGCTGGCTGAAGGGGAATGGCGCGGCCCTCGGCACCGAGCTGCAGCGCACGGTCGAAGCGGTCGCGCGAGCGGGCGCGACCCCGTTGGTCGTTGCCGACGCCACGCATGCGCTCGGAGTGATCGAGCTCAAGGACATCGTCAAGGGCGGGATCCGCGAGCGCTTCGCCGAACTGCGTCGCATGGGTATCCGTACGATCATGATCACCGGCGACAACAGCCTGACCGCGGCGGCAATCGCGGCCGAGGCCGGAGTCGATGACTTCCTGGCCGAGGCGACGCCTGAGGCCAAACTGCAGCTGATACGGGATCATCAGGCCCAGGGCCGCATGGTGGCGATGTGCGGCGACGGCACCAACGACGCTCCGGCACTGGCACAGGCCGACGTCGCGGTCGCGATGAATACCGGCACGCAGGCGGCGAAGGAAGCCGGCAACATGGTGGACCTCGACTCCAATCCGACCAAGCTCATCGAAGTGGTCGAGGTCGGCAAGCAGATGCTGATCACGCGCGGCTCGCTGACCACCTTCAGCATCGCGAACGACGTCGCCAAGTACTTTGCGATCATTCCGGCTGCCTTCGCGACCACCTATCCGCAGCTCAATGCGCTGAACATCATGCACCTGGCCAGCCCCGACAGCGCGATTCTGTCGGCGGTGATTTTCAATGCGCTGATCATCATCGCCCTGATCCCGCTGGCACTGCGTGGTGTGCGCTACCGTCCGGTGGGCGCCGATGCGTTGCTGCGCCGGAACCTGCTGATCTATGGCGTGGGCGGGCTCATCGTGCCCTTCATCGGCATCAAGCTCATCGACGTGGTGCTGCAGGGACTGCCCTGAAGTCCCGCGGCGCCGCTCTTAAGGAGTTCGGACCATGGCAAAGCTGCTGCTGCAATCCCTGCTGATGCTCATCGTGTTCAGCCTGCTCACCGGGATCCTCTATCCGCTCGCGGTCACGGGACTCACCCAGCTGTGCTGCACCCGCACGGCGGGTGGCTCGCTGATCTATCGCGACGGGCGGGTGGTCGGATCGCGACTGCTGGGACAGCCCTTCGACCAGCCACGCTACTTCTGGCCGCGTCCGTCGGCCACTTCGCCAGCGCCCTACAACGGGCTGGCTTCCGGCGGCTCGAACCTCGGGCCGACGAACTCCGCGCAGATCGACGCCGTGAAGGCGCTGGTCAAGCGCCTGCAGGACGCCGACCCCGGCAATGCCGATCCGATCCCGGTCGACCTGGTCACCGCTTCGGCCAGCGGGCTGGATCCCGAGATCAGCCCGGCAGCGGCCGAGTACCAGGTTGCGCGCGTGGCCCGCGAGCGCGGAGTGGATCCGGGACCGGTGCGAGCCCTGGTTATGCGCCACACGGACTTGCGCCAGTGGGGCATTCTGGGAGAGCCTCGTGTCAACGTGCTGGAGCTGAACCTGGCCCTCGATGCGCTGCGCTGAGCCCCACCACGGGTAACTGCGAGGACTGAATCGAAGATGGATGAACGATAGCCGGCCCGATCCGGATCAGCTGCTGGCGCAGGTCCGGGCGACGGAGGCGCTGGCGGAGCGCGGTCGCCTCACGATTTTCTTCGGCGCCAACGCCGGGGTGGGCAAGACCTATGCGATGCTCGAGGCCGCGCAGCGCCGCCACGCGGAGGGCGTCGATGTCGTCGTCGGCTACGTCGAGCTGCACGGCCGTCCTGAAACCGAACGCCTGCTCGCGGGCCTGGAACTGCTGCCGCCGCGCCTGGCCGAGGTCGGCGGCAGCATGCGTCGCGAGCTCGACCTCGATGCCGCGCTGCGGCGCAAGCCGCGGCTGCTGCTGGTCGACGAGCTCGCGCATGCGAATCTGAGCGTCGGCGGTGTTCCACCGCGGCACCAGAAGCGCTGGCAGGACGTCGACGAACTGCTGGATGCCGGCATCGACATCTACACGACGTTCAACGTACAGCACCTCGAGTCGCTCAACGACGTAGTCGCGCAGATCACCGGGGTGCGCCAGCTGGAGACGCTGCCGGATCGGGTGTTCGACCGCGCCGACGAGGTGAAACTCGTCGATCTGCCCCCCGACGACCTGCTGCAGCGGTTGCGCGAGGGTCGGGTCTATCTGCCGCATCAGGCCGAGCGCGCGCTCGAGAATTTCTTTCGCAAGGGCAACCTGATCGCGCTGCGCGAACTGGCGCTGCGCAAGACGGCGGACCGCGTCGACCAGGCGATGCGCGAATACCGCCAGCAGAAGGCGGTCAGCGGCGCCTGGGCGGCGCGAGAACGGCTGCTGGTTGCGGTGGGCCCCGACGCGCAGGCCGAGCGCCTGGTGCGCGCGGGGCGGCGGCTCGCGGACGGACTCGGCGCCGAGTGGCTGGTGGTCTACGTCGAGACTCCCGATCTGATCGGCCTGTCCGAAGCCGATCGCAATCGCCGCATCGCGATCCTGCGGCTCGCCGACTCGCTCGGTGCCGAAGCCATCACGCTGGGCGGCCCGGCCGCGGCACCTGAACTGCTCGAATACGCACGCACGCGCAATGTGACGCGACTGCTGGTCGGCGCGCCACGCCGCCCGCGCTGGCGCCGCCTGCTGTGGCCGGGCACGACCGACAAGCTGCTGGCGGCCTCGCGCGAGATCGACGTGATCGTGATCGGGGCGGCGCCGAACGGGGAGCGAGCCGCCGCGCCGCGCGAGGCCGGACCGTTGACGGCGACCGCGGACCGGAAGCGCCGCTGGCCACGCTACGGTCTGGCGGTGCTCTCGACTCTGGCAGCAACCGGCGTGTGCACGCTGCTGTACGAATGGATTCCGGGACTAGGGCTCGCAAACCTGGTGATGCTCTACCTGCTGAGCACGGCTCTGGTCGCGGTATACGCCGGACGGAGGGCGGCCATCCTGAGTTCGGTGCTCGGGGTCCTGGCCTTCGACTTCATGTTCGTCCCACCGCGCTTCGACTTCGCGGTATCCGACGCGCAGTACCTGATCACGTTCGCGACGATGCTCATCGTGGCATTGATCATCGGCAACCTGAACGCCAGCGTGCGATTGCAGGCGCGCGTGGCCGGTCACCGCGAGCGGCGCACCGCGCTGCTGTATGCAATGAGCCGCCAGCTGGCCGCGACTCGCGGACGCGAGGAGATGGCCCGGGTCGCGGTCCAGCACGTCGGCCAGGTGTTCGCCAGCCGCGCGGTGCTGCTGTTCGGCGACGAGGATGGCCGCGTGCGCTACCCGCGCGCCGAACGGCTCGAGGGCTCCTTTGCGGGTGCCGATCTCGGTGTCGCGCAGTGGGTCCTTGACCATGGCAAGCCGGCCGGGCTCGGCACCGACACTCTCAGCGGCGCGACCGGGCTGTACCTGCCGCTCGCGGGCGGCGAGCGCGCACTCGGTGTGCTCGCAGTGCTGCCCGGGAATCCGCGCCGCGTGACCCTTCCCGAGCAGTACCGGCTGCTCGAGACCTTCGCCGCGCAGATCGGGCTGGCGTTGCAGCGCGCTGACCTGGCCGCGCATGCGCAGGCCGCCGAAGTGCGTGCCGAGAGCGAGGCCATCCGCAATGCGCTGCTCGCCTCGATATCGCACGACCTGCGCACGCCGCTCGCGACGATCGCGGGCGGTGCGGCGACGCTGGCCGGCAACCTCGACGCACTCAGTGCCGCTGACCGGTACGCACTGGCCCACTCGGTCAGCGAGGAGGCGACGCACATGAGCGAGCGCATCACGACGTTGCTCGACCTGGTGCGGCTCGAGACTGGCGCGATCCAGCCGCGCTTTGACCTCTACCCCCTCGATGAGATCGTGGGCTCGGTGCTGCACCGGCTCGAGCAGCGGCTGCGCGACCATCCGGTGCGCATCGAGATTCCCGCCGACCTGCCGTTGATCCATGGCGATGGCCGCCTGATCGAGCAGGTACTCGAGAACCTGCTCGACAACGTCAGCAAGTACACGCCGCCGGGCGCCGCGGTCCGGATCCGCGCTCAGGCACTCTCGCGCCAGATCGAGATCAGCGTCGAAGATGACGGCCCAGGACTCCCCGGCGGTGACCCGGAGGTCCTGTTCGAGAAGTTCCAGCGTGGAGCTCCGGAGGGCGCGGTCGGGGGGATCGGGCTCGGTCTCGCGATCTGCCGCACCATCCTGGCACTGCACAAGGGGCGCATCTGGGCCGAGAACCGAACCCCGCACGGTGCCGCCTTCCGCTTCACCGTTCCGCGTGCACCGGCGACTCGCGCCGCAACCGTGTCCTGACGGCGGGCGCGATGACTGTCGCGAGCCGCGTGATCCTCGTAGTCGAGGACGAGCCGCAGATCCGGCGTGTGCTGCGCACACTGCTCGAGCTGGAACAATTCCGGGTCATCGAGGCGGAGAACGCGGCGCGCGGCCTGATCGAGGCGGCCACGCACAAGCCCGACCTCGCGATCATCGACCTGGGGCTGCCGGATCGCGACGGCCTCGCGGTGATCAAGGGTATCCGCGCGTGGTCGCCGATGCCGATCATCGTGCTGTCCGCACGCAGCGACGAACTCGGCAAGGTGACCGCGCTCGAGGCGGGTGCCGACGACTATGTGACCAAGCCTTTCGGTCCGCGCGAGTTCATCGCGCGCATGCAGGTGGCGCTGCGCCGCGCTGCGCGTGCCGGCGTCCGCGAGGCGATGCTGCACATCGGCGCGTGGCGCATCGACCTCCAGGCCCGGCTGGCGCGCAACGCTTCAGGCGAGCTGCTGCACCTGACGCCGATCGAGTTCCGGCTGCTCGAGGTTCTTGCGCAGCACGTCGGCCTGGTGGTGACGCACCGCACGCTGCTGCTGCAGGTCTGGGGACCGGGCAGAGCGGAACAGACCCAGTACCTGCGCGTGTACATGAAGCAGCTGCGCGCCAAGCTCGAGCCGGACCCGTCCCGGCCGCGCTGGCTGCTCACCGAGACCGGTGTCGGCTACCGCCTCGCACAGCCGGAGTAGCAGCGGCATGCATGCCTTCCTGGTCTCGGTGGCCGCGGTCTCGCTTGGGGAACTCGGCGACAAGACGCAGCTGCTCGCGCTGCTGCTGGCGACCCGGCTGCGCGCACCCGTGCCGGTGATCTTCGGCATCCTGGCCGCGACCGTGGCCAATCACCTGATCGCATGCCTGATTGGACAATGGGCCGGCGCGCGCCTCGATCCGCAGCTGCTGCGCTGGGCGCTCGGGATTTCGTTCCTGGTGCTCGCCGGCTGGGTGCTGGTGCCGGACGCCGCCGATGCACAGGCAGCGACGCGCTCCGGCTACGGTGCCTTCGCCCTCACCGTGGTCACGTTCTTCCTCGCCGAGATGGGAGACAAGACGCAGATCGTGACCCTGGCCCTCGCGGCCCGGTACCTGACACTCCTGCCGGTACTCGCCGGCACGGTCAGCGGCATGATGCTGGTGGACATTCCGACCGTGCTGCTCGCGGGCCACCTGACGCGCACGCTGCCGCTGAACTGGATACGGCGCGCGGCCGCACTGATCTACCTCGCGCTAGGCGTCACGACGCTGCTCGGCGGTTCCGCGCCACGCGCCTGAAGCCTGGCGGAGGCGGCGATGCCCTCAGGCGGCCATGCCCTCAGGCGGCGATGCCGTACTGGCGCATCAGGGCCGCGACATCCGGCTTGCGCCCCCGGAACTCGACGAATGCTTCGAGCGCGTCGCGGCTGCCGCCGCGCGAGAGCACGCTGTCGAGAAAACGCTGCGCGGTGGGTCGGTCGAAGGTGCCACGTTCCACGAATGCGCCGAAAGCATCGGCGGCGAGTACCTCGGCCCACTTGTAGCTGTAGTAGCCAGCGGCGTACCCGCCCGCGAAGATATGTCCAAACCCATGGGGATAGCGATTCCATTCGGGAATCCGCACCACCGCCACCTCGCTCCGGACCTGCCGCAGGATCTCGTAGACGCGCCCGCCGCGCGCCGGGTCGTATTGCGCATGCAGGCGCATGTCGAACAACGCAAACTCGGCCTGTCGCAGCGTCGAAAGGCCTGCCTGGAAACTGCGTGTCGCGATCAGCGCGCGCTGCTTGTCGGCGGGGATCGGCTCGCCCGTGCGCACGTGCGAGGAAATGCGCTGCAGCACCTCGGACTGCCAGGCGTAGTTCTCCATGAACTGGCTCGGCAGCTCCACCGCATCCCACGCCACTCCATTGATGCCGGCGAGGCTCGGATAATTCACGCGCGTGAGCATGTGATGCAATCCGTGCCCGAATTCGTGGAACAGCGTGACGACGTCATCGTGCGTCAGCAGCGCCGGGCGATCGCCTGCGGGTGGCAGGGAATTGCAGACCAGGTAGGCGACCGGCAGCACGACCTGGCCGGTCAGCGCCTTGCGGCCGATGCAGTCGTCCATCCAGGCGCCGCTGCGCTTGTGCGGTCTGGCGTACGCATCGAGGAAGAACGCCGCCAGCGGTGCGCCATCGGCGCTCTGCACCTCGTAGTAGCGAACGTCCGGGTGCCAGACGGCGACGCCGCTGCGCTCGCGGATGCGCACGTCGAACAGCTTCTCGATCACCTCGAACAGTCCCTGCAGAACGTGTGGCAGCGGCAGGTAGTCGCGCAGCTCCTCCTGCGAGACCGCGTAACGGCTCTGCTGCAGCCGCTCCGAGTAATACGTGATATCCCACGGTTCGAGCGGCCTGCCCGCGAACGCCTCGAGCTCGGCCAGTTCGGCGAGGGCGGCCGGCTTGGCGGAGCGCACCAGCGCCTCCAGGAAGCTTACGACCTCAGGGACCGTGCGTGCCATGCGGTTGGCCAGCGCGTAGTCGGCATAGCTGTGGAAATCCAGCAGCTGCGCCGCTTCGTGCCGCAGCCTCAGGATATCTTCCATGACCTGGGTATTGTCGAATCGGCCGGCACCAGGGCCCTGATCGGACGCCCGGGTGGACCAGGCTTCGTAGAATGCGCGGCGCAGCGCTGGTGATTCCGCGTCGGTCATGACTGCCACGTAGGTGGGCTGGTCGAGACCAAACAGCGCGCCCGGAAGCCCGCGTTCGCGCGCCCGGCGCGTGGCCTGCTCGAGGATATCGGCGTTGATGCCGCGCAGCTGCGCGGTGTCGGTCACCGCATGCGACCAGGCGTTGGTCGCGTCCAGCACGTTCTCCTCGAAGCGAGCCGATAGCCTCGAGAGTTCCATCATCACGGCCTTGAACCTTGCCTTGCGCGGCGCGTCCAGCGCGACGCCGGCCAGGCGAAAATCGCGCAGCGCGTGCTCGAGAACCTCGTGCTGCACGGCGTCCAGGGTCTGCGCGCCGGACTGCGCGATCCGCGCGTAGGCGCGGTAGAGACGCTCGCTCTGGGCGAGATCGGTGTGGTACTCGGACAGCAGCGGCAGGCAGGCGTTGTAGGCCGCCCGCAGCGGCTCGGAATTCATGACCGCATTGAGATGGCCGACAGGTGACCAGACGCGTCCGAGCCGGTGGCGCAGTTCCTCGAGCGGCTCGACCACTGACTGGAAGCTGGGATCAGGCTCGGCCTCGATCACGGCCACGCGCGCGCGCTGCTCGGCGAGCAGTCGCGCGATTGCAGGCTGGACGTGCTCGGCCCTGATGGTGTCGAAGCGCGGCAGAGGCCCCTGTTCGAGCAGTGGATTGTCGTCTGCGGGCGTGGGCATGGGGTCGACCGGGTAGCCGAAAGGGTGCGCATTTTAGCGCGTGGAGCACGGTGTAACATGCGCGGCAGTCAACAGTTTCCACGGCGGTGTTTTGGGGTCCGTACGCATGACATTCGACTATGACCTGATCGTGATCGGCGGCGGCAGTGGCGGCCTCGCCTGCGCGCAGCGGGCGGCGGAGCATGGCGCGCGCGCGCTGCTGGTCGAAGGTCACCGGCTGGGGGGCACCTGCGTCAACGTCGGCTGCGTGCCCAAGAAGATCATGTGGAATTCCGCGCAGATCGCCCATGCGCTGCACGATGCGCCGGACTACGGCTTCGAGCTGGTACGCGGGCGGCATGACTGGCAGCACCTGCGTCGAGCGCGGGATGCCTATATCGCGCGCCTGAATGACATCTACGCCAGCAATCTCGAGCGCCGCGGGGTCGCGCTGGAGCGCGGATTCGGAAAACTGCGCGACGCGCACACCGTGGTGATCGGCGAGCGCGTGCACTCGGCGGCCCAAATCGTGCTCGCGACCGGGGGACGGCCGACGGTGCCGGTTCTGCCAGGAGCCGCACTCGGCATCACTTCCGACCAGTTCTTCGAGCTCGACGCGCGCCCCAACGGCGTGGCGATCGTGGGCAGCGGCTACATCGCAGCCGAGCTGAGCGGCATCTTCTCCGCGCTCGGCGCGCATACCACGCTGGTGGCGCGCCATGAGCACATCCTCCGCCAGTTCGACTCGATGCTCGGCGAGGCACTGATGCGGATCATGCGCGACGAGGGCATCGAGATCTGCACCGGTGCAGTTCCCGTGTCGCTGGCACGCAATGCCGCCGGGCTGCTGGAACTCGCGCTCGCCGACGGACGGCTCGTCGGGCCCTTCGAGTGCGTGGTCTGGGCGGTGGGGCGCAGCCCGGTGACTGACAATCTGGGGATCGAGGCGCTGGGACTTACGCGCGACGCGGCCGGACACGTGCTGACCGACGACTACCAGCGCACCAATTGCCCATCGGTGCACGCGATCGGCGATTGCACGCAGCACGCCGGCCTCACGCCGGTCGCCATCGCGGCCGGGCGCCGCCTGTCGGATCGTCTGTTCGGCGGGCAGCCCGACCGGCACCTGGACTACGAGAACGTGCCAACGGTCCTGTTCAGCCATCCGCCGATCGGCACGGTAGGCCTCAGCGAACAGGCGGCGCGGGCGCGCCACGGTGATGCCGTGCGCGTGTACCGTTCGGGCTTCACGCCGATGTATCACGCGCTCACGGCCCGCAAGCCACGCGCGGAACTCAAGCTGGTCACGATCGGGCCCGAGCAGCGGATCGTCGGCATCCATGTGATCGGGCCGGGCGCCGACGAGATGCTGCAGGGCTTTGCGGTGGCGCTGCGGATGGGCGCGACCAAGCGGGACTTCGACGAGACGGTCGCGATTCACCCGACCAGCGCCGAGGAGCTGGTCACGATGCGCTAGCCCGGTGGCACGGCGACGACGGCCGCGACCACCTTGCGCAGCGCCTGGCCGGTAGCCTCACCGAAGGCCGCCACGACGGCCTGCATGCGATCGTCCTGCGCTCGCACCTCGCTGTCCGCGATCACGCTGATTGCTGACTCGCCGGCGCCGCGCCGTGCCAATGTCGCGATCAGCGTCACGTGGACGGTGGGTGGGCCTGCCTCGCGGTATTGCGCCTCGAAGTGGCGCAACTCGAGTGCCAGCACGTAATCGGGGACGAACGGAGCGCCCTCAGCGTCCACCAGCGAAAATCGCCCCGTGGGACGCAGCGCATCGATCGCGAGCGCCTGCAGCATCGCGGTCGTGTCCGCAGCCCAGCGCGCGCCGCGGTAGTGATCGAACCGTGCGCCGGAGCGCAGCACCGCGATCGCGTCGCCCGCCAATCCCGGCCCCGCCGCGGGAGCGAGCACCTGCAGACTCCGGCGCGAGGCCGGATCCCCGGGCACGGCCATGACGTCGGGCGCGACCGCGGCCGGACCAGGATCGAGCAGGTAGCTCTGCGGCGCGGGCTCATTGCTGTGCAGGCCGCTCACGCAGGCGGTGAGTGCGACGGCAGCCAGCGCGGCGAGGAGCATCGCCGCTGGTGCGCGGCGTGCGGTGCGCGGCTTCATGGGGGAATCGCCACGCCGGGCGTGGGCGGCTGGTAGATCAGGCGCGACGGATTCTCCTTCAGGCTGCGCGAGAGATCGCGGATCTGCTGCGAGGCCTCGCGGCTGTCGCGCAGCAGTCCCTCGATCTGTGGCAGCCCGGTGCGCACGAAGCCACTGAACTGTGCGCGGTTCTCGCCGACGAACGCGTCGAACTCGGCGCTGGCACCAGCCAGATGGTCGGTGGTGGCGTGCAGCTGCTGCATGCTCGCCAGGAAGTCCACGCTGGCGGTGCGGGTAACCTGGTGCAGGTCGCCAATGACCGCGCGCGCATCGGTCGTCGTGTCACGCAGCTCGCCCAGCAGCGCGTCGAGATTGCGCGCGCTCTGCGGCAGTCCGGCCGAGGCGTGCTCCAGATCGCCGATGATGCCCTGGATGGCGCTGATATTGCGGTCCGAGAGGATGCGTGTGGCGCGCACGACCAGCTCATTGAGCCTGCCCGTCAGATCGGGCAGGCTGCTGAGAAACACGTCGAAGTCGGAATGCGCCGAGCGGATCACCGGATAGGTCTCGCTCGGCACGGCCGCGAGCAGCCGTCCCTCCACATCGCGCTGCAGCGTGAGGTCGATGTACAGCAGTCCGGTCACCCCCTGCAACTGCAGCTGCGCGATCGTGCGGTCCGAGATCGGCGTCGTCGCGTCGATGTCGGCGATGATCTGCACACGGTTGGCCGCGCGTGGATCGATGCGCATGCGCTGGACGCGGCCAACGTCGACGCCGAGGTAGCGAACCGCACCGCCCTCGGTGAGGCCGCTGACGCTGCCGTCGAAATAGATCTCGTAGCGCTGGTAGTTGCGATGCTCGCGGCTGTCCGAGTACCAATACACGAACAGGGCACCCATGGCGGCGACCAGCAGCACGAAGCTGCCGACCGCGAGATAGTTCGCGTCACGCTCCACGCGGCACCGCATGCACCCGGGCGCGTTCGCCGCGAAAGTAGGCCTGGATCCACGGATGCGGGTTCGCGGCAATCCCCGCCAGCGTGTCGCTGATCATGCGGCCATCGACGATCACGCCGACGCGGGTGCAGGTGCGGAAGATCGTGTCCAGGTCGTGCGTGATCATGACCACCGTAAGCTTCAGCTCGCGCTGCAGGTAAATCAACAGTTCGTCGAATGCCGCGGCACTGATCGGATCGAGTCCGGAAGTCGGCTCGTCGAGGAACAGCAGCGGCGGGTCGAGCGCCAGCGCGCGCGCCAGCGCCGCGCGCTTGATCATGCCACCGGAGAGCTGCGAGGGGTACTTGGCGGCAGCATCCGGCGGCAGTCCCACGAGCTGCACCTTCAGCAGCGCCAGCTCGCCGAGCGCTCGCGCGGTCAGCTGCAGGTGTTCGATCATCGGCAGCTGCACGTTCTGGCGCACGGTGAGGGCCGAGAACAGCGCGCCTTCCTGGAACGTGACGCCATAGCTGGCCTTCAGCGCGCGGACCTCTACTGCGCTCATCTGGTGCAGGTCGGTACCGAAAAACTTCACGGTACCCGCGTCTGGCCGGCGCAGGCCGAGTATCGTGCGCAGCAGGACCGACTTGCCGGACCCCGAACCGCCGATGATGCCGAACACCTCGCCCTCGTGCACCTGCATGTCGAGGCCGTCGTGCACGGTCTGCGCCCCAAAACGGGTCACGATACCTTGGACGTCCAGGACCGTGCGCATTCACACGTCCAGCTTCAGGAACAGGACCGCGAACAGCGCGTCAGCCAGGATCACATAGAAGATCGCCTGCACCACGGCGCTGGTGGTCAGGCGTCCCAGCTCGCGCGAGGAGCCGCGAACCCGGAGGCCGCAATACACTCCGGCGATCGCGATCAGGACCGCGAACGCCGGCGCCTTGATCATGCCGACCCAGAAGGTCGTGGGCGCGATCGCGCTCTTCGCGCGTATCAGGTACTGGGCCAGCGGCATGTCGAGCAGGTCGTGGCACAGCAATCCGCCGCCGACCAGCCCGATCACGTCGGCTACGACGGTCAGCAGCGGCAGCGCGATGCACAGTCCGAGCACACGGGGCAGGATCAGCACTTCCACCGGATCGACACCGATCGCACGCAGCGCGTCGATCTCCTCGTTGAGCTGCATGGCACCGATCTCGGCCGCAAAGGCGCTGCCCGAGCGCCCGGCAACGATGATCGCGGTGAGCAGCACGCCGAGCTCACGCAGCACGCCGACCGTCACCAGATCGACGGTGAAGATCGCGGCACCGAACTGGCGCAGCTCCTGCGCGCCCATATAGGCGAGGATCACGCTGATGAGGAAGCCGATCAGCGCGACGATCGGTATCGCCGTGATCCCGGTATCGTACACGTGGCGCGCCACGGAGATTGGCCGCAGTCGGCGCACACTGCCCAGTCCGCGCGCGAATGCCACGCAGATCCGCCCGACCAGCGTGAGGCCGCCCTGCAGTTCGTGCCAGCCGCGCACCGTGCCCCGCCCGATGCCTTCGACCGCATGGGCCGGCAGCCACTCCTCCTGCCGCAGCTGCGGCGGCATCTCGCCGGTCGCGGTATGTTCGAGCAGCGACAGCGTCGCGGGCGCAGCGCCCTCGAAGGCGGGTTCGACGCCGGCATCGCGGGCGCGCTGCAGGAACGAGCGCAGCAGCCACGCCCCCGAGAGGTCGAGCCGCGCATCGCCTGGCCGGATGCGCGCGCTGCGTACTCCGGCGAAGTTGATGGCGCGAAGCTCGAGCTCGATCTGCGGGAACAGCGCCGCGCGCCACTCTCCCTGCAGCTCCAGGTGCAGCTCGTCCTGCGTGCGGCGGGACGCGATGTACACGTCAGGCTTTGGCGGAGCTATGTGCTTCCAGGAACCAGAGATACTTGTCGGCATCGCGTGACACGGCCGTGAACAGGTCGGCGGTGTCCGCGTCCCCGAGTGCGGTGGCCTGTTCGATGGCGGCACGCGCCTTCTTGCCGAAGTCCGCGAGCCGGTCGGCGAGCGCCTCCAGATGCGCGCTGCCCTCGCTGATATCCAGAGGATAGGGCTCGAGCGAACTCGAGCGCGCCGCGACCTGCACGGTGCCGAGCGCCACGCCCCCCAGCGACGTGATGCGTTCGGCGACGGTGTCGACGTGTTCCTCGACGATGGAGTGCAGCTCGTCGAACAGCTTGTGTAGAGCGATGAAGTGAGGTCCTTTGACGTTCCAGTGCGCCTGCTTGGTGGCGGATTCGAGATCCAGCGCGTCAGCCAGCCGGGCGTTGAGCAGCCTGGCGGCGGCCGTTCGTGTCTTCGCAGGCAGATCGTTGCGGGTGGATGCCATGGCTGAGTACCTCATGATGAGCTCTTCGATGGAAGGCTATTCTGCCTGCTTCGCGCGGAGCGCAACAATCGCCACTGCTTATCGGCGCGATGCGTGCGCTCTATCGCTACGCGCGCGCTCCATCTTTGGGCGCGCACAAGGCGGCAACTCAGCTGTCGTCGCGATAGCGCCGGATGCGGATCGCGAGGGCGAGCAGCGCCGCGGCGATCAGCATCCCGAGCCACAGCTGTGCGCTGCCGAGCAGGTGCAACGGATCCGGTCGCGAGTCGATCAGCTGCGCGCCGAACGCCACCGGGGGCGGCGCGGCCATGCCGGCGTCCACGACCGGTCCGGGGCTGCCATGGAACGCGAGTGCGAGCAGCTCGCCGAGGCCACGCTGCATTGCCTGACCGACGAAATGGGTCCTGAAGATCATGTACTCGAGCAGCGCCAGCACGACGGGCGGTATGAGGGCCCAGGCCGAAGGCAGGTGGCGCGCCCAGCCTGAGGCAAGCATCAGGTACGCGCCGTAGGGCGCGTACCAGAGCAGTGCGGCAAGCAGCCCATAGAGCATCAGGCCCTGGATGCGCAACCAGCTGGAAAAACTCCAGATTGCGGCTACATCGTCCAGATGCAGCCGCGCGCGCAGCAGCAGCGCAGGGCTCGCGAGCAGGCTGGTGAGCGCAGCCAGCAGAAAACTGCCGATCGGAACGAGCGCAACTCCCACCAGGAATTTCACCAGTACGGTGCGGGTGTCCGAGACCGGCAGCGACTTCCAGAACAGGATGCTGCGGTCGCGACGCTCCCCGTACAGGCAGTCGAGCAGATAGAAGCCCGAGAGCAATGCGGCAGCGAGGTAGAACGGCGCTGACCAGCCGAGCACCAGCAGCGGCAGCAGCGCCTCGGTCGGTGGGGCCGATACCGGGCCGCGCGGCGAATCGCCGAAGTTCAACTCGACCCGACCGAAGACCGCGACCGACAGCAGCAGCAGCCCGGCCACGACGATCGGCCCGATGCACAGCGACCGATGCTCCCAGAATTCGCGTTTGATCTGCACCAGCAGCGAATTCATGCGAGCTCTCCCTGCATCTTCGCGACGAACAGGTCCGAGATCGCGGGCGTGCGCAGTTCGCCGAACTCGGCCAGCTGGGCGCGCGGACGGTTCTCGAACAGCATCGTCTGGCGCCCGAAGACCTCCCGTTCGTAGAACGGGCTCTGGGCGCGCGCCGCGGCGATCTTGTCGGCCGCGACATTGACCTGGACGTAGCGTTCGGCGAGTTGCTCGATACCCGCATCGAGCATGACGCGGCCGCGATCGATGAACAGCACGTGGGTCAGCAGGTTTTCAACTTCCTCGACCTGGTGGGTCGTGAGCAGAATCGTCCGTTCGTGGTCGAAGTAGTCGCACAGCAGCGTGTCGTAGAAGCGGCGACGAAACAGCAGGTCGAGTCCCAGCGTAGGTTCATCGAGCACCAGCAGGCGCGCATCGATCGCGAGGATCAGCGCCAGATGTACCTGCGTGATCATTCCCTTGGAGAGGGTTCCGATGCGGCTGCGCAGCCGGATGCCGGTGCGTTCGAGGAACTGCTCGGCGCGCTCGCGCCGGAAGCGCGGGTGGATGCCGGCGACGTATTCGATGGCCTGGCCGACGCGCAGCCACCGTGGCAGCACGGCCGTGTCCGCGATGAAGCAGATATCGCTCATCATCGAGGTGCGCTCACGCATCGGGTCGTGCCCGAACACGCTGATGCTGCCGTCGTACGGCGTGAGCCCGAGTATCGCCTTGAGTGCCGTGGTCTTGCCCGCGCCGTTGCGGCCGATCAGGCCGACGATGGTGCCGGGCTGTACCGCGAAACTGACGTGATCGAGGGCCACCTGGCCCCCATAGCGCTTGCACAGGTCCTTCGCTTCGATGATCGTAGACATCAGTCCGTTTCCTGGGAGGTGGTGCGGCCACCTGTGGGCGGCGCGCTCGGCGGGTTGGATTCGGCCAGCAGCTCCGGTACCGACAACCCCAGCCGGGCGATCGTCGCACGCACGCGCGGCCACTCGGTATCGAGGAATCGGCGTCGCTCGCCGGCCCGCAGTGCACCAGCGGCGCCAGAGCTCACGAACATGCCCAGTCCCCGGCGCTTCTCGACCAGCCGTTCATCCACCAGCTGCTGGTAGCCTTTGAGCACCGTCAGCGGATTGAGTCGGTACTCCGCGGCCACGCTGCGCACTGAGGGCAGCGGATCGCCTTCCTTGAGCACGCCCTCGAGGATCATCGCGACCACACGGTCGCGCAGTTGCCGGTAAATCGGTGCGCCGTTGTCCCAAGTGCTGTTCATCTGGCGACGGCAGGAGTTTCGATAGGGTGTTCTGGCCGACGGCGGACTCTAGCAGACCCTGTTGCCGCTACCGGCGCACGGCGCCAGGCGAGCTGTACCGAAGCTCGCGGCATGGACCGTCGTCGCCGTGCCCACCAGGTAGGGTCGCGGCGTGGCGTGGACGATCGTCTGGGTCGTGAGGGTCGTC
>Ga0265318_10001074_pt1 | contig 17156 bp, 33 predicted proteins | sample 4821metaG_FD_192431 | JGI IMG/M metagenome (GOLD analysis project Ga0265318, IMG submission 192431) | Rhizosphere microbial communities from Carex aquatilis grown in University of Washington, Seatle, WA, United States - 4-8-21 metaG | ecosystem: Host-associated > Plants > Roots > Rhizosphere >... | reverse complement strand
AGCGGCACACCCGCGCCATTCACTAGCGATTGACATAGCTTACCGTTAGCGGTACAACCCAGTTCACAGCATATACTCACGGTATCCCCCGATAAAATTGAGCCCTTCGGCCCATTGAAATTTTGCCATTCTCCTGTTATACTCAGAGTGCAGGGAGTAGTTGACCGTTCCGGTCAAGGCTCTTCGGAGCCGACTGCTTACCCGACGTAACACTTGTAAAATCTTTGTCCATCTGCTTTGATAGTCCCCTAACATAATTACTATGCTAGGACTATCGAATAAGATGTAGTAAAGATAAAAGAAAAGTAGTATCTTTCTTTTTAATAGCGTCCCCTTAGGCTTTTACCGTATTGCACGGATGGGGGGGAACTGCAAGCATCCATTCCCATGTACTCAGTCTTTGCGTTGCCGCTGGGCGGGCGCATTACTGCTTTGGTACGGCTAGTTGACTAAAGTCAACGGAACCGCGAACAACATCTAGGCGATGTTACAAGTATTACGTTTTATTGTTTGGGCAGAATTTGGACATACTTGTAACGAAATAGTATTTCTTTCTGTTCTATGCGCTTTGCGTCTGTAACTAATGCACTACGTTTTTTCTTTGCTTGCACGTAATGCACTAGCGTGCTAGTTTTTAGCTTGTAACGTTGTTCCTAGCGTCTAGCACGTTTCCGCGCTAGTAATTATATTGTTTTTTAAGACAAAGTAAAGAGTACAGACTGTACAAGTCTGTTAGGTAATATATTTGATTGATTCATTTTTCATCTGGGCGGTGTCTCACGTCGCCGGATGGTGTCATGCGCCTTCCTGTTCACAGACTATGACGCATGGTGGGCAAATGAATAAGCCAATGAGGTCCTGCATATATAGGGGTGATGAACGGCGAATGTATGACACGAGAGTATGGGCCTTTTGGACCTATCGGATGCTAGTTTGCTCTATTTCTCGCATTGATAAATTTTCAGCCCTTGTGATTTTGAATGACTCCTGATATACTCTAGTATGAATAAACTAACGATAGACGAAGCGCAACGGATGCAGGATGAGGGCGAGGCGATATCATGCCCCATGTGCGATGGCAATGACGCGCAAGTGCTGGGTATTCTAGGGTATAGAGTGCATTTTACGTGTCGCGCTTGCGGCTGGCAGTTTAGCCATATGCTGACAAAAGGAGCCTAAGACAATGAAAAATAAAAACGTCATTCCTTGCGATACTTATATCATCGGATGCAAACACCCCCGATGTAATGGAGTAAGCAAGCCCGCCTACACGCCGACGCCGTATAACGTCAGCGATATTGAGATAGTAGGAGTAGCTGCCGCACTTAGAAAACACGGCTACCATGAGCCAGCCATTGCCGCTGTCATCCGCGCCGTCAATTCACACGAGGAGCTGTTAGCAGATGCAAAAGCTAATGCGGCATGGTTCGAGCGGGGAGGATATGCAACGGAAGCGGCGAACATTCGCAAGCTCATCGCCAAAGCGGAGGGGAAATAATGGAACCTGTTACTGATCCGTACATGCTCAAGCCTACATTAACGTCAGAGGGCAAGCGGTGGACGCAACGCTGCTTTATATGCGCTCGTCCGGTGGACTACTTGCATAGCAACACTTGGCAACGTGTGCGAGTAGGTGAGCTGGTACGTCATGCCGATTGCTTGCCACCACCAGCGATATAAAAGGGGGAAATATGCACTTGATTCCATTAGGCACGAACAAAACAGAGTTAAGGCTAGACGATAAAGACGGATGTGGCGTGCATGATGTGCGCGTGCTGTTCAGCTATCAAACGCCCGTTGCCTATTCATGCGTGACAGCGGAAGGAAAGCTATTTTTTCGTACAAATGAATGGTACAGCATGACGACGACGCGGCATATTAAATCATGGTTGCCGTATGATGACGCGGAAGAGGTAGACCAATATATCATTGACGACGTTGTGAAGGGAAACGGGCATTAAATAAAATAGGGCCTAACGGCCCATTGAAATTCTGGACTATTGGGGGTATACTAAAACATGGAAAAAATACAAAACGTACCGGATCAATCAGTGTTCTATCCGTCGGAAGTCCGGCGAGCGGTAGTGGCACATTTGCAGGACTATCTAGCGATCATGGCGTACACATGGCCCGAAGTACTAGAGGGCAATGACGCGGTGTACAATCGGGCGCAAGCCCTATTAAATAAACTGGAAGGGAGAATCTAACACATGCCTACAAATTCTCTGTCAGTCTTAGACCCCCGCCGCGAAGAGTTAAGGCACAATGCGTATGCAAGGGGATCATACACTTATTCGCCGAAGATTCCAAAGGTAAAGTTTTCGCTGGGCTGGGAGCTGGAAGCAAATCACGGCGCGGTGCGCTCTCCGGCTGGTGTGCAGATACATAGTGACGGTTCGGTGAATGGTGATAGCATGGAATATGTCGTAATGCCTACGCTGGTAAAGTCTGTCACTTATGTGCTGGGCCTATTGAAAGACCTCGTGCACGCGCCCGAATTGAATACGGATAAGTCCTGCGGATTCCATGTGCATGTCGCGCCGATGGGCATTAAAGTACCAGTTATGCGACGCTGGGCAATCATCGCGCAGTCGTTGGCAAAAGCGATTGAAGCGGAAGCGTTCGCGGCGGTGCCGGATGCGCGGCAATCAAATCAGTATTGCCGGAAAATTGTACTTCTGAATGGTATGCGCTTCAGCGCATCGAAATACTCAAATGACTCTCGTTATAATTGGTTGAACATTGTGGAAATGTTCCGGCCCGCTGGTATCCGTACTATAGAGGTGCGGCTGCTAGGCAATACTCACCGATGGAAGTATCTGGCGGCATGGAGTCTTTTTAGTTTGGAGCTGGGCCGTCAGGCGTGGCGCGTGTTGCACAACCCGCTTGCGCATGATAGCGCGGTGCAGTCATTGCAGTATCTACTCTCACGGATTAAGGATGAGATTAAACCGCTGGAAAAGCGCGGCGAACCTGTTCCACAATGGGTATATGATGGGCTAAAATCTCTAGGCGTAGATTATTCAAAATGGGATAGACCACTAGCGGAATTGGTAGCCAAAGAGTGCGACGCGCTGGGTATCCGCAAGCGGTTTTACTCAGACAATCAGGCGACCATTGAAACACAAAACGATGACCAAGACTTATGCTGGCACGACGTAGACCGTGAAAATGATGTGTGCGGCGACTGCGACCACGCAGATGGAAACTGCGAATCGCGTTACTGCGGATTATGCCGAATGTCGGCCCATCGCAACGGCGATTTATGCGAATATGAAAACTGCCTCAGATGCGATGCACAACGGGCGGAAACGGCGGCGGAAAATTCAAATGGAGAGGTGATATGAATGTGCGGATTATTTGCGGGCGTGGGCAAGCTGGGCGGCAATAGGATCATTGCTCTAGGGTCACAAAATGAAGATAGGGGGACGGATAGTGTAGGCATTGCTTACGTCGATAGCGGCAAAATAAACGTGGCAAAGATTGCTGAAAGACCTTGCGTTGGTCTTAATGTATCGCTTCGGGCTGAAGTCACAAAGGCTGCTATATCGGGTATGTTCATTGGACATACACGCTTTGCTACACAAGGCGCAGTTACCAGCGAAAATGCTCACCCGTTCTTAATGGACGGTATTGTATTCGCGCATAATGGAATAATCGGCAATGATGAAAAGTTCGGCAAGTTTGAAGTAGATTCACAGTCCCTTATCTTTGGGATAAAGAAGAAAGACTTTTCAGCGTATGAGGGACCGATAGCATTAGTATGGATTGAAAACGGAAAACTTCACGCATACAAATATGGTAATCCCCTTTTTAGGGGACGGCATGGCGCGGCGGTATATCTCGCCAGTGAGCGCGAACACCTAGAGGCAGTCGGATGCAAAGAAATAAAGGAATTAAAAGAGGGAATGATATACACATTTCACGATGAGAGGCGCATTACAACCAAAGCGGTGCCCACTAACAAGCTGTACACTGGCGCGTCAGCGGCAAAAACCCGCTGGGATAGTCAGGCGTGGGACTATTCAAATACAGGCGTGGGCGTGAAGCAAGAGGAGAGTTTCAACACATGGAAGGATGATAGGGAGCTGGGCAAACATTGCTTAATGTGCGCCGATGAGATACCTTGCGGCACATATTGCCAAGACTGCGGCGAATGGGAAAGCGAAATACTGGGCAAAGATATGCCCGTATTTTCAAAATAGGGGGCCGTTATGAATGTTTGCGCGAAATGTAATGAGAGTTTTAAAAAATGGAGTGACTATCATACGCATATCACGGCTGGATGGTGCAGGAAAAAGATAGTGCCATTGAATACATCGGGGCGGACCAAAACACAAATAGTTTCGTGCGTAGAGTCTACATGGTTGTCGCAGTATATAATCTAGCCGAAAAGGGGAATTAAAATGAAACGGTTTATAATGTTGGCATTAGTTGGAATGGTCGGAGCTGCATTGGTAACGGTGCTAGTGGTGAGTGCTCATGCGGAACCGCCTAGCGCAGGATGGAATTTCGGAAGTGATACCTATGCTCAACACGATGGGGCATTAGTTCTTAATTCCTTAAGTGATAGGTACGGCATAAGTACGTTTCAAACACCGACGCAAAGTTTGGGCACAAATGACTACATTGAAGAAAACGGGGTAAAAAATACGCTGGCATTAGACGGCTATACACAAGCCTACGACTTCAATCCCAATTCCCAAACGGGATATGGTTATAGCTCAGTATATAATCAGCCGTTGCCTAATGTTCCGCTAACAAAACTTACGTTTATGGGCCTAGATGGCGATCCTACGAAGGCGCAGAACGTGTATGTACTCACGTCGGAGTATAATACCCTATCGGCGCAGGGACAAGCCGCCTCTATCAATGCCCTGAACAATGGACTGGTACAGACAAACACGCAGGTAAACGTAAACACGCAGAACATAGCCGCCCTTAATGTTGGGCTAGGGAATGAGACGCAAGCTAGAATTAGCGGGGATAGTATGCTACAATCCCAGATAAACGCCACTAATAGCAACGTGCAAGCCCTAGACGATAGAGTGAATAACCTAGAGCGTTTAAAAGTGATGCCCGAAGCGGATGTAAGATTCTATGATGATAGGCATGTATCCGCGATGATGTATGATGCCTACGACGCGACAAACGGGCGTAACTTTGCCGTTGGTGTTAAAGTTATGCTCAAGCTGGGTAAAAGTTACGAGCAATCCCTTATTGAAAAACAACAAAAGCAAATAGATAGTCTAGAGTCTATTTTGCGGCGGGCGGTGACACAATGAATGGTCTTTGTCAGTCTTATGCGGCACAATATAGGGGCGGCGATCATAGACCAGACCCTATCAAATTTGGGGAATATGAAACGGAGTATATATGCTTAGACTGCGGAGAAACTATCATACAATATCATTCGCAAGGGGGGTAATATGGTAACATCAAAAACAAAAATCCTGAAGGGCGGCATGAGCATGAACGCGCCGAAGTACAGCGAGCCGGTGCGTAGATTCGCCGTCGAACAAATCAAAAATCGCCGCCCTTTAATGGTGGAACTATCTGGCGATGCTATACGCGGTGTGAGGTTTAACGATGACAACGGAGTGGTAGCGCGGATAGAGTCCAATTATACGGAGGAAGAGTTTATGGCGTGTCCCGGTCCGGTGGTAGATGCGATGCTGATAGACGCGGCCCAGTCTGATCACTGGTACACGTTTGAAAAGCGGTATGAGGATGGAGACGACTACGGACCGGATAGCGACGAGGAAAATGACGATGAGTAAAGAGCGTGATATTCTCTATGGGCGTCATAGTCTTATCCCCGAATGTTGCATAGCATTTTTCGTGGGACCATGGAATAGATATCGTATGTGTGAGGGGTCTGGATATTCACAGGCAATAAATGACAGCGAGAAATATAATTATGTACCATGCCCAGCTTGTTTTTATAGTGGTAAGGTAGCAAAAATAAAAATGTGCGACGATGAGTGCGGCGGCCGTAAGTGCTGGATGGATTTTTAAATGGTCAAGCTGATACTCTTAGGCGTGCTCACTGTTACCTCATACCGCCCTGTTCCGGCACAAACAAAGCCGGATTGTACTTCACGCGATCACTGCCATACTTCGATAGATGATGGTGTGACAAAGTACGGGCTGGCGGTGTCACAGGACATGCTCAAAGATGGGCGCGTGCATTACGGCGATGCGGTGTATGTGGACGGTTACGGATGGCGCATTGTCAATGACTGCATGAACGCCCGCCACCGTGACAGTGTAGATATGATGGTACTTACAAAGGCAGAGGAGCGGGCCGTAGGTGTGAGAAAATTAAAAGTGTGGGTAGTACAACGTGAGCAGTAAAACAAAAATCGCTAAGGGAGAAATAAAATGGACAAAAAACTAAAGAGGAAATGGTTAACGGCATTAGAGAGTGGTAAGTTTGAGAAAACTACTCATCGGCTTCTCGGCAAGGATAATAAGTCTTATTGTTGCCTCGGAGTACTGGGGATTGTCTGCGGATTAGGAAATGGTCAGTTAAAGCGTATGATTAGCGGGGATCATAACGACAAGTATAAAAATGATAAACTGTCCAATAGATTCCTTAAAAAAGTCGGATTATCTAATAGTCAACAGAATGAACTTGCAAACCTCAATGATAAATCTGATACGTTCTTTTCAGTGATTGATTATATTAGGACCAATATATGAACTACAAATCATATCCGACAAAAAAGAGTGCGCCACAACGGATGACACGTAAGCGAATGCGGCGGGATGTGTTCGTATCAAACAAGAAGGCGGCAAAGGCAGCACGCAAGGCGGCGCGGCTGGAAAGAAAATCGCTTGCCTTACAGGAACAGGTTGAAGAGTAGATACAAAATAGGTGTCATACGTTTGACGTTCATTCCCCCTATAGTGAGGGGATACTAAAGGAGATTTATGAAACGCAAAAGTAGCAAACGATTAGTGGAGTGGCAAGACGTGGAAAAAGAAATGGTCAATGGCAAACCTTTTGACTCCGACACGCATTACGACGGATTCAATCCGGCATTGGCAAACCCCGACATGTTGGCCGAAACAGAAATCGCCGCGCCTTCTACTCCTCAACTATTGATGGGTGAAGCGGTGGAACATTTGCAGGGCCGCCAGCGTGAAGTCTATCTCCTCATAATGCGAGAGGACAAATCACTAGCGGAGGCGGCAGAAATCCTCGGAATTGAAAAGGGAACGGCCCAGAGATATAAAGAGCGGGCCATTAAGTTCATCGAAAGCTATTGCAAGCAAGCCATTGCAAAGGGACGCGTATGACCAAAGAGCAGATCAAAGCTGGCTGGGACTATATCCAATCGCTATTTGATATTGACGGTGACGTTGTAATGTTAGGATTCACTGGCGCGGTCGTGTACAAATTGCTCTATGGAACACTCACACCCAGTGATGCGGCTGTCTATGCTTCGGCGGTGACAGCGTTCGCGTATAGCAATCGGGGTAGCAAATGATAACCATTGCCGCTATGATTGCCGGAGCATTGACCAGCGCGGCATGGATTGCTCCAAAGCCGTTGTGCTACATTTGTCTGTTTGCATCTGCGGCAATCGTGTGCTGGATAAGAGCAAGCGTACAGTAAGGGGGATATAATGTTTACAGACCATTTCAAATTGTCCTTAAAGGGAATCGCCGTGATTGCGGCTATCTTGCTCGGAGCATTTCTGTATCTGCGACATCGTATACATGACATTATCGTGCCACCGCAAATCACATTGCCGACCAAAGACAAAGAGCTTATCACGTATAATGAAAATCGCCATATTTTAACGGTGACGACAGCCAAAGGAACGACAACCACCTACAGCCGCGATCCTAGTGTTGAAGTGTTGAAGGATGGCACCGTGAAGGTGAATGCAGACAGATGGGGTACAGAAGTGCGGCCATTTCTGGGCATAGGGTACAGTGATACCGGGCGGGCGTATGTAGGCTGTCAGCTATTTTACTTCCACCAGTTTGACGCGGCGGCTTCGTTCGGTTGGACTGCTGATAATAGACATCCAGCCTTTCAACCGATGCTGTCATTGGCATACAACTTTTGGAGCGATACGAGTTTGAATGTTGGAATCAATCCAGCCTCACTCGTAGGTCTGAGCAAGCCAGAGCCCGCCGTGTTCCTTAGCGTGCGGTTATAAAAGGAGAAATACAAATGGGACGAAAGATACCTGATGAAAACGGCGGTGGAGATTTTGCACCGACAGCCATGTTGCGAGAAGAAGGCGCGATGCTTAAAGGTGTGCTATTAAGCAAACGCGATGTGGAAACAACGTATGGACCCAAGCCAGTATATAGCTTCAAGGTGTTGGATGCTTCGTGTAAGTTCGTGTTGAACAAAGAAGAAGTCAGCCCCGATGAAGGCGCGACAGTAGATGCGTTCGCTCCTACCCGTCTTGCTCGTCAACTGCTTCATGTGAATATCGGTGAGACAGTCACCATCACATACGCGGGCAAAAAGAAAGTCGGGCGCGGTCAGCCAGCGCATATCTTCGACGTTGTAGTGGAGGGATAGACCATGCCATTATCTAAGAAAGGCGCGACAGCTACAGCAGAAGCACCAGCAGCGGTAGTCACACCAGCCACAACTCCACCGCCCGCTAAGAAGCTCGGCGGTACACGTGAAGCGGGAGCCAAAGCGTCCGCACCCATGACAAAAGATGGCTACTGGGAACGCAAAGAAGCCCGGGATATTGAAACTGGTATCCGTATTCGTCGAAGCGGAGTATGGCAAGCGGCATTGCAGAGCATGGGTATTCTTCAGCTGAACACAAACAACACGCTTGAAGGGTTCTTAGCTCTCGTCGAAAAGGCCGCTGATGCTGGACTCGGCTACGTGAACAAAGACTAATGGCGATTGCATTCTATGTCCTGTTCAGCTCATTCCTGAGTTATTGCGTCAAGCAAGATGTGACGTATTATCTGCACAAGCCTAAAGCACCAGTCGAACACAAGCTCAAAGGAAAAGTCTAATGGGCCACAGCGAATGTTTCATAGACGGAGTGTTCTATCCTAGTGTCACTACAATCATGGGAGCCGCTCCAAAACCGTGGTTACAAAAATGGAAAGATAAATGGGGTATTTTGGCTACTCGCAAGTCAAAAATCGCTAGTGCTGTCGGAACAGAGTGGCATAGATGCATTGACAGTCTCTTGAATACCGGAGTTTACGGGGTGATGGCCCCTACAGCCGACGGAATAGCAATGCCGTCCCTCATCCCCCGCGTACAGGGCATGATGAAGTCTTACGAGGGATGGCTTGCTAGTGTGCGAGGAGAATTGTGGGCAACTGAGTTGAAGGTAGTGAGTCGCAAGTATGTTTATTCTGGCACTTTAGATGCGGTTATATGTCTGGGGAAGAAACTATACATCGCAGACTGGAAGACAAGCGCGAGAATATATGATGACTATGGAATGCAACTTGCGGCCTATGCTCAAGCATATGCGGAAGAGAATGGGCCTCAGCCGAAGTTAGGGCTTATTGTTTGTGTGTCTAAAGACAAGCCGCACTTTAAACTTACCACAAAAGAGTTCAAGCTCGGCAAGCGGGTATTCAAACAGTTCATGGAACTGAGAGAGATGTTTGATGATATACGTGATGAGTCGGCCTCTACAATCCAAGGGAGAACACAATGAAAAAACCACCGTCACAGAAGCGTCAAGCAGTCAAGAATCTCAAAACAGCCATTCGGATGTCTCGCAAGATAGCGCGGCAAGTTAATAGAAAACTGGAATCGCTGGCTCAGTGGAACAAGATCAAAGCGGCAGCTCAGAATGAATTGGTGAGAATATGCGGCCTAAAGTAAAGCTATCGACGGAAGATATAGAAACAAAAATCCACTCAAACTGGAATAGTATCAACGCTAGGTTTTATTTTGCCCAGGTTCTGTCGGGGGAATGTTCCGTGGAAGATACACTTGACGATCTCCTGAGTCTAGACCCAAGAGATTGTTTGTGTGATTATTGTGAGGAGCGGAATGCATGGAAGGACTTAGGAGCGAAATGATGGAATTTGCCCTCAACTATGCCCGAATGGGTTTTCCAGTGTTTCCTTGCAGACCGATGGGCAAGGAACCTTTGGGGTCACTTGTTCCAAATGGCTGCCTCGATGCCACAACCAATGAAGAAATTATAAGAGGATGGTGGACAAAATGCCCGAACGCAAACATAGGACTGGTGACAGGCAAGACGAGTGGACTGGCTGTGATAGATTTAGACGGGCCGGAAGGAATTGCCTCGGGAAGACGCTTAGGGCTTCGATCCACAGTATCAGTCTTGACGGGGAATGGCGAACAACTCTATTATACGGACCCGAATGGGTCGTTAGGAAACTCTGTCAAGAAGCTATCAGCGGGCGTAGACACGCGAGGGAATGGTGGATACGTCGTGGCACCCCCAAGCCTACATCCAAATGGAAAACGGTATGCATGGAAGGGAATGCCTTTGTCGCGTACCGCGTTATCCCCTCTGCCCCTCTTCGCCGTGGATCAAAAATCCGCGCCTTCTGGTACGACGAGTACCCTACGCAAACCGTCCGACTGGATAGCGGACGCTTTGGAAGACATGCGTAAAGGCCATGTACACAATACTCTCATCAGTGTGCTCGGAAAGTTCAGGACTCATAATTTTAGTGAAGAGGACACGTATCGTCTTCTTCAGCCCCATGCGTTGCTGGACGGCAAGCCCTATGAAGGTTTGCGTGCCAAGATTTCGGAAATATGGAAGCGTTATCAACCGGGGGCGGCTGTGCAAGGCCCGTCACGGTCAGAATCAATAGATGCGTTCCTAACTGACATAAAAGAGGTGGACTGGATATGCAAACCCTTCGTAGCAAAAAAGTCGATAGGATTCGTGGCTGGCTTGCCCGAAACACTGAAAACGTGGTTATGCGCCGATTTAGCTGTGGAGAGTGCGCGGGACGATGGTATGTGGCTTGGACTATTTCCCGTGACAAGCTGCAGGGTCTTATTCGTGGACCAAGAGCGTTGGAAAGGCGAGACACAACGTCGTTTCACTTCGCTTCTTGCAGCCAAAGGTTTGACACACTCGCAGTTAAAGGATCGTCTGTTTATGAAGTGTGGGACGACTATTCGCTTGAATATAGATGCTTCGTATCAGGCCTTTCGAACAGAACTACTCGAAATGCGACCAGAGCTAGTGATCGTGGATAGTTTCGCCACCTTTCATACAAGCTCAGAGAACGACCGCACGGAAATTCAGAAAGTGCTTGAACGGGTCAAAGAACTGCGAAATGAAATTGGATGCACATTCATGTTTGTCAACCATGAAACAAAAATGGCTTTCCCTAATGGAGAGCCGCAGGGTGAACCGACAATGGGCACAATGGCGGGAAGTATTGGAATCCCAGCTTCTGCTGAGTTCATGTTGACAGTTCGCAAGGTGGAAGATAATACATCAATGGTGTGGCATACGAAGTCAACATTGGCCCAAAAAGCCAAACCCTTTTATGCATCTGTTGTTGATGTCCCTGAAGGAATAGTCGTCAAAGGTATTAACAACTAATGGTGAAGATAATTTTATGTTGGTGGTGTGGGAAGCGGAATCGAAAAGGCATGTGCGATATTTGCTGGTTAGAGTTTTCAAGATGGATGATGCTGGGGGAAAAATGAAATTTGACTACTACAAGATCATGCCTGAATGGACGACAAAATATTCTCCGTTTGATATGGGCTACAACTATGCCCATTACTTCCGTGCACCGCATAGATTCGTCCATGACCTTTATAATCGGGTGAAGTGGTTTATCCAACGGGGGCAGCGGGGCTATGCCGATTGCGATGTGTGGAGTCTTGACTTCTATCTCTGCAGATGGATGCCAGCGGCTTTGAAAGTATTGGAAACGAATAATATCGGCCATCCCATCGGCATGACCCGCCGCGGCTGGAATACTCGTCTACGGATCATGCGGGAAGGCTTTGAAGCGGCACACGAGATTGGGGATAAGATGCCGGATCGACCTGAGTTCAATCGGCTTGAACGAAAAATGAATAAGGGGCTCAAAATGTTCTCTAAACATTTCTTGAGTTTATGGGACTAATCATGGAAAAAATTTGCCCAGTATGCGACCTGCCGTTCAAAGACAATCAAAAGATTGTCGCCGTTATGCTGTCAGAGTACAAGGAAATACCGAGTTCGGTGAACTTTGCCATCCAACAGCCGACGCAATGCCTTGAGATAGTCCATTCCAGTTGCTATGACTGGGAATACCATGATTCATCCGATGACGGCGGTCACGGGGAGATAAACTGATGCCCATCACCAAAGAAAAAATGCAAGAATTAGAGCGAGATGGTACAATTAGGTTATTTATGGACGGAGATTCATGGTGTGCAACTTATTGGGATTTTTATAACCTACAGGAATCTCCCGCAGGTTTTGGAGACACACAGCTCGAAGCAGTGAATGCTCTATTGGAGGAATGTCCTTTATGACTATTGATGAATTGGTTCGAGAAGCACATGGAACCGCTGTTGACAAGGGTTGGTGGATATATCCGCGCACAGCCCTTGAAATACATGCTCTGATCCACTCAGAGATTGCAGAGGCCACAGAAGCCGCGAGGATTGGCAAAGTGGACCTACAACTCGAAGAACTGGCCGATACGATCATCCGCATCGCGGATTACTGCGGCTATCGCGGCTGGGATTTAGCCCAAGCTCTTGAAGTGAAGATGGCCTACAATAAAACCCGGTCATTCCGGCATGGTGGTAAATCAGCATGAAAAAGAAATTGAAATTCGACACTTATTTAGCTGGCGGTATGCATGGCCGTCTTGGCCGTGATGTCTTGAATGAGCGCGAACAAGCTCGTGCTATATGCAAGGAATTGGGCCTGAAACCCTATGATCCAGCACTGGACGAAGTTATTCCAACAGACAAGGTTATAGATGCAAAACCTGATCTTCGTCGGATGCGCTGGTTCGTCGATAAAGACTTCAAGAATCTTGATAAGTGTAAATCCATCACCGTATTGACGGGTGATAAGTCAAGTTCGGGGACAGCTTGGGAAATGGCTCGGATGTTCTTCAAGTGGAAGCGGCCCATCATCCTTATTGCGCCCAAGATGTATGATAAGCGTTTGTGCAACTTCACTACGATACTCGCTACGAAAATCTGTGCAACACAGCTCCAAGCCCTGAAATGGGTTCGGGCAAATATATAAAAGGAGAACTATAATGCCATTTACTACGAGCGAAGCACGGCACATAACAGACACGTTGGGTCCGCAGGTGGTGGGCGATAGGTGCTTCATATTCTACCGGCAGATGCTAAGGGCGTGGCGGGCGTCTACACGCTGGACTATCGCGCATGAATTGTACCGTGACATGGTGCTGCTGGCGAAGGAGTGTGAAAATCCCGGCTTAACAACTCCGCCCTCCGAGAAGATAGACGATCAAGCGGCCAGAGAACTTGCGTGGCAGGTGTTTTTCCAGCTCCACGTCATGCCATACGAGATTCAGATGCGGACACTCAACGGGGAAATCGACTACTAAAATGGAGAATCGAAAAGCTGAACTGGAAACTGTCAGTAGAACATCCAAGTTGATCGCAGGTGTTGATGTCGTCCTCTCGGCGATCTGTGCAATAGATGGAAATGCGTATTTCGCAGTGTTCATGGTGCTGGCTGGGCTGATGTGGGTATACAGTGTGTACATCCAATCAAAAGCGGACGGAATAGAGGGAGAATAAAATGGCATTTGAAACAAAGGATAGCGGCAAACGTGAAGAGTTTTCGACAGGTATGGTGCGTGATACTCAGGATGACAAACCACGATACGATCTCATTGATAGACCTTTTCTTAAACGATGGGCTGAACTGATGGCCAGAGGAGCAAAAAAATATGGAGAGAATAATTGGCGAAAGGCTGCTACGGTGGATGAGTTGGCTCGTTTCCAAGCTTCCGCAACTAGACATCTATTCCAATGGCTGGATGGTGACATTTCCGAGGATCATGCAGCGGCGGTGGCGTTTAATCTGGCAGGCGCAGAAATGGTCCGCGCGAGACTTGCTGGAAAGAAAGCGGATTTAGCATTTTGAATAAACGCATTGTCATCGTAGACTTTGAAACATATTTCGACCGCAAGGCCGGGTATGATTTACAGTCGATCAGTATAACCGAATATATCCGGGACTCACGTTTCTGGCCGCTGGGGCTTGCTTATCGTTTCCTCGACGATGAAAAAACGCATTGGCTGGCTGGAAATCATGCGATTGAGGCTTGGGTAGGCTCTGTTGACTGGGCAAACACCATTGTAGTGGCGCATAATGTAAAATTCGATGGCTCTATCCTCGTGTGGCGTTATAAATGCCGCCCCCACGCTTGGGTGGACACCGTTGCGGTCGCCAAAGCAGTATTGGGTGAGAATGTCTCCGGCTATTCACTGAAACGTCTCGCGGAATACCTTGGTCTGCCAGTTAAAGGGGAAATGCATTGCGAAGGCATTGTACACCTTACACCACAACAGGCAGAAGAGTTGGGAGTGTATTGTAAGAACGACGTAGACTTGTGCAAAGGAATTTATGAAAAACTCATGCCGTCCTTTCCAAAAAGCCAGTTACCCGTTCTGGACTGGACCGTTCGATGCTTTATTGAACCCCAGCTGGAACTCGATAGAGATGTTCTTCAAAAAGGAGTCGAAGATGAGAAAAAAAGGCGTGAAGACATCATCAAAAAAAGTGGAATCAGCAAAGAAGTTCTTTCAAGCAATAAGAGATTTTCAGAGTATCTTGCGGGCCGAGGAATACCCGTGGCCACCAAACTATCAAGCCGGACTGGAAAGCACATTCCCGCTTTCGCTAAAACAGATAGCGGACTCGATGCGCTCAAGCAAATTCAACCTGAACTCTACGAAGCCCGCATCGCCAGTAAATCGAACCTCTTGGAAACTAGAGGTGAAAGTCTTTTGGCTGTTGCTAAAACGGGATTGTTCCCGTTTGATGTCGGATTTTCTGGGGCTGTTCAAACCCATCGTTTCTCAGGCGGTTCGGGAGCTGGCGGCAATCCGCAGAATTTTACTCGCAAAAGTTTCCTTCGAAGTGCTGTGTGTGCTCCCGCCGGTAATTCTCTTGTTGTTGGCGATTTTACTGCGATAGAACTGCGTATCCTTGCATGGCTGTGCAATGAGCCGCGCTTGATAGGCAAACTCCTGAATGACGAAGATGTTTATTCGAATTTTGCCTCTCTCTACTATGGTCGTATAATCCTTCCCAAAATAGCAAGCCCTGAGAGGCACTTTGGGAAGTGTTCCATTCTTGGTCTGGGCTACAACATGGGCGCGAAGAAGTTCAGACTGACGGTTAAGAATCAGACAGGACAGGATATAAGTGAGGAGGATGCATGGAAGACAGTGAGGCTTTATCGGGAGACGTACTTCAATGTCCCGAAGCGATGGGAACAGGCCCATGCACTTTTGCCACTTATCGCGTCGGGCAAGATCGGCTGTATTTGGTTTGCACCGTTCATCAAAGTAAAGAAAAACGCGCTTATTTTGCCTTCAGGGTTGGAAATCAAGTACCCCAACCTCCGGCAATTAGGTGAAGACTGGGTATATGATGTGTACCATAAAGTGTATGAAGCAGAGACGACAAACCTCTATGGAGGTAAGATTATCGAGAATATTTGCCAAGCTCTTGCCGGAGAATTATGCAAGGAAGCTATTGAACGAGCTGAACGAAATGGGTTGCATTGCGTCGGGCAAGTGCACGATGAGGTGTTGGCTATTAGTAGTGATCCGAACGCATCGAAAATCCTTAGAGAAGCGATGGAATGTTCACCGCGATGGATGCCAACGATGCGCCTAAAAGCTGAAGTTGGAACTGGGAGGAACTGGAATGAAAGTAAAGCATAATTCACTCAAGCAACAAAGGATCAGTGCTGAACTCGAACTCATAATCGACGAGTTTGCGCGTGCAATGCGATCGGCCAACAAAGAGTATATTGGAAAATTCGGTGGTTTCACAATGAACCTTGCAGGAGCATGGTGGAAATATCAGGAATTTTGCGTTAGGAATCCCATTGAAAAAGCCTAAGAGATTTATCCTCTCAGCTTTTCTCAAGAATGCATTGAGACGACTGAGCTATAAAATCCGGGCGAGAACAGAAGCCTATGCAGCCGTCCGTATTCCAAGACCTGCGGATTGGCCCAACCAACGTGTTAAATGGGTAGTCCCATGCGCGGTATGCACCCACTTGTTTGAAATGGGTGATACACAGTGCGATCATATCGAACCGATTATTCCAGTGACAGGTTGGCCATTGGCTCCCGAAAGTAAACTGTATGAGCTTGAGCCGAATGCCAAGGACATGAACGTGCTTATCTACCGCACGTTTGTCTCAGCAGATAAACTGCAGATTCTATGTAAACCGTGCCATAAAGACAAATCTGCATTGGAAAATGCAAAACGGAGTGGAAAATGACCGACGACAAATTCGCGGCGATGGCGGAGAAAATAGTCCGTAAATTACATTCTGGATGTTCTCCAGAATGTGAAACGCCAGAAGGGGAAAAGGTGGGATTTGATGAGGCGGCATGGGTACTCGAAGCCCTCCGCGCGGTCGACAAAGAAGCGCGAGACAAAGAGCGCGAAAGCGTTGTGCAGTACGGAAAAGAGCAACGATGGGAAGCCCGCACCGCCGCACTGGAAGAAGCGATGGAAATAGCTAGTGAGCATAATGGTTGTGTCGATACCAAATGCCTTAGTGAAAGTAATTGCGGGGCTACGATTTCCAACGAAATCTACGACCGCATCCGCACGCTCAAGGGGGATTTGAAATGAAAGAGACCATACAACAGATGCGAATTGAGATTGAACCTATAGAATATTCTCATATGTTGCGTTTACGCTTTCGTATTACGACTAATGCCAAGGACGAAGTTTGCTATGACAAGCTTTTTGATCGAAACGATTTTAAATCTTACTTTCGATTTATGGCGGAAGAAGGTTTACGCAAGATCGAGGAACATATGTTTACAGACGTAGGGTTGAACCCATGACCCCCACGCGAGGGTTTTCGGTTTTGTTCTGGGAGAAAGTAAATAAGACAGCGGATTGTTGGTTATGGATGGGAGCACAGATTCCGAAGAATGGATTCTCTTACGG
>Ga0265318_10001073_pt1 | contig 17169 bp, 26 predicted proteins | sample 4821metaG_FD_192431 | JGI IMG/M metagenome (GOLD analysis project Ga0265318, IMG submission 192431) | Rhizosphere microbial communities from Carex aquatilis grown in University of Washington, Seatle, WA, United States - 4-8-21 metaG | ecosystem: Host-associated > Plants > Roots > Rhizosphere >... | reverse complement strand
CCCGGATGGATATCCGCGAATGGAGCTGGAAACGCGAACAACTAGGCGTCGGCTGTGGCTGGACCGAGGGGAACCGTGGGTCTACGTGGATTCAGGGGACAATTGTCAGCCCGGTAGCGCCGGGCCGCAAGTGGCCGATCTGCGCGGGGCTTGCGACGAGACCCACAACGCAGCCCCGTGTCCTGGCTGCGGCCTGCGCCGCTGCCTAGATGCCGAGTGGGGTCTGTGCGTGAAGTGCGGCCAGGAGCGCAGGGAGCGCGCCAGGCTGGGCACTGACCTGGTGGACGACATCCCGGAAGCTGGCGAGCATAGCGAGGGTCCAAGTTGCGCCTCCTCGCTCGTGCGAGCGCTGGCCGGGGTGCCACGTATCGGGGATGTCCTCGAATCGGAAAACCCGTCAACGTTGCAATGGGAGAGTGTGCGGGTTGAGGGTGCGCGGATATCTGACTGCTCATTCGTGGTGCGCACGCTTGATGGGCTGTCGGGGTGGCGGGTTGCGTTCGGGGGTATGAAGTGGCGGTGGCCTGCCCGTGAGTGCGTCGGGTATGAGCAGGGGTGCGCCTGCAAGGTGTGCCTGTCGAAGTCGCGCAAGTGTGCCCGCAAGGGTTGTGCGGTTGAGCGCATGTGGGGCGGGCGGTTCTGCAAGGGGCACCAGGCCTGCGCCTCGTCCGTCTCTTGCGACAACCTGACCGCGGTGCCGCCTGCCTGCGGACTGTGTGGGGACACCGGCAAGGTGTTCTGTGAACTCAACCTCTCGATGGAGCCGTGTCCGAGGGGGTGCGCTGTCCCCGTGGCAACTGCGATCTCCGAAGAAGCCGAGCAACCGAACGACAAGCAGGGCCGGGACTGGGAATTCGAGTGGGAGGCTCTGGCCGAGTGCCCGGACCTTGATCCGAGGACTGTTGCCGCCTGCAAGATTCTCCGCGATCTGGAGGTGGCCCGGTGAGAACCGTCATTCCAGGGGAGCGCCTCACTACCTGCACCACGTGCAAGGGTGACGGCTTCATCGGACGCCTCTGCCATAAGGTGCGCTGCTGGGTCTGCTCTGGCCGGGGAGCGATCTACGTCGGGGACTTCAAACCCTCGCGTTCGGTGACAAGTCTACGGACCAAGCGCACCCTTGAAAAGCTAGGGGTGCGAGCGTGAGTCGCCGCAAGTGGTCCCTCGCCAAGTGGCTGCTTGTGCCGCTCGTGCTTGTGGCCTTCATCTTCATCGGCCTCGGGCGCTTGCCTTCGGTGATGCGGAAAATCGGCTGGGTGCTCGCCGAGCCTTGGCGCTACTGGATGAGGTGGGTGTGGTTCGCGCTACGGCTGGCCATTACCTGCCCGTGCTTCTATCTGGCCATCATCATCGCCATGCCGGCCATCGTGGTCGCTGGCACCAGGGGAGCCGATGCGGTCTTGAGCTCAATCGGTGGGCCCTTCTTCGCGCAGATTGAAAGGGGGCCGTGATGCGTGCCTGTCTTTGGATTCCGGGAACCTTCTCCCTGACGAACCAGATGCTCTCGAACCTTCGGGCCGCGGGCTACGCCAGGGGCAGGGCAATCCGTGGTGCGGTCGATGCGTTCGAGCAAGAGACCAAGGCGATACGGCGTGCGGCGAAGGCGGCCGTGCGCCGCTCATCATTCGGTGTGCTGGAGGGCGTGCCCTGGGACGAGGTAGAGCTGGAATTCTGGGTCTTCGGGCATCGCAAGCACGATCCGGATGCTTGGTATCTGCTCGGCAAGGCTGTGACTGATGGCTTGGGGGACGCTGGCGTGTTCGCTTCGGATAGGTTCTGCATTGGGGGGACGGCGGGGCGCGTACTGACCACGCTTGAGGGTGAAGCGTGCCGGCGGGGCTACGCGAACGAAACCATGGAGAGCGAGGTTGTGCCACTAGACCAGCCGGGGGTTCTGGTGTGGATGATGGCGGCGGGGCGGTGCGGTCATGCGTAGCCTGCGCGTGGTCTTCGCCAACTCCAAGGACAGTCGAGCGCACCCCATCGTCTCGGCCGACGTCATGACGGTTGCGCCGCAAGCGGTGGCCTGCGAGCTGCGCAAGTGGCTGGATGCGGCGGTCAAGGCTGCTTCCACTTCGGGCGCGTGCGTGACGTTCTCGGTGTCGGTCCATCAATTCGGGGCGGACTGCGACCACGAGGTGCCATCGTGACCGGGACACAAGCGATCTTGCCGGCGACGCTGCCCACCCCTGCGCAAGCTCGCAACAACCTGCGCGCCTGCCGCAACGAAGTGAAGGAAAAGACCAACGTCGCCGAGGGCATGAAGGACCGCCTAGACGCCGCCAAGGAAGAAGAGAAAGAGGCCGCCGCCGAAGTCGAGCAAGCAGAGCGCGATCTGCTCGAAGCCGATGAGGACTCAAAGGAAGAAAAAGTTGCTTCGGTGGCTCATCACAAGGCGTGGAGGCGTCTCGAACGTGCACGCCTCGACAAGGACAAGGTCAAGGCAACCCTCAAGCTCGCGCGCGGGGAGGCGCGGGCGGCGGCCAAACGGCTCGCCGCGGCCCGTGAAGACTTGGAAGCGATCCGGGAAGGGAAGCGTGTGAAATGACTTTTCACGGTGTGAAGACAGACGAGACCGGGCTTCACGCCGAAGACTGCGATTGCGTGCGCTGCGATGCCGGCTATCGGCCGACACCGCTTGAACGGGCGGCAGCAAGGAGGGCGCTCGCTCTGCGCAGAGCTGAAGAGGCAAGGCGAGCACTCGAAGCCGCGAAGAAGGTGGAGAGGCCGATACGACCGCGCCTCGAACCGCCGCGGCCCATCGTGCCGCCGACACCTGAACAATGGGACGAACTGAGAAAACTACGAAAGGACCTAGGAAAATGAACGAAACAGCAAGTGCGAGTGGAATGACCGTGAATTTTGAGCTTAAGGACATGACGCTGGCAAAGCTCGGCGACATGCGCGAGACCTTGGCGGCTTTGAACGTGGCTGCGCCGAAGACGTTCGAGGATGACCCCTTCTTGGCGGCTCACATGAAACGCGCGGCCGTCATCTTGCTCGAAATCGAGTATCGAGCACGGCGCGCGTACGAGGATATTCTGCATTTTGCGACCGTGCCAGGGGACCCCGAGCCCCCCGCGGCCGACAAGCCCAAGCGGGTTAAGCACGCGTTCGATGCGGCGGGTGCTTGCACCTTGGAACATGTGCTGGGGGTTCCCTGCGCTGAGAAGCGCAAGCGGGCGCCGCGGGCGGTGGCTGCGGCGGGGAGTGGGGAGGGTTCGTCGACATGACAGTCGGCGATCTGCTCGACGAGTTGCTGGACGGGCCGTATCCGAGGGACTACGCGGAGGAAGACGAGTGAACGCTGGACTTTATCTGCGCGTCTCGACCGACAAGCAGAGCGAGGAGAATCAGGAACCCGATTGTCTGCGCCTCTGTGCCGCTCGTGGCTGGACACCGGTTATCTACCGGGAAACCATGAGCGGCGCCAAGAAGCGGCCAGTGTGGGACTCGCTCCGCGAGGATGTGAGACTAGGCAAGGTGCAAGCGGTCGTGGTCTGGGCGCTCGACCGTACCGGACGCAACCGCGTGCAAATTGCCCATGACCTAGGCGAGCTGTTCAGGTTTCGCGCCGAGGTGGCATCGGTCAAGGATTCGTGGCTGGACCAAGCGACGGGGCCGTTGCGCGATCTGCTGGTGCAAATCCTCGGGTGGGTGGCAGAGGGGGAGCGTGCCCGCTTGATTGAGCGCACGAACGCGGGGCTTGCTCGCGCTCGGTCGCAAGGAAAGAAGCTGGGCCGCAAATTCATTCCGGATGAGTTGCGGGAGAGTATCCGCCAGCTCTGGGAGCGAAAGAACCCAATCAAGGGCATCGCACGCGCCCTCGTGGTGCCCGAGTCGACCGTACGCACCTATGTGCGTCGCTTCGAAGCTGAGGGGGGCGCGACAAAGGGTCCCGAACGAAAGGCAGGAAAATGACCAAAAACCGAACGAATCGAAAACCGAAATCAGAGCGCGACAATCGACCGATTGTCGCGAGTTTGTTGGCTTTTTGCAAAAGCGCCCCGCGGGTGCGGACAACCCCTGAAGAATACGTCACTTTTCGCCAGTTTGTGGATTTTGGCTTCAAACCCAAAATCCCTGCTGAACCCGGCCGGGCGGATTCCCGGAACCAATCGAAAGGGAACGAACCATGAGAAACACGATCTGTATCCTGCTCCTAGTTGGCCTGGCCGCCTGCGCGACCACGGCTGCGACCACGCCGGCGACCGAGCCCGCGCTGACCAAGGCTCAACTGGTCTATGCCGACCTGGCCGCCTGCGTCGCGGGCAATCCGGAGACCATCGCCGCTAAGCAGGCGGCTATTACCTGCCTCGCGGGCGTGGTTGCGTCCGACTCTGCGATCTGCAAGGCGCAAGAGGGTGTGGTGCTCGCCTTCACGGCGGATGAGGCGGCCTGCCTGGTCAAGCTCGAAGCTGCGAAGCTGCCCTAGGTTGCCAGTGTGACAAATTCGCTCGCGGGAATCTCGCGGCCCGTCGGCATGTAGCGCAGATCGGGGTCGCGCCGCGAGCGCTCGAAAAATCTGAACTGTCGCCAGGCGCGGTCGAACCACACGGTGATGCCCCGCCTGGCGAAGTTGTTTCTATCGGCCATCGCTAGCGCGCGTTCCGCCGCCTCTTCCTGTGAGTGCGCGAACCCCACGCCGAGTAGGTGACAGTCCATTTGCCACCACACGAGTTGCGCCGTCTCCCCGGTAAGCTCGTGCGGGACGATGCTGCTCTCCGCGCGTGGCGGTACCGTAAGCAGCGCCATCATCGGCGCGAATGGCATGCGCTTAGGGTCGGGCTGCACGACGTCGAGCCGCGAGCCTGCCTTGTACTTGCGGCGCAATTCGTCGCCAAGCTCTTCCAGGGTTGACGGCCGATCCTTCCGAACGTGGGTCAAGATGGTTGTGCTCATGCGCGCAACGGTAGCACGACTTGCGCAATTCGTGCCACTCGTGCGCAAGGAGCTTGTGCAAGCGCAAGGCGTTTACCGTCGCTGGCGCTTTCGCGTGCGTAGCACGATTTGACAAAAACGTGTCACGCGCGCATCATTTGCGCATGTTCGGCATCAAGACGTCGCTCCCGCCTGGCAAAGCCGCAGCGCATGAAATCTTTCTTGGCTTCGCCGCCATGGAGTCGAGCGAGAAGGAGCTAGTTGCGGAACTGCTTGTCCGCATTGCGCCGGGCCTGGCTGCGCAAGGCGCACATGCGCAAGGCTTGCCCATGGGCAAGATTATTCAGACGCTGAAAAAGGCGTTCTGGGCCGCCTGGACTGGGCTGCGGAGCCCTACGAAACTGGCGGAAACGCTGGTTAAGGCGCTCGAAACCGAACCCGAGGGCGCAGAGTTGCGCACCTTCACGGCTGCGGTGGCGGAACGCGTGGCGGCCGCCGTTGCTCCGCCTGCGCAAGGCGATAAAACCCCGTGAGTACCGCGCCTTGCCCTGGTCGCAATCACTTTTGGGACCGCCAGCCGGCCGGGCCGGGTGCGCATTGCCAGCGTTGCGGCCAGGCGTTCGGTTCGCGCGCCAAGCGCAATCCGCCGCCCGTCGAGCCTGCGCAAGGCGAAGTCTACCGCGTGCCGAAGGTCAACGTCAGCACAGGAGAAGTCACCATCTTGGAAGCAACCTTTCCGCCTCCGTCTGACGAGCTGGCCGCCCGTCGCGCTCGCAATCCTGCGCTAGCCGCACGCTGGGCCGTGTCTGCGCAAGCTGAATCCACCCACCCGCCCGAGGCTGCACCCGCATCGCCAGCGGAATCCTCCGCCGCTGGCGATGCGGGAACACTGTCGGTGACTGACGCCGAGGCTGAGCGCCTTGCGGAGATGCTCAAGCCGTACGTCGCCGACGGGCTGCTTGGCGTCGAGCGCTGGATTATCGATTGGCGCGGCTACGTGCCAAAGGACATCCCCGAGGACCAACGAGAGGAGCTAGCCGAATGCGTGGAAGTCATCCTCCGCCGCTGGCTACCAGACGTGGCGGTGGGGCCGTACGCGAAGATAGGATTTGTGTTGGCCATGAGCTACGCGGCGATGCGCGTCGGGGCGGGGAAGAAGCCGACCGAACAGAAGGAACCGCCTGCGCTTTCTCGCATTGGTGTAGAGGCTACCGCGCCGAAACCGGAGACCCCGCCGCCTTCGTCCCCATCGCCCTTCGCCCCACGCCCCGCGAGTCCGCTGGGCGCAAGTGGTCCTGTCGAAGCTGCGGTGCCTCATGCGTAGGACTGACAAGAAACGCGCTGTGCAAGACGTGCAACGACAAGCACCAAAGAAGGCGGGCGGCGCTAAATCAGCGCAACTACCGCCGCCGCAAGGCGGTCCTGCGCCTCGCGCGCCTGCGCAAGGCAAGGCGTCAGCGCCAAGCGCAAGGCGCTTGTGGATAAGTCGGGAAGGAACCCACGCCCAAGTCATCGACGTAGTCTTGGAAGGCGTGCCCAAGGTCGTGCGTTCCGTGCGCGTTCTGCTCGTAGGGGCCAGTCAGAAGGGCAAGACTACATTCGGCAAGAAACTGTGCAAGGCGCTCGCCGCCCGTGGCTCCTGCGGAACGCTCGTCATCTTTGACCAGAAGTTCCCAGACCTGGTTCAGTATGACGGCCAGGTCGTGACCTCGGTCGAGGGCTTGCGCAAGGCGATCTTGGACGGTGCGCCGGTCGTGGTTTGCCGTGCGCCGCTGACCGCCGAGGAGGCGGCCACTGCCGTGCGCGAGGCGGCCGAATGCGGCGAGCGCGCAACCCTGCTCGTTGACGAGGTTGTCCCGGTTCTGAAGGTCAACGCTGCGACCGGCGAGCCGATGAATCAGGTCTACTGCGGCCCGTCGCTGATTTGGCTGTGCCTGCAAGGCGGCGGGCTTGGTGCAAGCTATATCCAGCTGTGTCAGCTGCCCAAGATGGTTCCTGGCTCTTTCGTGGACAACGCGACCGTCTACGTCGTCTTCGGGACAGGGGGACGCTCGCTCTCCTACTCCGTCGACGATTTACGCCTTGTGCCGCGCGAGGCATCCGCGACCGTCGCCGGACTGCGAGTCGGTGAGTGCTGCGTGTTCTTTCCTGATAGGGATTGGGACCGCACCGTGTATTTAAGCCCCGCGTAACCCTGCGGGGTTCACGGGCAGACGGGGCCGCGTTCCAAGGGCGCGGCCCTTTCCTTTTCCGCCTTGCGCGCCAGTGCCTTGCGCAGGCGTTAGCGCCTAGTGCACGTTTTCCCCTCGCTGGCACTTCGTGTGCGGCTGCGCCTTGCGCTCTATGAAACAACTGCGGGGCATACGCGACACCTCATCGCGAAACTTTGAAAGGGACTCAACCATGGCGGACATTGCAGGACAAGCGACCAAGGCACCTTCGGTGCTCTGGGCATTTATCAAGGCGCACTACGTGATTTTCACTGCGCTAATCGTGGCCGCGTTCGTGTTCGCGATGGCGAAAAAGGATGCGATTGTAGGCGTGTTCACGACCTACGGCGCGGATGGCAAGACGCCCTCGACCGTTGCCGGTGACAAGTTGCCCGCATTCCTGCGTAAGTGGATTACCGGCGCAACCGTCGCTGTCCTCGTGCTCGTGCTCAGTTCCGGCGATGCGCTGGCTGCCGTGGGGCACGTCTCGCACGCTGTGCAATCGCTTTGCGCTGGCGCGCCTTGCGCTGGCCCGGCCGCGCATGGCTGGCTGTATAGTCACGCGTTCCAAGTTGTAGCCTGGCTGGCTTCGGCCGCTGGCTCCGTGGCCTTCGGCCTCGACCAGTTCTCCGCGTGCGATACCCTGGACTTGCAAGAGACCAATGGCGGCGAGTTTCTCAACGTTGCCGACGGTGTGACCGCCACGAAATCGCAAAGCCTGTACCTCAAGACGGTGGGTCACAGCACGACCAAAAACAAGGTTCCTCTGTACGCCACGGACTTGACCATCGAGATGCGGGCCACCATCGGCCAGGCCACCACGGGCACCGCGACGCTCGACGACCAGGACATGGCGCGACTCATCGACTACGTGGTCATCAAGCCTCCGCTGATGGGTAACTTGACCGATGAGAAGTCCGGCAAGGGCACCGTCATTGACCTGGTGACTCGCTTCCTGGCTGACCAATTCGAGCGCTCGGGAGATGCACCCATGGTCTCCATCGTGGTCCCCACTGTCTCCGGAAGCTCGACCGACGTCATCAAGTACCTGACTCGCCCCTTCGCCCTGCGCTTCCTGGATGCCCCGCTGACCACTTGCCCATGGTTGGGTCTCCTCCACAACATGAACGTCGCCGTCGGTGTCGCTCCCGACAACTGCCTGGCGGGCGTCTCGACCGGCGCGACCGTCGGCACGCGCAGCTTGCGCGCCTCGGTCTCCTACCAGGCTGTTCCGTTCTGGTACTACCCGCTGGTCGCGTACGACCGGGTTGACGCTCCGTCGTCCGGCTCAAACGGCCTGACCTTCAAAAACTTCGCCGGTCCCGGCCCGGACTGCACGCAGAAAGTCGACTACGTGCACACCATCGGCCAGCTCTCGAACCTCAAGGGTCTCGGCGGAAACCTCACCTTCGACACCATCACCAAGCTCTTGGCGCCGCGCTTCGGCCTTGACAGTATTACCAACATTTCTCACCTGGTGAAGGCGCGCATCCGCGCCCAGTACGCCGGGCACATTGGCGGACTCGACTATGCGAACTCTGGCAACTACGTCCAGGGCACCCTGAACGAACCCGGCATGGCGCTCGACAAGCTCCTGTTCTTCTTGCTCCGTCAGCCTTCGCTGAACATGCAGGTCCAGAACATGCTGATGATGGGGCCTAAGGATGAGCTGCCGATTCAGTACCTCACCTCGGGTAGTCGGACCGGCGAGGATGCCTTCTACTTCGGCGCGGTCCGCAAGTGCGACCCGTCGTTCATCTCGCAATGGCGCGCGCTTCCTGACTCGCGCCTGCCCGGCTCCATAGACCAGCAAATCCCTGTCACTGGCTGACCGCCATGGGCAAGGTCAGCCCCATAGTCTGGGTTGTCATCGCCGCGGCTGGCGGGTTGTTTATCTGGGCCTACATGAAGTCCAAGCAACCCGGCCAGACCGGCGGGGTCCTCGGTACCATCGGTGCTCTGTTCGGTGGCGCGGGGCATCTCGTGACCGGCACTGCGTCTACCGCTAAAAACGTAGGGGAAACCGCTGGAAGTGGCATCAAAGACGCAGTGAACGGCGCAGGTGGCCTCGTCAAAAACGGCGCGAACGGCGTGGTCAGCATCGTGAAAAGCGTCATGCCCTGGAACTGGTAACCCCGATGGACAAAGAGACCACTCTCATCGTCGCAATCTTGGGAGTGGTCGCGCTCCTCGGCGCGGTCTACCTCCTGACCAAGCCCCAACCCTCGCAGAACGATATCTCAATCTCTCAAGCCGCGACCCTGGTAGCCACCGTCGCGGCCATGTGGTGAAATCATGGGCCGGACAACCAAGTATCTCCTCATTGGCGCGGTCGTTCTGGCCGCGGCCTACTTCCTCTTCTCCAAGCCAAGCGCTACCGGCAAGGCGGGTTCCACCACAACAAGCGGGTGGGGCGGTCTCTTCACCGGCATCGGCAACGCGGGCACTGGACTTGGCAAGCTCTGGGGCTCCATCTTCGGTTCGTCCGATACGTCCGCGCCCGTGGACACCACGACCAGTTCAACCGGGGACAACTGACCCATGGATGCGGGCGACACCACGACCCCAATCATCGGGGTAGACGCGACCAAGGGTGGAGGCGCATCGGCGCTCTATCTGCCCCTGGAAGGGCCGCAAGAACTGGTACTCATCGTCGCTGGTGACAACTACGTGGGCGGCGAGGGGCCGAAGTCCGCCTATTTCGACATTTGGGGCTTTGACCCGCGGCTCGTGGTGGCTGTGTCTTTCCAGCGTTCGCGAAACGCCAACGTGGCCGACGGCATGAACACCAGCAATATCACGGCACAGGTTGATGCACATGTGCTTGTCAAGACTGCCGGCGGCGTGGTCACCGGGGCCGCGCTCCCAGTGGCCGATCTGTTCGTCAATGGCGGGGCGCTCGACATCGGCACGGAGGCCGACGGCTGCGAAATCGTATCGGCCGTGCAGGGCATCCGCTTCAATTTGGGGGCGCAACGCACCGGTGCCACCAATGTTGATGTCACCGTGACTGTCCAGGTTCGCCCAAACGTCGCTCTCATTTGCAGGGCTCTCGCGCAGTCCTTGCTTCTTGGTGTGACCGTGTCTCCGCAACGCGTAGGCGTGTCGTGGCCGTAAGATGGAAAGCCTCAAGAAACACTGGGTGCTCTGGCTATTCGGCGCTGGCGTGGTCTATTGGTTCCTTACGGGGTCAACGCCCATGATGAGTTTGCGCGCGCTCGTCGGCCGTGGCCGTCGCCTGGCGACGCTCCACCAAGATGCCGACGGCAACGGCACGGACGACATTGACGCCGCTATCGCGAGCGCCTCCGCCATCGTCGGCCATTCCATCTCGCGTGACGCCTTCGTGCTGGGCTGTGTCTCTGCGTCCGAACATTGGGACGCAGGCACCAAAGAGAAGGCACTCATGCAGCGAATCGTGATGAACGCTGCTTCCGACTCGGGAAATTCCATAGAGCAACAAGCGACCAGCGGCAAGGGCTTTGGGCACCAGTCGGGCCGCTACTGTTCGACGGTCAACGGCCTATGGGAAGATGACCTGGCTTGCGCTGAGGGAAACCTCGCGGGGTCCCTGCCTGACGATTCGCTCGACTCCAAGCACTGGGTTCACAAGTACGGGTTCACGTCGGTTAACGGCTACGATGACCTGTGTGCCAAGTGGTACGACGAGATGCGGATTGTCCCTATCGACGTGGGCGGCGTCTCAAGCTGCCGCATCTTCATCCCTGAATCGCAGGTGCAGTCGTGAGTGGAGCGATTGGCGCGTCGGGCTCTGGGCCGCTCGGCATGGTGCGCAGACATGGAAACCCGCTGGGTTCCAACCTTAATCCCGAAGTTGTGGACTACTACACGTTTGTCCACGGTGACGAGGTCCGCCCCTGTGGCTATTTCATCAAAGAGCGCAATTCGAACATCGTCTATGTGCGCGCGGTCGATGCGAATTACGGCGGTGGCTCGCAGGGACGTAGCTGGTTCTGGCTGCCACTCTACGGGACCGCAAACGATCTGTACAACAACCAGCCCGGCACGATGGGACTCATCGTCGCACCGCCCGCTCTCATGTTCGATGGTGATGGCTTTCTGGTCGGCGGCGACGTCAACATGGGCGGCGACTACCGCACGGCGCGAGTGTTCTACGTCTTTTTCGCCAAGACTCCCGGCTACACCTTGACCGACGCGCAAGCCCGCGCCCTATGGCCAGGCTACGATGTCTCGACCGCGTTCGGTGTGGACATCTCGGCCTCCGCATCGGTGACCGACGTCGCAAACGCGCTCGCGGCCCAGGTCCAGGGCATGGGGTTCACGGCCACCGTGGCGCTCATGGATGGCGACTCGCAAGGGCGCGCGGTGGTCTCGGCTACCGCAAATGTGCCTGGCATGCGCGCTGAACCGTGCGTGGCGTACCTCTCCGCTGGCGGCTCTGCGATCTCTGTGGCCAGCACAAATCCGGGACAGGACTCTCTCAACCTCATGCTCGGCGGCAAGATGGCGGCGGTCACCGCGCTGCAATCGCTCACGGGCGTTGATCCACAGACCAACAATCCCTTCAGTCAACCGGGCTACGTCGAGACCATGCGCGCTGGCGTCCAGCGTCCGCGCGAGCTGGTCGACATGGATTTTGAGGCCACGACTGATTTTTCTATCCCGCAAACGCTCGCTGATGGGAGTGGTTCTTTCGCCTTCAGCGATTCCAAACGCTATCGCATAACCGTTACCTTCGGAAACGGCCTGGGCGATTGCCTGGTGACGCTGGTCGGGGACAACGCTCTCTCATTTCACGGCCAGTCCATTACTACCGATTTGCAGGCGCTCGCGCCGGGGGATTTGGTCGTGGCGTCCAGCCCATCGACTGCAACCAACACGTGCCTCGCCATTCTCGAACCGTCCATCGACGGTGTGCGCGCCTTCCGATCTTTTGGTGGCTCATCTGCCGGTGTGCTTAATAGCGTCATTCTCTGTTCTGGCGCCACCCGCGACTCATACGTTAACGCGACCTTGCATTTCTCCGCGGGGCGCCCTGGTCATCTTCACATCGTCGAGGAGTCTCCGTAATGGCAACCGAGGTTGGGGAGAAGCGTTTCTGGCTGACGGCTCTGCTGGTCGGTGTGCTCTATGTGATGTGGCGCCACTGGACCGGGGTGCCTTCCGTGGCGGTCGCGACTGCGCCCACGTCAGCGCCCACGCAGACGCAGACGCCCGTGCAGTCAAACGTCCCCGTGCCGGTGTTCTACGCGACTCCGGATGTCGAGGCTCCGATTGACGCCATCGCTTCCACGCCGGCCTACATGCCCGAGGGTGTGCCGGCACAGAATCAGTTCGGCTGGCTGTCGAGCGAAGCGACGATGATGCTCAACATGCACGCCTATGTCGCCAGCGCCTCCGAGTTGGCGCGACCGTCGAGCGAGGGCACAGGTTGGTATGGCGGCCGGCGCTTATGGGACGCCTACCAGGACGCGCTGTCCGACCAGGTGACCGAAGACGACATCCAGCCAATCGTGCGAAACATCAACGCGGTGCTGGCCCAGAACGACGCCGACAACGCAGATAACGGGTTTCTCCCCAATGGCGCGGAGCCTTCGTACTAATGCTCTACGGTGACAATCTCGGCAAGGCCGTACGCGCTGGCTGCACCTACCAGCAAGCGACGGACATCCTCGGTGTCATCGAGAAGGCAATCAACGACTGCTATTCGTCGCTCACTCTCTATTCGAACTGGAAAGCCAGCGGCACCCTGGACACCATCAATCTCGCCGTGCTCTCCGCCATCGTGCCCGAGGATGCCGCCGCCGTGAAGCCTGAGCTAGACACCGAGCTGGCTGGCCTGTGGGCTTTCGACACCATGGTGCAAAGCGAGATTGCCGCCGGCCAGGGTGACGCGCCCTTGCCTGATGACTACTTGACCACGCTGCAAGCTCACGCTGCATCGGCGAGCATCACCGTAAACGAGTGCGACTCACTCTTCCACACGTCCGTTCTGCAACAGGTGAACGACGCCATTGTCCCGGTGGTCGGGAATTTTGCCGACAAGATAGCCGCCACGCTTTCGACCTTCCTTGGCAATCTCATCGCCGGGCTTTGGCCGTATCTCCTCGGCGCTGGCGTGGTCGCATATCTCGTGCTGCGAAAGAAGGTGGCCTGATGGAAAACCTCAAGAACCTCTGCGTGGTCCTCGTGCTCATCGGCGTCGCCTGGGCCGCCGCCAACTGGACCTTGATTTCCAACGCCTGGAAGTACCGCAAGCAGATTTCCGAAGCCCAAGACCTACTCAACGCCTTCGGGGGTGGATGATGGAATTTCTGCAAAAGCACCTGGTGGCCCTGGCCTTCTTCGCCATCGTCGCCTACCTCCTTCTCTCCAAGTCGGGGTCGGCTGCGCCGCAAGCCATGCCTGACCAGCTGCCACAGGTCTACGACAAGGACCTGAAGGCGTCGGTCAACTCCCAGGACCCTGGCAACAGCGCCGCGTTCCCTGACGACTTCACGCAATACGTGAAGGTCACTGACCCCGGCTTGCAGTACGCCAACTTCTACGTCTCGAAGGACGGGACTTGCTACTACAACGCGGACACCGGCGACTTTTACGGCAACGCGCAGCCACCGAGCTACTACCAGGCGGGCAAATACGACCCCACGAACCCCAACTATGACCCGAGTGCGCAGGCCACCATCGCTGCGGCCATCGACCCAGCGCTGAGTGCGACGCCCGCGCTCGCTGACCCGTACTTTGACTACAACCGGGGGTATGACGTCCCATGACCACAACGGAAAAAATTCTGCTCGCTCTCGTGGTAGCCGTCGTTTGGCTCTTCTGCGAGTTTCGTCATGGCCAGGGCAAGAGCCAGGACCGCCGCGGGCGTCCATCGCGTCCTGCCGGCGCGAAGTCAAGCGGGGGCTGCGCATGAGTAAAACCGAAAAGGTGATGGCGCTCGTCGCCGTGGCCGCAGCCGTGGTGCTCTTCCTCGTCCTGCGCGCCAGGTCCGCCACTGCCGCATCGGGCACGGTCTCCGGCACGACCGGGACTAGCACCGCGTCCGGCGGTCCGCCCTACACTGCGCCCGCGGGTTACTACTGGTACGGGCCGACCTATCTTCTCGATGACCTAGGGCCGCACTGGACGTTGGTCGCGTACGGCTCCTCTCCGCGGTGACCCATGAAGTTCATTCGCAAATACAACCTAATTTCCCTCGCTCTCGGCGCAGCTGTGCTCTACGTCGCTTATCGCTACTTCACCGGCCGAGCTCCGCTCGGTGCCGGTCACCTCACGCCCGCCGATGCCATCTCTTACGGTTGGGCCGTGAGCCAAGCTGGTCTCACCGGCTGGCTCGAAACCTCTCCCGATGGTGCCACCAACGTCATGCACGACACCGGTTGGGAAAACCCATACGCCACTCCGTGACCCATGTGCTCGAATGCGCAAGCCATCGCCACTAGCACCAAACTCGGGCGAAGCACCCTCGCCGGAGAACTGTGTTTGGTTGCCAGTCTGCTCCTCTTCCTGGGCCGGGGTTGCACGCGTTCTAAACGCGCTGGTTGCGATGGCGGCGATCTGGCAAGCGGGCGCGTGGTTGCCCGTGTGTCTGCGCTTCGCACAAACCCCGACCGGCTACAGCCACGACCTGTTTGCCTGGTTGCCACTGGCGCTCGGTCTACTGGCGCTGGTAGCGATAGCTGCGCCGGTGTCGCTTCGCTCGATCCTTGAGGCTGTCCCAATCTTCACCCGTAGGAGAAAACGCCCATGAACGTCATCACCTCGCTCTCTGCTTTCCTGGCTCAGATTGCCGCTCGCCTGCCCTCCCCGGCGCACCTGACCGCGTTCAATGCCGCTGTCGCTGGCGCGGCCAACGTGCTCAAGTTGCCGGTGAAGACCGCAGGGATTGCACACACACTTGAGGAGGCAGCGCACGTGCTCGACGCCATCAAGGACGTGGGTGTGGTTGCTGCCCCTATCGCGACCGCCATCAACCCCGCCGTGGGTGCGGTGGTTGACGTCGCAGCCCTTGCCGTTGCTCTGCTTGATGAAATCGCCAACCGCGAGGCCAAGTCCTATGCCGCCGCGCAGGTTCCTGCGGCCATCCCCGCGGTGGTTCCTGTTGCGCCGGTGCCGGTCGTGATGTCGGTGCCTGTGGTTGCCGCGCCGGTTGCGCCCGCCGCCAAGTAGCCGAAATCGCGGGCCACAATTCCGTAGAATTGACACCGCGTGGACTTTGGGCGCACACTGCCCATTGTTCGGATGTCGATGATAACCCCTACCGTCTTTCTTCGCGGCGACACTTGGTGCGCGAACCTCATCAAGCAGGGCGGAGAGAGACGACACGGTCTCGGCGTCACGTCCAGCGCCACACCGATTGAAGTCGGCATGGCGCTTGAGCGCACCCTGCGCGGCCTGCGCATGGCGGAGGGCATGAGTCGGCCCATGCTGCCTGGTATTGAAGACTGCGCCGGCGCGGGGATGGCCTTCGGCGATTTGGTCGAGCGGTATCTCGACCAGCGTAGCGCCGCGGACGACTACAAGACCGACGGCGGCGCGGTCTACGTGCGCAAGTATTGCCAGGCGCTCAGGCCCAATTTTGAGCGCTTCCCCGTGCTCAATTTTTGCAAGCCCGATGGCAATCAGGTGCTGCTCTCGTTCCGCCGCGAACTCTGGGACCGTGGCCTTTCCCCACGCACCGTGAAAAACTACTTGCACCAAGCCGTCGCCGTGCTCCGCTGGGCCAGTGCTCAAACCCCGCCACTCTTCCCGGCCGACTTGCTGCCCGTGGTGCCGGCCGCTTCCCGCCGCGGGCAAAAGCTCAATATGCCCCGTTTCCTGTCCTGGACCGAAGCGGACTTCCGTGTCTTGCGAGAGCACTTCGCCGATGATGTTGTGGCTACGCGTCGTCTTGGGCCGTCGGCTGATTATGGTGACTGGGTGGGTCGCCGTCGTCTCGCGCTCTCGCTGGCCTTCTACACCGGCATGCACGCCGTCGATTGCTTGCAGGCGCGCGGGGCGTGGTTCTCGGTCGACATGGGCCGCTACTGGCGCCACAACAGCAAGTCGGGCACCGTCATCCGTCCTGAGCCATTCGACATGCCGGCACAGCTGCGCCTGGACTGCGAAGAGGAACTCTCACGGCGCGGCCTGAATTGCTGGAACGCTGGCGCGGGTCCTGGCGATGAGGGCGAGCGCGTAACCTGTGACTGGAAGGCGCCTTCCGATATGCTCGCCCGCGCGACCAAGCGTCTCTTCCCCGATGGCTCGCGCTGTGGCTTCACGTTCCCGATTGCCCGCCGCTCGTTCGTGCGTGAGTTGACCATCCGCGGCTGGCGCACACACGAGGTCTCCGCCCTCATGGGCCACGTGGACGGTAAAATGGTTGATGAGATTTATCGCCACTGCAACGAACTCGGCATCGTCTCGCCGACTCGCGTCCCGTGGTCCCTCGCCAGTGGCCCAAACGGCAAGCCCACCCGCACCGGCGACGTGCTGCCCTTCTCCGCCGTCAAGTGAACTAAGGGGGTGACCCCTTTAATCACACTGTAGTGTGGCGCTCTCGCAACACTTGGCAATTGCTGGCCCCGCGACAATTGGTTAATTCTCGCGCGACAAAGGGCGCGAAAATTGCTACTGTGCTTAAGTATCTCGGGTCGAATTTGGCCAATCGTTGGCCACTTTTCCCGACTTATCCACAACAGGAGGTCCGCAAGTGGTTGATTTCACAACTGTCAAAAAGAAGAAGCTGGGGGTAGGGGGTTCGAGTCCCGCCGCGCCCACACCACGTAACGCATCCATTCCATTAGGGAATTCGGAGGCAGGGTGCACAGGTGTCCAGGTAGTTGGCCGCGACTTGGCCAGTCGGCACGCTGAGCTACCCTGCCGTGTCAGTTTCCCAGATGTTGGGCGCTGGGTAGTGATTATGGACGCCGACGGCGGGCGAATCGAAGCGCGTGTGATGCGTGAGATTCGCCCGGATGGCTATCCGCGAATGGAGCTGGAAACGCGAACAACTAGGCGTCGGCTGTGGCTGGACCGAGGGGAACCGTGGGTCTACGTGGATTCAGGGGACAATTGTCAGCCCGGTAGCGCCGGGCCGCAAGTGGCC
>Ga0265318_10001067_pt1 | contig 17279 bp, 11 predicted proteins | sample 4821metaG_FD_192431 | JGI IMG/M metagenome (GOLD analysis project Ga0265318, IMG submission 192431) | Rhizosphere microbial communities from Carex aquatilis grown in University of Washington, Seatle, WA, United States - 4-8-21 metaG | ecosystem: Host-associated > Plants > Roots > Rhizosphere >... | reverse complement strand
AACGGGATTTATTCCCCCTATGAAAGGACCACCAGGGTCCAAAGCTATGGCTGGACCAACACCACCGAGCTGGTGAAGAACCTGGTCTTCACCCCCGGCTATACCCTTTCCCTGACCGACGCGGTAGGGAACACCACCTCCCCCGGCGTGGCGGGAGCGGTTCCGGTTCCCAACTATGTGCCATTCCAACAGCGCTATCAGCCGAAATTGGGCGTGGTATTCCGGGGCCTGTCCGGGATCACACCAGGCGTGGATTATTCGGGCAGCAACCAGCTCGACTACGCCTCATTCCCCGATGGCACCAGGTTCAACAGCGCCAACACCCTGAACTATTCCTTGAACCTGTCCCCGGGGAACTGGATTCCCCTGTTGCAAAAGATCAACTTGACGGTATTCGGGGGAAGGACCGAGACGGCCTCGGAGGCCATCCCGGGCTACGGCACAGGCCCGGCCTTGAAGTTCGACGAGCAATGGCTGACCAACCCCAACTTCGATCCCGCGACCTCGCTGGCCCTGACCGGAACCAAATCGGTGGCCCATCAGCTCAACGCCAGCTTTAAGCTTTTTGATGTTTGGGATTTCCGGCCCACCGGATCCTGGAACGACCAGTTGAGCCTGCTGTCCAAGGGATCGAATCCGGTGAAGCAAAACGGCCGGACCTTGGGACTGACGACCATTTACAACCGGCGGATTTTCACCGTGCCCTTCATCAATTTCAATTTGAACTCCGCCCAATTGCAATATACCCGTACCGAGAACAACCAGTACGACAGCTCGGGCCAGCAGAATATCGACACGGCCTCCGACAGCGACCTCTATTCGGCGACCTTCCCCTATGACATCAACCAGAAGGCCCAGGGCAATATCCGCCTCCAAAGGACCCAGGGGAACCTGAATACCCGCGGCACCTTAACCACCCAGCTGGACGACCAGGGCTCCATTGAGTACAACCAGAAGTTCGCGCCGAACCTGGAAATCCACATTCCCTTCACCCACTGGAAATTAAAGCTGCAGGACGCCATCGAGCTCCGGGCGACTTACCTGATGGAGTTCGTGAGAAACGATTCCCTGTACGTTTACAACCAGATCCGCACGGAAAGGTTCCGGGGAACCCTTGATTTTAATTACAACGCCTTGAAAAACCTGAGGGTCGGCTTGGGAGTGGCCTATGAGAATTTCACCAATGATTTAAACTCCCAATTAAGCTATACCTTGTGGCAGGGGACTATTTCAGTGGAGGCCAGGTTTTAACTTTATATTTACATCCCCCGCCCGAGGGGCTTGCCGCCCCGGGGATTCGAAAGGGTGCCATAGGGGTTGTTTCCCCAGTGAGCGGCGGCTGGGGAAGGAGGGTAGGGTGAGGGGGATCGTTTTGGGTAGTTGAAAATAATTTCAAAGGCGATGTTTTGAAACGTACGAATCGAAAAATAATCCCGTTTTTTTTGCTGGCCCTGGGCTGGACGGTTTTCCCGAATGGGAAGGCCTGGGCCCTCCCGGCTCCCACTGGTTTCAGCGCTACAGCCGCCAATGGATCCGTCACGCTCCAATGGAACGCTGATCCGGCCGCGACTTCCTATTTTCTCTACCGAAACCTCCAGTTGGATTCCCCGACAGGGACCTTGATGCCCACCAGCACCCCGACCATAACCCCCACCGGAACCTTGACCCCGCCAGCGCCCCTGGCCACGATCCTTGCCGTCTCGTCCCCGGTTTTTACCGATGTCCAAGTGACCAATGGAAGGTCCTACTTTTATGAATTGGGAATCTTTGATTCCTCGGCCGGTCTGGGGCCTCTGGCCTCAGCCGCGGCTCTTCCTTTTTCGGCGCCGGCCGCGGTCCAACCGGTGACGGTATCGAACCTACGCTCCAACGCCTTGGATCTTTCCTGGGGGATTCCGCTATCCTCCTATCCGGTTTCTTATTACCAGGTCTATCGTTACGCTATCCTGACTCCCACGCCCCTGGTGGCACCCACTTTTACCTTTACCCCCAGTCCCACCGTGACGGGTACGGTAACCCCGGTCCCGACGCCAACCTTTACCCCCGCCACGCCCCTGCCGACGGCTTTGATTCCTGCGTCGGTCCTGCTCTCCTTGACCCCGATCGCTACCGTCACCGGGACCTCTTTCACCGATAACACCGCAGGTTCCTTGCTGACGGATGGTATTTATTACCTGGTGGTGGCGGTGGACGGTGAAACCCCGCCGGTGATGGGGTTGGCTCCCGCCAACGCCACGAAAGCGGCTATTCCCAAGAACCTCGGTCCCTTTCCACCGTCGCTTTCAAGCTTGGTTTCGGCCGCCGCGACGCCCGTGATTGGGACGACCGGTTACGGCATCAGGCTTTTCTGGAACGGCCCCTCCGCCTCGGAAGGAGTGACGGCCTATCAGGTATTTTCAGGAAGCTCCGCCTTGACCCAAATCGCTGTGGCGACGCCATCGCCGACTTATGTTTTCGATGATAGCTCCATCCCGTTTTCGAGTTCCGCCTCCGTGACCACCAGTTATAAGGTGGTTGCCCTTAATTCCAACGGTTCCACCAGTTCGAACGTCCTCGAGGGAAACGTCCTCAAGTCCAGTGTCCCTAATTTGATCCAAGTAACGCCCAACGCCACCACGGACGGAATCGAGGGTGTGACGGTGGTTTGGAACAACGGCACGGCTGGCTCCTATGGGTTAAGCGGCTATCGTGTTTATAAAAGTTCAGTGGGCGTCCCGAATTTGACGGGGAGCGTCACCCCCACGATCGTGGCGACGGTTTTCGCGACAGTCGTCATAACGCCCTCGATTTCCCCGACCCTGTCCGCCGTGGACAGCGGGGTCACCAACGCCCACGGCTGGAGCTATTGGGTGGAGCCTTACGATCAATTGCTTTTAGGAGGAACCATCGGGGTGGCGGCCACCCCGGCGCTGAACTTGGCGCCCACCCCCGTGGGAACGGTAACCGCGGTGGCCGTTCCAGGCACCAATAATCAAATCAATGTCGCTTGGTCCCAGGTCGGCCCCGGTTTTTATGGACCGGTCCAAAATTACGCCATCTATCGGGAGTACGCCTCAGCCTTGACCCAAACCCCGGTGGCCACCGTTCCCGCCTCCCAAACCAGCTTTATCGATCACGCGGTAGGAACGCCCGGCGCCCCCGGCACCCCCGTGGATTCGGTGATTTATCAAGTGGCGGCCTTGGACACCAAAGGGAATAGTTCGCCCTTGTCCGGCTATTCCAACGGGGTGGTCCTCTCTTCCCAAACCGCGCCGGAGGCTCCGAGGGTTTTGAACCCTTCCAGCGATGCCAGTACGGTGTTTTTTTATTGGAGAACCAACCCAACTCCGGACGCCGTGGATCATTATTATATTTACGGCGCGGATTTCGCCCAGGTGACTCCGACCGTAACACCCCTGGCGGTGGTTCCGCCCAACCCCAGCGGGATCACGGCCTATTCCATGCCGGGAACCCTTTGGAATGCGTCGAATATTTACGTTCAGGCCCACAACGCCTTGCCTGCCTATGGCCCGTCGTCTTTGCTTTCCTGCGTTCCCGTCGCCAATTTCCAAGTGACCGCGGTGGTGACGCCGGCCTCCACCAGGGAAATCCATGTTTCCTGGGACATGGCGCCTGTGCCGGGAACCACGCCGCCGGTGGTGGACTCCTTTGAGGTCTACCGGGCCTCCGGTCCGAACGCTACCTTCACTCCCGTTGCGAACCTGGCCCTGGGCAGTTCCACCTATATTGATTCGAGTATCACCGCTGGCCAAACCTATTATTACCGGATCACCGCAAGGGCAAATGGGGGAGGGGCATCCTCGGAAAGCGCCATTTACCCCACCATGTCCGTCACCCCCGAGGCCAGTTCCTCCACCTGGCCCAACGCGCCGGCGGGAGTTACCGCCGTCAGCAGCGGCGTCAGCCAAACGACGATTTCCTGGTTGGGGAACGCGGCCCAGGAAAACGTGGAGAGGGACGTCCTTTACCAAAACGGGGTTGTCCTGGCGACGGTTACCCCCGGGACCACCAACGAGGTGGTCGTGAATGAAGTTCCGGGAACCGTTTCCGCCTACCAGGTCGCGGCCGAAAACACCCCCGGCCTGAGCGATCTTTCCCTGTCCGTCAGTGTTTTGGTGCAGCCCAAAGTCACTCCAGTGATCGGGGTATCGCCTCCCGCCGGATATGTCCCCACTCCCGGCGTCACTCCCGTCCGTTTAGTTTGGATCTCCGGGCTGGACAGCGCCGCTCCCGTGGATGGCTACACAATTTACCGCTCCACGGTCTCCGGGACCACCGGGTTCAGCCCGATCGGTTCGGTCACCTCACCGGTTTCGTTTTTCTCCGATTCCCCCTCGGCGGCCGCCAATGTGGGAGTCACCAACTATTACAAAGCGGCGGCCAAGGGATTGGGGCTTCAAGCGGACCAAAACTTTTGCGGCGCCCTGGCAATGGAGGGTTGGCCGAACATTCCGGTTCTTTCCATGACCTCCAGCGCTACGGCCGTGACGCTCCTCTGGGCGACCCCCACCGGCAACGTTTCCGTCGCCAACTACACGGTTTACAAAAATCTATACCCGAACCTGACTCCCACCGCCGTCGCAACGGTCCTTCCCCCTTCCGGGAGCTATTCGGACCCAACCGTAACGCCGGGGGTCATCTATAACTATTGGTTGGACGCCCAAAACGCCAGCGGGACCAGCGACCTTCCGACTCCTGAGGCGATCATTCCACTGCAGCCCCCATCCCTTTCGATCACCCCCCTGGCGGGCAGGAATACTTTGGCCTGGTCGCCTGTCACGATAACGCCTTCCAACAGCGTGACGGGTTACGCGGTTTTCCGGGCCTTCGCCACGCCGGGAGCGACGCCCGCCTTTACCCAGGTCAGCGGAATCTTAAGAGGCCTCAGTACCCCGACCTTTACGGACTCCCAGGTGCTGGACGCGGTGAGCTACGTATACGTCGTCGCGGCAGCCTCCTCGGGGGGCCAATATGGAGCCTTTTCGAATCCCGTTTCGGTGACGGTTTTGCCCCAACCGGTTCTTTCCTTGACCGCCGTCTCGGGAGACGGGCTGGTTCAATTGAGGTGGGCCTACCAGGGAACCCCCGGCAACAATTTCATCATCCAGCGTAAATTGGGAACGGAGGCGGATTCCTCCTATCAAACCCTAAAATCGGGAGTGGTCGGGGTCAATTACCTGGATACGGGAGTCCTGGATAAGACTTTTTATGCCTACCGAGTCATCACGGTGGATTCCTTGGGATTGACCGCGGTGAGTCCGGCGGCGATCGCCCTGCCGGCGGCCCCGCCCCTGGTGATGAACCCCATGGTATCCATTTCCCAAGGCGAGGGAGGGAACAGCTTAAGCTGGTGGCCCGCCAATACGACGGCCGCCGGGCCGGTAAGCCTTTATGATTTACTCAACACCACGACCATGTATCCCTTGGGCGGCTACAGCGTCTATCGGTCCGTGGACGGTGGCGCGGTCTATCAACCTTTGGCGGCGATCGTTCCAGCCGCCGCGGCCGGCACCGCCCCAGCCGGCGTGACTTTCGCGGACGGGGTTTCCCTGGTCGGCGGTCCCAGCTACACCTATCTTGTCCAGGCCTTTGACGCCCCGCCCGATATTCCCGGCTTCATTTCCCAAGGCCAGGCGGTCACCCAAGGGTTGGTCCACGCGACCTCCTATCTGACCTCCATCGCTTATTCCCTCAACGCCAGTACGGCGCTGGATCGAAACGCCGTCAGGCCCTTCGGGGCCGCTAACGAGCAAAATGTGAATATCCGGTTTGTGGTGACCCAGCAGGGTAAGGTCAATATCAAGGTTTATTCCCTGAACGGAACCTTCGTCCGGGAACTGGTCAATCGGGATTTCGTTCCCGGGGTTTACGGCCTCCCCAACAGCACCTATCCACTTTCCTGGGACGCCCGCAACATGAACGGCGCTTTGGTGGCTTCGGGCGTCTATTTAATTTCCACCGAAATGGCCGGGGGCCACCAGGAATTCCAAAAAGTGGCTGTCATCAAGTAACGGTCCGTTGTTTTCCTAAAACCTATCAAGTCCTTGGTTCGTCCAAAGACTAATATGGAATATTCACGTCGCCAAAAAATCCTGGATCCAATACTCAATATCCTGTTTCCCAGAAGATGCCTTCATTGCGGCAGCAGCTTTACGGACGGGCTTTCCAATGTTGTTTGCCGCGGGTGTTTTGATTCCATCCCCTCCTATGAGAATCCGGTTTGCGACCATTGTGGCGTTTCGCTCCCCCCGGGGGCCTTTGAAGGCGCCGTCGAAAGGCGGTGCGGCGATTGCGGGAAAGAAGCCTATTTTCTCGACCACGTCCGGTCCTTCGGTCCTTATGGGGGCGCCTTGCGGTTGGCCCACCACGCCTTTAAATTCGACGGAATGGAAAGGCTCCGGGCCGACCTAGCCCCTCCCATGGCAGCCCTTGAGGGGGATGCCTTTTGGAGCGACGCCAAAGTCCTGGTGCCTGTGCCGCAGAGCCCGGAAAGGGAAAGGGAGCGGGGCTATAATCCGGCGTCGCTATTGGCCGGGGAGATCGCGGAAATTACCTCCTGCCCCTGCCGGCCGCTTCTTCGGAAAGTCCGGGCCACCGAGCCCCAAATGTCATTGAAGCGGGAGGAGCGGATGAAAAATCCAAAAGGCGCCTACCAGGTGGCGGGGGCAGGAGCGGTGCCGGATAAGATTGTTTTAGTGGACGATGTTTTCACGACCGGATCCACCCTGGAGGAATGCGCGAGGGTTTTGAAAAAGGCCGGGGCCCATTGGGTCGGGGCGCTGGTTTTTGGCAGGACACCCCGGTATTAAATCCGTGTTTTGTCATTCGCCATCGGTTGAAGGTTTTAAAGGATTTTAAGATGGACGGGCAAAGGCTTTTGAGTCTTGACCCCCGAAAACCCCTGTGTTAGCTTAACCGCTCCTTAATTCAATTTCTTGGAGGATTTTCATGGCAATCAAGGTCGGAATCAACGGATTTGGCCGCATTGGACGCAATGTATACCGCGCCGCGATGGGGAATAAAAACATCGAAATCGTCGCGGTCAACGACCTGACCGACGCGAAGACCCTGGCCCACCTCCTCAAATACGATTCCGTGCTGGGCAACCTGCACGCCGACGTCAAAGCCGGCGAAGGCTCGATCAGCGTCAACGGCAAGGAAATCAAGGTGTTCTCCCAGCGCGATCCAGCCCAGATCCCCTGGGGAAGCGTCGGAGCCGAGTTTGTCGTGGAATCCACCGGATTCTTCACCGACAAGGCCAAGGCCGTCGCCCATTTGAAGGAAACCGTCAAGAAGGTCGTGATTTCCGCCCCTGCCACGGGCGAGGATTTGACGATCGTGCTGGGAGTCAACGAGGACAAGTACGATCCCAAGAACCACCATGTGGTTTCCAACGCTTCCTGCACCACGAACTGCTTGGCGCCCTTCGCCAAGGTCCTGCACGACAAGTTCGGGATCGTGAAGGGGCTCATGACCACCATCCACAGCTTCACCAACGACCAAGTCACCCTGGACTTTCCCCATAAGGACCTGCGCCGGGCAAGGGCCGCCAGCCTCAACATGATTCCGACATCCACGGGCGCCGCCAAGGCCATCGGGTTGGTCATGCCGGACTTGAAGGGAAAACTGGACGGATTGTCCATCCGCGTTCCCACGCCGGTGGTTTCGGTGGTGGACCTGGTCGTTGAACTCAGCAAGACCGTGACCAAGGAAGACATCAACAATACCCTGAAGGAAGCGGCCAGGAGCCCCAAACTCGACAAGTACCTGGACGTGACCGACGAGCCCCTGGTTTCCCTGGACTTCAAGGGGAACCCGCACTCCTCCATCGTGGATTCGCTTTCGACCTACGTCGTCGGAGGGAATATGGTGAAGGTCCTTTCCTGGTACGACAACGAGTGGGGCTATTCCAACCGGGTCGTGGACTTGATCGAGTACATGGACTCCAAAAAATAAAAGCCCTTCCGGGGGATTAATGTATCCAGTCGTTTGGTGGGCCATCACGGCGGTTGTTTTTTTCATCTTGGAATTAACAACCGCCTCTTTTTTTTACCTTTGGATCGGCGCCGGAGCGGTGGTCACCGCGGTCTTGAGCCTCTTCGTGGACACGGCTTGGGTCCAATATTCCGCCTTCGCATTCTCCTCCATCCTTTTGGTTTCCATCAGCCGCCGCTGGGCCTCCCGTTTTTCCGGGTCCACCCAACGTGCCGCCAACGTGGATTCCCTCGTCGGGGAAACGGGAACCGTCACGAAGGTCGAAAAACACGAAACCTCCCAGGGCTACGTGAAGGTGGGCGGCGAGTTCTGGAAGGCGACGACGGAAAATCAACAGCCCTTGAAGCTCCATGAAAAAGTGACGGTTCTCGCGGTTCACAGCAATGTTTTAGTCGTTAAAGTTTAGCCTTTAAAGTTGAAAGGAGTCTCTTCGTGGAAATATTAGGCGGTCCGGCTGTTTTGGTTCTTCTCGTTTTCGCTTTTTTTTACGTGGCAAGGTCCGTCCGCATCGTCCGGCCCTATGAAAAGGGATTGATTGAGCGGCTGGGAAAATTCACCCGCACCGCGGATTCGGGCCTCACCATCCTCTTCCCGCCCTTTGAGAACATGCGCAAAGTGGACATGAGGGAGCAGGTCATCGAGGTTCCGCCCCAAGAAGTCATCACGAAGGACAACGTGGTGGTGACGGTGGACGCGGTCATTTATTTCCACGTGACCGATCCCTTCAAAGTGGTCTACAACGTCGCCAAGTTCGAGATGGCCGCCTTAAAACTGGCCCAAACCAACCTCCGCAATACCATCGGGGAGCTGGCCCTGGACGAGACCTTGAACAGCCGCGAGCGCATCAATACCCAATTGCGGGAGATCCTCGACGAGGCCACCGACAAATGGGGCGTCAAGGTGAACCGGGTCGAGATCCAAAAGATCGACCCGCCCATCGATATCGTGAACGCCATGAGCGCCCAGATGAAGGCGGAACGAACCAAAAGGGCCGCCATCATCGAGGCGGAGGGAATCAAGCAGGCGGCCATCACCACCGCCGAGGGGCAAAAACAATCGGCCATCCTGAAGGCGGAAGGCGATGCCGCGGCCATCGAAAGGGTCGCCACCGCCAACAAATTCCAAAAGATAGCCTTGGCGGAAGGGGATTCCCAGGCCATTTTGACGGTTTTCAAGGCCATGCATGACGGTAATCCCACTCAAGATGTGCTGGCCCTGAAATACATGGAAATGCTGGGTACGGTCGCCAACGGCCAAGCCACCAAAATATTCCTGCCCTTGGAGGCTTCCGGAACTTTGGGAGCCCTCAGTTCGATCGCGGAAGCCTTTAAGACGGACTTGAAAGCGAAAGGGAAATAGTCCCTTTCGGAAATGAATGTTGAACGATTTTTAATCGGAAAGGAATCCTCATGGCCGGTTACAACAAGCTGACGGTGGAAGACCTGAGTCCCGCCGGAAAAAGAGTGCTGGTGCGGGTGGACTTTAACGTTCCCCTGGACGCGTCCCTGAAGATAACCGACGACACCCGTATCCGGGAATCCTTGAAAACGATCCAGTATTTATCCGACAAGGGCGCCAAGGTGATTCTTTGCTCCCACTTGGGCCGTCCCAAGGGAGTGGACGATAAATTGAGGCTGAAGCCGGTCGCTGAACGCCTGGCTGAACTATTGAAAAAGCCCGTGAAAGCTTTGAGCGACTGCGTCGGTCCCGAGGTGGAGAAGGAAGTCGCCGCCATGAAGAACGGGGACGTGGTTTTGCTGGAAAATGTCCGGTTCCATGCGGAAGAAGAAAAAAACGACCCAGCCTTCGCCAAAAAGCTGGCGGCCTTGGCCGATATTTACGTGAATGACGCCTTTGGGACCGCCCACCGGGCCCATGCCTCCACGGAGGGCGTGACCAAGTTCCTGTCCCAATCCGCCGCCGGTTTTCTCATGATGAAGGAAATCAAATACTTGGGCGGTGCCCTTTCCCATCCCGAAAGGCCCTTCGTGGCGATCGTGGGAGGGTCAAAAATTTCCAGCAAGATCGACGTCATCAAGAAGCTGATGGGGGTCGTCGATGTCCTGATCATCGGCGGGGGAATGGCCTATACCTTTCTCAAAGCCCGGAAGCTTGAAATCGGAAAGTCCCTGGTGGAATTGGACAAGATCCCACTGGCGAAGGAATTGATGAACCAATCCCTGGATACGGACGTGCCCTTGCTGCTGCCGATCGACCACGTGGTCGCGGATAAATTTGACGCCAAGGCGAACATCAAAATCGTTCCCCGGGGCGGCATTGAACCGGAATGGGAAGGGATGGACGCGGGCCCCAGCACCATCATTAAATACTCAAACTTCATTAAAACCGCCAAAACCATCTTCTGGAACGGCCCGGTGGGCGTGTTTGAGATGGAGCCTTTCGCCAAGGGGACCTTCGCGATCGCCAAATTGCTGGCCGAGGCATCGGACCGGGGAGCCACCACCATCGTCGGAGGCGGGGACTCGGTGGCGGCGGTTACCCAGATGGGACTGGCTTCCAAGATGTCCCACATTTCCACCGGTGGGGGAGCCTCCCTGGAGTTCATGGAAGGCAAGGAACTTCCCGGCATCGTCGCTTTAACGGATAAGAAATAATCAACCTGGAGGAAGTCGTGAGAAAGCCCATTATCGCCGGCAACTGGAAAATGTATAAGACGGTGAAGGAATCCGTGGAATTCGTGAAGCAGTTGAACGAGAAGTTCAAAGGCATCCAGGACAGGGAAATCGTGGTCTGTCCCGTGGCTCTTTCCATCCCGGGAGTGGTGGACGCCCTGCGTTTTTCCAATATCCAGGTCGGAGCCCAGGACGCCCATTGGGAAAATGAGGGGGCCTATACGGGGAACGTGAGTCCTTCCATGTTGAAGGATATCGGAATCAAGTATGTCATTTTAGGCCACTCGGAAAAACGCCAATATGACGGAGAGACGGACCAAAGGATCAACCGCAAACTGAAGAACGTCCTGAAAAACGGCCTTCGCGCCATTGTCTGCGTGGGCGAGACCCTTCAGGAAAGGGAAGGCGGCAGGACGGAAAAGGTGATTGAAGCCCAATTGGCCGGTTGCTTTGAGGGTATTGGCCTGGGGGATTTACCGGAAATCGTGATCGCCTATGAGCCTGTTTGGGCCATTGGCACGGGCAAAAACGCGACCCCGGAACAGGCAAATGATGTCCATGTATTCATCCGCCAATGGGTCCAGACGAAATACAATCCCGAGTCGGCCCAGGCGATTCGGATCCAATATGGCGGCAGCGTGAAGCCCGAGAACGTGAAACAACTGATGGGCCAGCCGGATATTGACGGGGCACTGGTTGGCGGAGCCGCCCTAAAAGTTGATTCTTTTAACGCGATTGTCCAGTTTTAACGAAAAGGCCGGTTGGTTTAAAAGTTTTATTGGAACTTTAGCCCAGGTTTCCCTTAAAATAAAACCAGTTTAACGGCAACCACAATAAGGAGTCACATGAGCGCTTTCATTTCCATTCTTTTCGTCGTAACGGCCCTGCTTTTGGTGGGAGTCGTCCTGATCCAACAGCCGAAGACCTCCGGAGGACTGTTTTCCGGAACGGGTCAAAGCCTCTTGGGAACCAGCGGCAAGACCTTTTGGACCAAATTTACCACGGTCCTGGCCATCGTCTTCATGGTCTTGTGCCTGTTACTGGCCGCTCTTCCGAAATACCAATCCACGGGAAGTTCGGTGGCGGATACCATTGAGAAACAACAGCAAGCGGCAGCCCAACCAGCACCAGCCGCGCCGGCTCCGGCGCAAGCCGCCAAGCCTCAGGACAAACCTGTTCCTCAAACCGTTCCTGGCGCCGCCAACGCGGTTCCAGCTTCCTCGGGGGATTCCAAGAAGTAACTTATTGCGCCACATCCAATTTAAAGAGCGGGGTATGAAAACGTTATGATAAGCGGAAGCAAATCCAGAGCCACTTTGAAACAAATCGCAAAATTTTGCGGTGTGTCCCATACGACCGTGTCGATGGTCATCAACCAAAACCCCAGGATCTCCGCGGACACCCGCGAAAAGGTCATGGCCGCCATCAAGAAGTTCAATTATTACCCCAATGTGGCAGCCCGCAGCCTGGTCATGTCCCGCACCAATACCATCGGAATCTTCGGGACTATGTTCGATTCTCCCTATTACAACGAAATCATCCGCGGTATTGAGATGGAATGCCGCCACGCCAATGTGGACCTGAAAATTTACAACGCCAACGGCAGCCTGGAGGATTTCAACGATTTTTACGACCGCATCCTGGGGGAAAGGCGCATCGACGCCGTTATTTCCCTTTCCGTTCCCATGGAAGACGCGGTTTTGGAACGTTTTCAAAAAGAGGAATTGCCCCTCATTATTCTCCAGCCTGTTTCATTGGAGGGGCCCAACCATCTTTTAGAAAAGATCCCCACCCTCCAAGTGGAGGACCGGAAGGGAATCTACAAGGCGGTTACCTATTTAATTTCCTTGGGCCACAAGAAGATCGGGTTCGTGAACGGCCCCGAGCATTTGAAGATATGCCAAGACCGGTTGGCCGGGTACCGTGACGCCCTCCGGGACAATAACATCCCTTTCCAGGAACACTTCGTCGCCTATTCCCACGTCAAGCCCGACGCCTTCACCATGGACGCCGGCTACCAATTGGGCAAGGAACTTTTGGAGAACAATCCCGACTTGACGGCCATCTGCTGCGTTTCCGACACCATGGCCATCGGCGTCATCAAGGCCGCGCGCCACAAGAGCCGGTCGGTTCCGGAGGACATTTCCATCGTGGGGTTTGACGATACTTACGTGGCCCGCCTGGCCGATCCTTCCTTGACCACCTTGCACCAGCCTTTGCTGGAAATGGGCAAAGCTTCTGTCACCTTGGCCCACGCGATCTTGAACAAGAAACCCGTGGAATACCTCCACCGGGGTTTCGACGCCGAGCTGATCATCCGGGAATCCACCGGCAAGCCCCGCAAAAAGTAATACACATTTTCAGGGTCGGCGAGTCTCTTCGCTTTCATGGCGAGGAGCGTCCTTCATTGGTTTAAGCGACGAAGCAACCCTAGTTGATGGGTAATTAATATGCCTTCCAAAGTTGCTTTGGCTGGCGCCTGCTGAGGCGAACACAACCCATGAACTGGGGTTGCTTCGTCTCAAAGTTCGTTCCTCGCAATGACAACCTACCGCCCTTATAATTCAACTTTTGTAATCCCTCAAAAGTCCACCCGTTCTATTTTCTTTTGATTTCCGTATAATGCCCCCATGAAATCCACCCCGACCCTTTCCCAACGCCTTGGCTTGTGCCTCTTGAGCGGGGGACTGGTGTGTTTTTCCTTCCCTAATTTCCTCGATAAATCCCTGACCCCCTTCACGGCCTTTTTAGGTTGGTTCGCCCTCATCCCATTTTTCCTGGCCCTCCGGAACGCGAACGCCAAACAAGGCGCTTGGCTTGGCTTTGTTTTCGGCTTCACCCAATTGGGCCTGATCCTTTATTGGATCGCCTTCTTGGAGGAAGCGAAATACTTGAGCGGCCTGGCCTGGTTCGTGTTGGTCTTCTATTTGAGCCTATATTTTTTGTTGTTCGGAGCCTGGTACTGCTTCCTCGTCAACCGTTTGAAAATTTCCGGGTTGTTCATCGCCCCCTTCCTCTGGCTGGCCCTGGAATATATCCGGGGAAGCAGGCCCTGGGGCGGGTTCAATTGGGGCGAGATCGGATACAGCCAGGCGCCCAATCCCTCGGTTTTGGTTTTCACGACGATCGGGGGCGTCTACGGGCTGACCTTCGCCATGGTTTGGTTTAACGCCAGTTTGGCCAAGGCGATGGAGTTGTTTTTGACCCAACCCGACCCCATTCCTTCCACTATTCCGAATCGTTCCCGTTGGTTTTTGCTTATGCTCCCATTAGTTTTTCTCGCCGGGCTGTTCGCGGTTGGAAACCATGTGATCAAAACGGCTGCCCTGAAAAAATCCGGAACGGCGGTTTTGATCCAACCCAGCATTGATCAATCGGTGAAGTGGACCAAAAGCAACGAGGATGCGACCTACGACAAAATCGGGAAATTGGTCCAAAGCCAAAGCTCGGCGAAAACCGACTTGATCATTTGGCCCGAAACGGCCGCGCCGTCCTTTCTCTTGATGACCCCGAAGTCCCTCGCCAGGGTAATCTCCATCGTCCGAAAGTCCTCGACGGCCCAATTGGTCGGCTGTTTGGATGAACAGAGGGGCAAGGATAATGTAACCCGCTATTACAACGGAGCGGTTCATTTCGACCGCGCCGGGAAACCGGCGGGTGTTTACCACAAACGGCATTTGGTCCCCTTCGGGGAGTTTGTGCCTTTCCAAAAATACCTGACCTTTCTCGGCCCGGTGGTGGGGGATTTGGGGAATTTTGATTTTGGCGCCGAATACCAGAAATTCCAGGCAGGAGGCTTCAGCTACACCCCCATGATCTGTTATGAGGTCATTTTCCCCGGGGATGTGCAGAAGGCCTTTAAAACCGGGGCCGACGCCCTGGTCAATATCAGTAATGACGCCTGGTACGGGAGGACCGCCTCCGCTTACCAGCATGTGATGATGGCCGTGGTCCGGGCCGCGGAGGAGCAAAAGCCGTTACTTCGCGCGGCGAACACGGGAATTTCCCTGGCGACAGATCCCTTCGGGCGGATATTAACCTCCACGAAACTTTTCGAGGAAACCGCGGTCAAGGCGGATGTGCTGACCTTGTCGACGGGTCAAACCCTATACTCCCGTTGGGGCAATTGGCTTCCTCGCCTTTGTTGGCTGGTCGTTCTGTTGTTGAGTTTCAAGGGGGTTTTACAACGGCCCACTTCGATAGGTGAGGGGACAGCAAAATAATGAAAAAGAAAAAAAGCAAAAACGAAAAACCGAAGCTTTTCAAAATCGCCGCCTTGGACGAACTCCGTAACGGCCAATCCAAAAAATTCAACCTGAAACGCAAAGATCGCGTCACCGAGGCATTTATTTTTAAGAGGGACGGCAAATACTTTGCCTACCTGAATCTATGCCGCCACTGGTCGGTTGGATTGGATTTTAACGATAACGAATTCCTGTCGGAAGACAAGCAGTGGCTGGTTTGCAAGAACCATGGCGCTGTTTATAACCCGGAATCCGGCATCTGTGAAAGCGGCCCTTGCGGCGGCGCCGGACTCTACAAGGTTCCGCTCGTTGAAAAAAATGGGTTAATTTATGCGGAATTGGACAAAATCTATTGGGGAGACGCTTAAAAGGCGATTTTTATTGAAGCTTTCCAAGATGGAAATCCCCATTGGACAGGTTTCGAAGAGTAGAAGCCGTTGTTTTACTTTTGGCGCTTGGATGTAACAAAAGGGCATTTTGTTACGTTCGGGTAACTTAGATTGATCTCAACAGGTTTTATCAACAGATCCCACAGTTCAAATACCCTGCATAAATGAGCTTTTTCAAGATTTGCACAACTGCTGTCTTAATTTTACCTATATATACCTGGGTATTTGAAAACAACTTATTCACTTTTTTCTCATTTTGATTGCCGGATAGGTCAATAAAGAAGCATAATTCGCCTAAATCCAGTTCAGATTTTTAACGACACCTCTCCACGCTTTTTACCCCTATTTTAAATTTTCCTCCGTTTAGTTTGGAAAACGTTTTCATATTTTGTCGAACTGAAAGCTGGCTGAAATATGTCTGGCGCATTTAAGGTTCCCTATAACCGCTTCTCGGTATTGATTGCGGCCTTCCTCATGGCTTCCGCTTTCATTTGTTTTTCCGCGCTCACTCTCCCCGTTCAAAACAGCCCCGTGGAAGCTCCTCGCAGCCTGACCTCCCAAGTCATGGGCGACGGAGTCCACCTCTTTTGGAGCACGGGCCACTATCAACAAGCGGACAAATTTCGGGTTTACCGGGCAAGCGCGTCAACGGGGAACTACTCCCTTATCGCTGAAATCGCGGGAACCGTCGCCACTTATGTTGATGGACCTACCGTGCTGGACGGCTCTTGTTACGAGATGACGGCACTTCTGGGCGGAGTCGAGAGTCCCAAGTCTAATGAAGCTTGTGTCACTACCGCTTTACCGACCCCAACGATATCACCGACTCCGTCCTCGCTTTCTTCAATGATGTTATTGAGCGGTTCAGCCCAATCGCAATCCGTCATTCCGACGGCCACCCCAACCATTCAACCTTGGTGGCCTAATGGCCCCGGAGGCGGTGTTCAAAGCGCCGCGTCATCAGGTTCCGGAGCCACCATCTGCGGAGCCGATACAACCAAGAAGCTTGACCTCATGATCAATTGCAGTGAACAGGGAATCCAGGACCGGCGTTGGACTTTCCTGATCGTGAATTACGCCGCCGCGCCCCTCACCCTCCAGGCCGCGAACCTTTCCTTGAAGGTTTGGTTCTTTGAGCCTTCACTTCATTGCGTCGCGATGGTAGGGAACAACGCTGACGTGTTTAATTCGGCGGGAACCAGGCTCGGTTCCATGATGATCCAGCAAAATGTTTATTCCACCGATACGACCATGACGGAATTTGACGAAAGTTCCACCCATAAAGCGAATCAAACGGGAACTGTTGCTATGGTCTATCAAAGCGGCTTGTCGATCATTCCTGCTGGCGGCTGGGTTCAAGGCTTCGCCATCATTGGCACATCGGGTGATTCCTGCGGAACCGCGACCAATTGGACCAGCTTCACCGATGATTATTCCGGCCTTCCCAACGGCCAAACATCCTGCAACGGTACCCAGAACGGCCCCTTCTTCGATGACCATCACTTTGCGCTTTACAGCAACGGGACTCTAGTCCAAGAATTTGGCCTGGATGGCACGACCGACGGGGAATCGGGTGTTCCGCCCGGCGGCGGAGTCTGCACGTCGACCATAACCCCAACCTCCACCAAAACCGTCACAAAAACCTTCACCAAAACAATGACGAATACAGTGACAAAAACTTTCACGCTGACAGTCACCAAAACTTTTACCAATACACCCACCTCTGCCCACACCAACACTTCCACCAATACCCCCACGAATACTCCAACCAATACTCCCTCAAACACCCCTTCTAAAACCTCGACCACCACTCCAACCAATACACCCACCCCAACCCCGACGAATACATCTACCCAAACACCCACACCGACTCCAACCAATTCACCAACGAATACTCCCACCAACACCCCCACGAACACGCCTTCCAAAACCCCGACCTCAACTCCAACCAATACTCCCACCGCGACGCCGACGAATACACCTACCCAAACACCCACACCAACTCCAACCAATACCCC
>Ga0265318_10001066_pt1 | contig 17288 bp, 13 predicted proteins | sample 4821metaG_FD_192431 | JGI IMG/M metagenome (GOLD analysis project Ga0265318, IMG submission 192431) | Rhizosphere microbial communities from Carex aquatilis grown in University of Washington, Seatle, WA, United States - 4-8-21 metaG | ecosystem: Host-associated > Plants > Roots > Rhizosphere >... | reverse complement strand
CCCAAGCGCCAGCACCTTGCGCGTATCGAGCGGGTCGATCACGCCGTCGTCCCACAGCCGCGCGCTTGCGTAATAGGCATTGCCCTGTTTTGCGTACTGCTCGAGGATCGGCGCCTTGAACGCGTTCTCGTCGCCGGCGCTCCACGCCCTGCCGGATTTTTCGAGGGCGTCGCGCTTGACCTGTGCGAGAACGTTGGCGGCCTGCTCGCCGCCCATCACGGAAATGCGCGCGTTGGGCCACATCCAGACGAAGCGCGGGTCGAACGCGCGCCCGCACATGCCGTAGTTGCCCGCACCGAAGCTGCCGCCGATGATGATGGTGAATTTAGGCACGCGGCTGCACGCGACCGCCGTCACCATTTTTGCGCCGTCCTTGGCGATGCCGCCGGCTTCATATTTTTTGCCGACCATGAAGCCGTTGATGTTCTGCAGGAACACGAGCGGAATGCCGCGCTGGCTGCAGAGCTCGATGAAGTGGGTACCCTTCAGCGCCGATTCGGAGAACAGGATGCCGTTGTTGGCGACGATGCCGACCGGATGTCCTTCGATGTGCGCGAACGCGGTGATGAGCGTGGCGCCGTAGCGCGCCTTGAATTCATCGAATTCGGAGCCGTCGACGATGCGCGCAATGATTTCACGCACGTCGAACTGCTGGCGCGTGCTGACCGGGATCACGCCGTACATCTCGGCCGGGTCGAGCGCCGGCGCGCGAGGCTCGCGCATGTCGAGCCCGGTAGTTTTGACAAGATTCAGGTGGCCGATGGCGCGGCGCGCGATTTCGAGCGCATGCGCATCGCTGTCGGCGAGGTGGTCGGCGACGCCCGAGGTCTTGGTGTGCACGTCGCCGCCACCCAGCTCTTCCGCCGTAACGACTTCGCCGGTCGCCGCCTTGACCAGTGGCGGGCCGGCGAGAAATATCGTGCCCTGGTTTTTGACGATGATCGTTTCGTCCGACATCGCCGGCACGTAAGCACCGCCCGCGGTGCACGAGCCCATCACGACCGCGACCTGCGCGATGCCCAGCGCCGACATGTTCGCCTGGTTGAAGAATATGCGGCCGAAGTGGTCGCGGTCGGGGAAGACTTCATCCTGGCTCGGCAGGTGAGCGCCGCCCGAGTCGACGAGGTATATGCACGGCAGGCGGTTCACCTGCGCGATTTCCTGCGCGCGCAGGTGCTTTTTTACCGTCAGCGGGAAATACGTGCCGCCCTTGACCGTGGCATCGTTCGCGATCACGACGCACTCGCGCCCCATCACGCGACCGATGCCGGTGACGATGCCGGCTGCCGGTACTGCGTTGTCGTACATCTCGAAGGCGGCGAGCGGCGAGAGTTCGAGCCATGGCGAACCGGTATCGAGCAACGCCTTGATGCGGTCGCGCACCAGCAGCTTGCCGCGCGCGGCGTGGCGTTCGCGCGCCGCGACATCGCCGCCTTCGCTGATCCTGGCGAGCCGTCGATTTAATTCTTCAACCTGGCCGCGCATCTGCGCGGCGGCCGCTTCGAATTCTGCGGTGCCCGGTTTCAAGCGCGAGCGGAATTGAGCCATGGTCATCAACTCAGAACGGCCGCGCGGTCGTGATGTGCTTGAACTCGACCCGCATGCTCAACGACTTGTCGCGCAAGCCGCGCGGTCGCGCCGGCTTGACTGCTTTCAGCGTGGCGATCATCTCGAGCACGACGTTGCGCTGCGAGCGCACTTCCTCAAAAATCCGGTCGAACGATTTGCCCGCATGGCGCGCGGCATCCACTGTCAACACGATGTTGTCGACTTCCCAGTCGCCGCGATAGCCGTAATCCGCGTACCAGTAGCCGCGCTGCGAGAAGTACGAAAACGAATAGAGAAACAGGCGCCGCACGTGGGTCGGATCTTCATCCGCGTCGTCGCTCGAGCCGTACGGCACGCGGATGGTCGCTACCGCACCCGGCTTCGCAACGCGGTGCAGTTCCTGCATGAACCCCAACGCGTCGCGCAGATGTTCGAGCACATGGCTGCAGTAAAACTCGTCGATCGAGTCGGCCGGAAACGGCAGCGGCGCGCGGCGGCAATCATCGAGATTCGCGACCACGTCGATGCCGGGCAGCTTGCTCGAATCGAGATTGATCCAGCCTTCGCGGATGTCGGTGCCGCAGCCCAGGTTCAGGCGCCGGACGCCGCTCGATGACACGACCGCCGCCGCGCGCGCGCGCCGGAAGCAGTTTTTCAGGAGTGCGGCAAACACTTGACCGCCGGTCGCTGGTGTTGCATCGGTTTACTCCGCGCGTTTCGTGGGCGACAGACTCGCAAGCTCCGCATTGTATAGGTTCAATACGGTTTTATCGAAGCAGGCGAATATGATCTGCGTTGGTATCGCGCCGCTCGCGATGAAGGCGGCGCATTCGCCGACCGCGATCTTCACCGCCGCCGCGAGCGGATATCCATAGACGCCGCAACTGATGGCCGGAAATGCGACCGTGCGCGCCGCGTATTGGCGCGCGAGCCTGAGACTTTCGCGGTAGCACGATGCGAGCAGTGCGGGTTCGCCGCGCCGGCCGCCGTTCCACACCGGCCCCACAGTATGAATCACGTGCTTTGCCGGTAGCCGATAGCCGCGCGTGATCTTCGCTTGCCCGGTCGGACACCCGCCGAGCGTGCGGCACTCGGCCAGCAGTTCGGGACCCGCGGCGCGATGAATCGCGCCATCGACTCCGCCGCCGCCAAGTAAAGTCGTGTTCCCGGCGTTGACGATCGCGTCGACTTTAAGCGTCACGATGTCGACGTGGTGGGCTGAAAGTCCGTCGCACATGAAGTGAAATTCAGAACGGTCCGTGGGCGAGCCAGCGCTCGATCTGGTCGAAGCGGTCCACGCCCCAGAACGGCTCGCCGTCGACCATGACATACGGAGAGCCGAATACGCCGCGCTTGATGGCGGTATCGACCTCCTCCCTGAACCGGGTCTTGACCGCGACATCGTTCAACGCGGCGAGCGCTTCGTCGCGTTTCACGCCGAGAGTTGCCGTCACGTCGGCCGTGACGTCCTGCTGTGAAATGTCGCGGTCCAGTACGAAGTACGCGTGATAATGCGCCTGCGCGAGCTTTTTGGCGGGCGCCGGATCGCGGTCATGCGTCCAATAGAATGCGCGTTCGGGGACCACGCCGGAAATCGGAAACCGCGACGGATACCGGTAAGCGATGCCGTAAAAGCGCGCCGATCGCTCGATGTAAACGCCCTTCATCGGCAGCGTCAGCGGTTCCAGTTCCTGGTCCGCCTTGTACGCCGCGCCGAGTGGAAAAGCCCGCCAATTCACGGTGCGGCCGCACTTCGCGGCGAGGGCTTCGATTTTCATCGACGCGAAATAACGGTAAAACGACGCAGTGTCGAAATAAAAATCCAGCGGAGCGGGCATGTCTGGCTACTACCGGACACGCTCGATGGCCATGGCGGTCGCTTCGCCGCCGCCGATGCACAGCGCGGCGACCCCGCGATTTAAATTGTATTTTTCCAGCGCTGCCAGCAGCGTGACGACTATGCGGGCACCGCTGGCGCCGATGGGATGGCCGAGCGCGCACGCGCCGCCGTGCACGTTGACCTTGGCGTGCGGCAGGTCAAGGTCATGCATCGCGGCCATCGTGACCACGGCGAACGCTTCGTTGATTTCGTACAAATCGACTTCGTCCTTATTCCAGCCGGTCTGGGCGAACAGTTTTTTCAGCGCGCCGACGGGGGCGGTCGTGAACCAGTTGGGTTCGTGCGCGTGCGTCGCATGCGCGACGATTTTTGCGAGAGGCCGCAAACCGCGTTTCTGCGCTTCGGACAAACGCATCAGCACCAGCGCAGCACCGCCGTCGGAAATCGAGCTTGAATTTGCCGGCGTCACCGTACCGTCTTTGCGGAACACCGGTTTCAATTGCGGAATCTTGTCGAGATTCGCTTTGAGCGGTTGCTCGTCCTGTGCGATGGTGGTTTCGCTTTTGCCGCTTTTGATGGTCAGCGGGGTGATCTCGGCCTTGAACCAGCCGTTGTTGATCGCGTCCTGCGCGCGCTTGAGCGACGTAATCGCAAAACCGTCCTGCGCTTCGCGCGAGAACTGGTATTTCGCCGCGGTGTCCTCCGCGAACGTGCCCATCAGCCGCCCGCGGTCGTACGCATCCTCCAAGCCGTCGAGAAACATGTGGTCTTTGACATCGCCGTGACCCAGGCGGAATCCGCCGCGGGCTTTCGGCAGCAGGTACGGCGCATTGGTCATCGACTCCATGCCGCCTGCGACCATTACGCTGTTGGTGCCGCCGAGCAGCAAATCGTTCGCGAACATTGCCGCCTTCATGCCGGAGCCGCACATTTTGTTGATGGTCGTGCAGCCGACGCCGAGCGGCAATCCCGCGCCGAGCGCGGCTTGGCGCGCCGGCGCCTGGCCCTGACCCGCCGACAGCACGTTGCCCATGATGACTTCCTGCACGTCTTCGGCTTTGATGCGCGCGCGTTCGACGGCGGTTTTGATCGCCGCGGCGCCGAGTTCGGGCGCACTGACATTCTTGAAGTCGCCTTGAAACGCACCCATCGGCGTACGCGCCGCGCCGACAATTACCACCGGATCATTTTGCATTGTTGTCTCCAATCAAAAATCAAAAGCTCAGTCGAGATTTATTATCTGGTTTCTTCAAACAGTTCGCGGCCGATCAACATGCGGCGGATTTCGGAAGTGCCGGCGCCGATTTCGTAGAGCTTGGCGTCGCGCAGCAGGCGGCCGGCCGGATAGTCGTTGGTGTAGCCGACCCCGCCCAGGCACTGAATCGCTTCGAGCGCCATCCAGGTGGCTTTTTCAGCTGTGTAAAGAATCGCGCCCGCCGCGTCTTTGCGCGTGATCTTGCCGTCATCGCATGCCCGGCCCACGGCGTACGCGTAGGATTTGCACGCGCTCAGCGTCGTGTACATGTCGGCGAGCTTGCCTTGCATCAGCTGGAATTCGCCGATCGCCTGGCCGAACTGTTTTCGCTCGTGCACGTACGGCAACACGACGTCCATGCAGGCCTGCATGATGCCGAGCGGTCCCGCGGCGAGCACTGCACGTTCGTAATCCAGCCCGCTCATCAGCACGTTCACGCCCTTGCCGATTTCTCCCAGCACGTTGTCGGCCGGCACTTCGCAGTCCTGGAACACGAGTTCGCAGGTGTTCGAGCCGCGCATGCCGAGCTTGTCGAGTTTCGGCGCGGTTGAAAAGCCCTTGAACGATTTTTCGATGATGAATGCGCTGATGCCGCGCGCGCCCGCGCCGGCATCGGTCTTTGCGTAAACGACGAGCGTGTCGGCATCCGGGCCGTTGGTAATCCACATCTTGGTGCCGTTCAGCACGAAGCGGTCGCCTCGCCGGTCGGCGCGCAACTGCATGTTCACGACGTCGGAGCCCGCGCCTGGTTCGCTCATCGCGAGCGCGCCGATGTGCTCGCCGGCAATCAGCTTCGGCAGGTAGCGTTGCTTCTGCTGTTCGTTGCCGTTGCGGTTAATTTGATTCACGCACAAATTCGAATGCGCGCCGTACGACAGCCCGACCGACGCGGAGGCGCGACTGATTTCCTCCATCGCGACAATGTGCGCGAGATATCCCATCTCGGTGCCGCCGTACTCTTCTTTGACGGTGATGCCCAGCACGCCCAGATTCCCGAGGCTGCGCCACAGGTCGTTGGGGAATTCATTGTCGCGGTCAATGGTTGCCGCGCGCGGCGCGATTTCCCGCGCGGCGAAATTGGTGACCGTTTCGCGCAGAATCGCGATGGTTTCGCCGAGTCCGAAGTCGAGGCAGGGATTTATCATCGCGGTGGCCTATTGATCGGCTTTGCCGTGCATGGTCATCAAGGTTTGCAGCAGCGTGGCGCACAGGGTTTCCCTGCCCGCCTTCACCGCGAATACGTCTGCCCGCGCGATCACCAGCGAACGGCCGGCGCGGATGACCTCGCCGCGCGCGATCAACCGTTCACCGTCGCCCGGCGCCATGATGTTCATTTTGTATTCGACGGTGAGCACGCTTGCATCATGCGGCATCAGCGTATAGCCCGCATAGCCTGCGGCGGAGTCGCCGAGAGTGCCGATGATCCCGCCGTGGATGTAGCCGTGTTGCTGCGTTAATTCCGGCTTGTGCGGCAGCGTAATTTCGCATTGCCCCGGGGCGAGGTGGGTCAGCGTCGCGCCTATCCACATCATTACGCGCTGGCGTTCGAAACTGGAACGCACGCGCGCCGCATAATTGGGGTCTTTCGGAGTAAATGCAGGCATTTTAAGAGCTAAACCGAATTACCTTTACGTTAACGTAAACTTTAAAGCGCGGAACTATCGGCTTTGCCAGACCGTTATGCCGCAGCGGGTTGCTGGCCAGCGTTGTCGGCCAGCAGTTTGCGGCACTGGCTTTCGAAAAACGTGATTTCGTTGAGCATGACCTCGATGTCTTCGCGTTGCTGCTGGAGCAGGGCCCGGCGCTTTTCCAGCTTGGTCAAAAATTGCTCGAGTTGGCGCTTTTCATCGCGCGCCAAGTCGTAGAGATCGAAGAGCTCGCGGATTTCCGCCAAGGTAAAGCCAAGACGCTTACCGCGCAGGGCAAGTTTCAGGCGGACCCGGTCGCGCTGGCTGAACAGCCGGTTTTGACCTTCTCGGCGGGGCGACAGCAGGCCTTCATCCTCGTAATGGCGGATCGTGCGGGTGGTGATGCCAAACTCGTTGGCGAGATCGGTAATGGTATGGGTTACGCTCATTGTGCTTTGCAATATATCGATGTAAAATCAGCGCTGTCAGAACCCTCAGGCATTATCCCGTTTACGTAAACGTAATGCAACGAGCCGCTCAAGTCAAGAAACGCGTTTCGGCCAGGTTGGAATACCCATATGCCGAGCCGCCGCTGCCCGCCGAGTTGCGCGAAGTCGCATCCGGCGTGTACTGGTTGCGCATGCCGTTGCCGTTTGCGCTTGAACATATCAATTTGTGGCTGTTGGCCGATGGTGATGGCTGGACCATGGTCGATTGCGGGTTCGGTACCGATGAAACGCGCGCATTGTGGCGACAAATCTTTGCCGCAAGCCTTAACGGTAAGCCGGTGACGCGTATCGTCGTCACGCATTTTCATCCCGACCATTTCGGCCTGGCTGCCTGGCTGGGTGAGCAGTGGCGCGCACCCGTGCATATGACCGAACCGGAGTTTGCTGCGGCGCGCGCGTGGTTTGATGCACACGAACTGCACCGGCGTGACGCGCAGGAAGCTATGTTCAAGCTGCACGGTCTCAATCCCGCCGATGAATTGCCGGCGCACCGGAAAAACCTGTTCAAGCGCGGCGTGCCGGCGTTGCCTGCGGCGATTGTTCCGCTGCACGATGGTCAGCTATTCCGCGTAAGCGGCCGCGAGTGGCGGGTCGTCGCTGGCTACGGACATTCGCCTGAACACGCTGCGCTCCATTGCGCGGACCTGGGCGTGCTGATCGCCGGCGACATGGTCTTGCCGCGCATCAGCACCCTGGTCAGCGTGCAGCCCGCGACCCCCGACGCCGATCCGCTCGGGCTCTTTCTCGACTCGCTGACGCGCTACGCGGAACTCGACGCCGGCACTCTCGTATTGCCCTCCCACGGCTTGCCGTTTTATGGCCTGCGCGAACGCGTCGCCGCGCTCAAGCATCATCACGCGGTGCGTCTCGACGAACTGCTGGACGCTTGCGGCACGCCGCGAACCGGCGCGCAGGTGATGCCCGTCATTTTCAAACGCGAGTTGGACGCGCAACAAACCTTGTTCGCGATGGGCGAAACGCTGTCGCACATCAACTACCTGCACCAGCGCGGCCGCCTCGCGCGGCTGCGGGGCGACGATGGAATTTACCGCTACGCGCGTGCCTGACGCGCCTGGCCCAAGGAGAATTTGCATGGCAGAGCAACCGCAGCAACCCGCACTGGATCCCACCCAGCTTGCGCACGCGTATGCCGAGATCGCGCAGCGCAGCAGCCAGTTGATGACCGACTACATGAAGCGCCAGGGCGCCAGCGCCACGCCGGCATTCCGCGACGAACTGGGCATCGCCAAGGCGTTTTACGAAATGACGAGCAAGCTGCTCGCCGACCCGGCGAAATTCGTCCAGACGCAGATGCAGCTCTGGCAGGACTACATGTCGCTGTGGCAGAACTCCATGATGCAGTTCTTCGGCCAGCACGCGCGCCCGGTCATCGAGCCGGCGAAAGGCGACCGCCGTTTCAAGCACGACGACTGGCAGCAGAATTTCCTGTACGACTACATCAAGCAATCGTACCTGATCGCCGCCAAGCATCTGCACCAGGCCGTCGGCAGCGTACAGGGCCTTGACGACCAGACGGCGAAAAAAGTGGATTTCTATACGCGCCAATACATCGACGCGTTGTCGCCGTCCAACTTCGTGATGACCAATCCCGAGGTGTTGCGCGAAACCGTCGCGTCCGGCGGACAGAATCTCGTCAAGGGCCTGAACAATCTGCTCGAAGACCTGGAAAGCGGCGACGGCAGGCAGGTGCGCGTGAAAATGACCGATCCATCGGCGTTCCAGGTGGGCGGCAACCTGGCGGCGACGCCGGGCAAGGTCGTGTATCAGAACGACCTCCTGCAACTCGTCCAGTACGCTCCGCTCACCACCGAAGTTTTCCGGCGCCCGCTCTTGATCCTGCCGCCGTGGATCAACAAGTTCTACATACTCGACATGCGAGAAAAGAACTCGTTCGTGCGCTGGGCGGTGGAGCAGGGGCATACGGTATTCATGGCGTCGTGGGTCAACCCCGACGCGACGTACGCGCAAAAATCGTTTGACGATTACCTGCGCGACGGCCCGCTCGCCGCGCTCGATGCGATGGAGAAAGCCACCGGCGAGCGCGACATCAACGCGATCGGATTTTGCCTCGGCGGCACGCTGCTCGCGTCGGCGCTGGGTTACCTGGCCGCGACGAAAGACGATCGCATCAAGAGCGCGACCTTTTTCGCCAGCATGATCGACTTCTCCGAGCCCGGCGAGCTCGAAGTGTTCATCGATGAAAAGCAGGTCACGGCCCTCGAGAAGAAAATGCAGGAGCGCGGCTATCTTGAGGGCTCGGAGATGGCGACCACGTTCAACATGTTGCGCGCCAACGACCTGATCTGGTCGTTCGTCGTCAACAACTACCTGCTCGGCAAGGACCCGTTTCCGTTCGATCTGCTGTACTGGAACTCGGACTCGACGCGCATGCCGGCGGCGATGCACAGCTTCTACCTGCGCAATATGTACATCAACAATTTGCTGCGCAAGCCGGGCGGCATAACGCTCGACAACGTGCCGATCGATCTTTCCAAGGTGAAAGTGCCGATGTATTTCGCGTCGACGATCGAAGACCACATCGCGCCGTGGAAATCGACGTACGCGGGGGCGCAGCTCTTCAAGGGCAAAGTGCGCTTCGTGCTCGGCGGCTCCGGTCATATCGCCGGCATCGTCAACCCGCCGGCCGCTAACAAATACGGTTACTGGACCAATGAGAAGATGCCCGACCTGCCGCGGGACTGGCTGAATACGGCGACGCAGCATCCCGGCTCGTGGTGGACCGATTGGGCGCAATGGGTCGAATCGCATGCCGGCGACAAGGTAAAGGCGCGCATTCCCGGCAAAGGCAAATTGAAGGCGATCGAGGACGCGCCGGGATCGTACGTGAAACTGCGGCTCGACGCGAAGAAAGCCGCGGCCCACACCGGTGCCGCGGGGCCTGCGCTGAAAGGCAAAAAAGTCTTAGCCGAGCGACTCGCGTAGCCGGCCAAGCTCGCGCACGCCGCGGATCGCGCGGCTGCCGTACCAGGAAGTGATTTCGCCGTCGATGAGGCGCACGCTGCAGCGTGCGCCGGGCGGCAGCAGTTTTTGCACGGCGTCGATATCGCGCTCCCGAAAGCGATACGGCTCGCTGCCGAGGAGAACATGATCGATATTTGCGAGCAACGGTGCGTCGAGTTCCAGCGCGGGGTAGCGCACGCGCGCGTCCGCGGGCAGCGTATCCCAGCCGACGAGCGCCAGTGTGCGCGAGATGTAAGTGTCGCGCGCGACCGTCATCCACGGCTTGCGCCAGATCAGGTACAGCACATTTTGCCGCGGCATGGCCGTGCAGGCGACCGCGGTCTCGTCATACGCGCGCGCAAATTCCATACACAGGGCCTCGGCGTTCTTTTCCCGGCGAAATATACCGCCGAGCAACCGGTACAGCGCGGGGTTGTCGCGCGGCGCGAGTGGATGCGTGACTATCACGTGTGGTACGAAACGTGCGAGTTCTTCCACCGCCGGCTTTTCGTTTTCGTCGATGTTGACCACGACATGCGTGGGCGCGAGTTCGCGGATGCGCGCGACATCGACGTCCTTGGTGCCACCCACTTTCGGAATGTCGCGCACGATCCCGCGCGGATGGATGCAGAAGCCGGTGCGGCCGACGAGCGCGTCCGCGAGACCGAGGTCGCACAGGAGTTCGGTGATGCTCGGCACGAGCGACACTATGCGCGGCGGCGCCGTCACCGCGAAGTGGCGCGTGTCTATGGCGTCGACGAGCGCGGGCGGCGCCTCGTTTTGCGTTGGTAGTATCACCGGCGTAAGCTAGCTTCCAGAGTACAGCAATTATGAATGATTTGAGCCTTCACAAAAAAACCGCGCCGCGCAAGGCATCGGCGCGGCACCAGATCCGCTTCGTGACCGCGACGAGCCTCTTCGACGGTCACGACGCGTCGATCAACGTGATGCGCCGGATCCTGCAGGCGAGCGGTGCCGAAGTCATTCATCTCGGCCACAACCGCGCGGTCGAGGAGATCGTCACCGCCGCGCTCGACGAAGACGTGCAGGGCATCGCGGTCAGCTCGTACCAGGGCGGCCACGTCGAGTTTTTCAAATACATGCTCGACCTTCTGCGCGAACGCGGCGGCGCGCACATCAAGGTGTTCGGCGGCGGCGGCGGCGTCATCGTGCCGGTGGAAGCCGTCGAACTGCATGCGTACGGCGTGACGCGCATCTACACACCCGAAGACGGCGCGCAGCTCGGCTTGCAAGGCATGATCGACGACATGCTCGCCGCCTGCGATTTCGACCCGGGCGAGGCGAGGCCGCCTGACCTCGAACAGGTGGTGCGCGGCGACCGTCGCGCGCTCGCCACCCTGATCACCGCCCTGGACAACGGATCGCTGGACGAAAAACTGCGCCGGCAGCTGGCGGAACGCGCGCGCGCCGTCAAAAACGTGCCGGTCCTCGGCATTACCGGCACCGGCGGCTCGGGCAAGTCGTCGCTCACCGACGAACTGGTGCGGCGTTTGCGGCTCGATCAGAGCGACCGCTTGAAAATCGCACTGATTGCGGTCGATCCATCGCGCCGGAAAAGCGGCGGCGCGCTGCTCGGCGATCGCATCCGCATGAACGCGATCGACAGCCCGAACATCTACATGCGCTCGCTGGCGACCCGCGCCGCCGGCAGCGAAATCGCTGCCAGCGTGCCGGACGCGATCGCCGCGTGCAAGCTCGCCGGCTTCAATTTGGTCGTGGTCGAAACGTCGGGAATCGGCCAGGGCGACGCGGGCATCGTGCCGCTGGTCGATCTGTCGCTGTACGTGATGACGCCCGAGTACGGCGCGGCGAGCCAGCTCGAGAAGATCGACATGCTCGATTTCGCCGATTTCGTTGCAATCAACAAGTTCGACCGCAAGGGCGGCGAAGATGCGCAGCGCGACGTCGCCAAGCAGGTGCTGCGCAATCATGCGGCGTTCGGCAAATCGCCCGCCGAGATGCCGGTGTTCGGCACGATCGCCGCGCGCTTCAACGACGACGGTGTTACCGCGCTGTATCAGGCGCTGAAACCTAGGCTTGCCGAAGCAGGGCTCAAGCTTGAGCGCGGCAATCTCACGCCGGTGGCGGTGCGCGCATCGACGGGCAACATTTCGATCGTGCCGGCGCCGCGTGCGCGCTATCTCGCCGAGATCGCGACCACGGTGCGCGCGTATCACGAGCGCGCGCGCGAACAGGTGCGTATTGCGCGCGAGCGCCAGCATTTGATGGAAACGCGCCGCATGTTGATCGCCGCGGGCAAGCCGGGCACCGATTTGGAACCGTTGATCGCGCAAAGAGAGCAAGCGCTCGACGCGCGCAGCGTCGAACTGCTGAATGCCTGGCCGCAGGTGCGGGCCGCGTACGCCGGGCAGGAGCACGTCGCGAAAGTGCGCGACAGTGAAATCCGCACGCAGCTCACGATCACCACCTTGTCCGGCACGCACCTGCCGAAAGTTGCGCTGCCCAGATTCGCAGACCATGGCGAATTGCTCGACTGGCTGCTGCGCGAAAACCTGCCCGGCTATTTTCCGTTCGCCGGCGGAGTGTTTCCGTTCAAGCGCGAGAACGAAGACGTCACGCGCATGTTCGCGGGCGAGGGCGACGCATTTCGCACCAACCGGCGCTTCAAAATGCTGTCGGAACACGCCGAGGCCACGCGCCTGTCGACGGCGTTCGATTCGGTCACGCTGTACGGCTGCGACCCCCACGAGCGTCCGGATATTTACGGCAAAGTCGGCAACTCCGGCGTGTCGATCGCGACGCTCGACGACATGAAGGTGCTCTACAGCGGGTTCGACCTCATCGCGCCGAACACGTCGGTGTCGATGACGATCAACGGCCCCGCGCCGACCATCCTCGCGATGTTCTTGAACACCGCGATCGACCAGCAGCTGGCCGTGTTCGAAACAAAGCGAGGCCGCGCGCCAGACGCCAAGGAAGCCGCGGAAATCCGGGAGAGCACGCTGCATACGGTTCGCGGCACGGTGCAGGCCGACATTCTGAAGGAAGATCAGGGACAAAATACGTGCCTGTTCTCGACCGAATTTTCGCTCAAGGTGATGGCCGACATCGCCGAATATTTCGCGCGCGAAGACGTGCGCAATTTCTACTCGGTGTCGATTTCCGGTTATCACATCGCGGAGGCGGGTGCCAACCCGATATCGCAGCTTGCTTTCACGCTCGCCAACGGCTTCACGTACGTCGAGGCGTACCGCGCGCGCGGCATGCAGATCGACGACTTCGCGCCCAACCTGTCGTTTTTCTTTTCGAACGGCATGGATCCCGAGTATTCGGTGATCGGCCGTGTTGCGCGCCGCATTTGGGCGATCGCAATGCGCGACCTCTATGGTGCTTCCGAGCGCAGCCAGAAACTCAAGTATCACACCCAGACTTCGGGGCGCTCGCTGCACGCGCAGGAAATCGACTTCAACGACATCCGCACGACGCTGCAGGCGCTGATCGGCGTCTACGACAACTGCAACAGCCAGCACACCAACGCGTACGACGAGGCGATCACCACCCCGTCCGAGGAGTCGGTGCGCCGCGCGATGGCAATCCAGCTCATCATCAACCGCGAATGGGGCCTTGCGAAAAACCAGAATCCGAACCAGGGTTCGTTCATCATCGAAGAGCTGACTGATCTCGTCGAAGCCGCGGTGCTCGCCGAGTTCGACCGCCTGGCGTCCCGCGGCGGCGTGCTGGGCGCGATGGAAACCGGCTATCAGCGCGGCCGCATCCAGGAAGAGTCGCTGCATTACGAAACGATGAAGCACGACGGCACGCTGCCGATCGTCGGCGTCAACACGTTCCGTAACCCGCGTCCGGTCGAGGCCGGCAACACGATACAACTCGCGCGCTCGACAGAGCAGGAAAAGCAAAGCCAGTTGCAACGGCTCGCCGATTTTCAGGCGCGCCACAAGGATGCGGCGCCGGCGGCGCTGCAGCGCCTGCGCGAGGTCGCGATGACGAACGGCAACGTGTTTGCCGAGCTGATGAACGCCGTGCGCGTGTGTTCGCTCGGCCAGATTACGCAGGCCTTGTTCGAAGTCGGAGGGCAGTACCGGCGCAATATGTAACGAAGCGCCTTGCCGCGCCGACGCGATACCCCTAAGATTCGCGCATGACGGAGGAGCCGGCGATGCCGGATGATCAGGCACGACCCGATACGTTTCCGCGCCTCTTGCTCGCGAATGCCGGGCGGCTGCGCGAATGTGCGGCCATGCGCGAAAAAGATCTCGGCATCTGGCAGACGTGGACGTGGCGCGAGGTCGCCGCCGAGGTCAGAACGCTCGCGTGCGGGCTGGCGGCGCTCGGTTTCAAGCGCGGCGACACGCTCGCGATCATCGGCGACAACCGGCCGCGCCTGTACTGGGCGATGGCTGCGGCGCAATCATTGGGCGGGATACCGGTGCCGCTGTACCAGGACGCGGTCGCGAACGAAATGGTTTACGTGTTCGAGGATGCGGCGGCGCGGTTTGCGATCGTCGAAGACCAGGAGCAGGTCGACAAGCTCCTCGAAATCCTGCCGCGCTGCCCGCTGCTTGCGCACATTATTTATGACGACCCGCGCGGCATGCGCCATTACGATCAGCCGCAATTACATAGCTACGATGTTCTTGCGGAACAGGGTCGCGCGTTCGATGCGACGCAGCCGGATTACTATATGCAGCAGGTCGCGCAGGGCCGCGCCGCCGACATCGGCATCATGCTCTATACGTCGGGCACCACCGGCAAGCCGAAAGGCGTGTGCCAGACGCATCACGCGTTCATCGTCTCGGCGCAGGGCGGCGTCGGCTTCGATCATCTCGGGAGCGCCGACAGCATGCTGTCGTACCTGCCGATGGCGTGGGTGGGCGACCATTTGTTCTCGTACGCGCAGTGGCTGGTCGCGGGCTTCACGATCAACTGCCCCGAATCGAGCGAGACGGTCATGACCGATCTCAAGGAGATCGGACCCACGTACTATTTTGCGCCGCCGCGCGTGTTCGAAAACCTGCTGACCACCGTCATGATCCGCATGGAAGACGCCAGCGCGATCAAGCGCGCGCTGTTCGCCTATTTCACCGGCGTCGCGCGGCGTTGCGGCGCCGAGGTGCTCGACGGCAAGCCGGTGCCCATGCTTGACCGCATGCTTTACGCAATCGGCAATTGCCTGATTTACGGGCCGCTGCGCAACGTGCTCGGCATGAGCCGCATCCGGGTTGCGTATACGGCCGGAGCGGCGATCGGGCCCGACCTTTTTCGCTTCTACCGTTCGATCGGGGTCAACCTGAAACAGTTGTACGGCTCGACCGAAACCTGCGCCTACGTGTGCCTGCAGCCGGACGGCGAAGTCAGCTTCGACACCGTCGGCAAGCCTGCGCCGGGCGTTGAAGTGCGGATTGCCGACCACGGCGAAGTGCTGGTGCGCGGCGCGATGCTGTTGAAGGAATACTACAGGCAGCCCGCCGCGACCGCCGAATCGATCGACGCCGACGGCTATTTTCACACGGGTGACGCGGGGTTCTTCGACGAGCGCGGCCAGTTGAAAATCATCGACCGCGCCAAGGACGTCGGCAAGCTCACGGGCGGCGCGATGTTCGCGCCCAACTACATCGAGAACAAGCTTAAATTTTTTCCGCATATCAAGGAGGCGGTCGCGTTCGGCAACGGGCGCGACACGGTCGCCGTCTTCATTAACATCGACATGGGTTCGGTCGGCAACTGGGCCGAGCGGCGCGCGATCCCGTACTCGGGCTACACCGATCTCGCGGGCAAGCCGCAGGTCTATGAACTGATCCGCGAGTGCGTCGAGAAAGTGAACGCCGAGCTCGCACGCGAAGAAGCGCTCGCGGGCTCGCAGATCCATCGCTTCCTGGTCCTGCACAAGGAACTCGATCCCGACGACGACGAGTTGACGCGAACGCGCAAGGTGAGGCGCGGTTTTATTGCGGACAAGTACGCGGCGCTGATCGACGCTTTGTACTCAGAACGCAGCGAGTGCCACGTCGAAACCCAGGTCAAGTTCGAGGACGGCCGCAGCGGCATCGTGCGCGCCGACGTGCAGATCCGGGAGGCGCGCACGTTTTCTCCCGCCGAGTTGAAGGAGGCGGGCTAGGGCCGCAACCGCATGGGAGAGGCGCGCAACATCGGGGAGGTCGTGCTCGCGATCGACGACATTTCGCTCGCGTTCGGCGGCGTCAAAGCGTTGTCTGAAGTGAGCTTCGACGTGCGCGCCCGCGAGATCCGCGCGATCATCGGCCCCAACGGCGCCGGCAAAAGCTCGATGCTGAACGTGATCAACGGCGTCTATCACCCGCAGCAGGGCAGCATCACGTTCAAGGGCGTGCGTCGCCGGCAGATGCGGCCGCATGAAGCGGCGCGCCAGGGTATCGCGCGCACGTTCCAGAATATCGCGCTGTTCAAAGGCATGACTGTCCTCGACAACATCATGACCGGGCGCAACCTGAAAATGCACGCGGGCTTTCTCGCGCAGGCGCTCTGGATCGGGCCCGCACGCAACGAGGAGATGGAGCACCGGCGGGCGGTCGAGCACATCATCGATTTCCTGCAGATCGAGGCGATCCGCAAGACGCCGGTCGGGCGACTGCCGTACGGCATGCAAAAGCGCGTCGAACTCGCGCGCGCACTCGCCGCCGAGCCGGCCATGCTCTTACTTGACGAGCCGATGGCGGGCATGAACGTCGAGGAGAAAGAGGACATGTGCCGCTTCATCCTCGACGTCAACGACGAGTTCGGCACGACGATCGTGCTGATCGAGCACGACACGGGCGTGGTGATGGACTTGTCGGACCGCGTCGTCGTGCTCGACTACGGGCGCAAGATCGGCGACGGCACGCCCGACGAAGTCCGGAACAACCAGGCAGTGATCGACGCTTATCTTGGCGTTCAACATTGACCGCCAAGGCAAGCGTGAGGCGTGAGGAGAGAGGAGTGAGGAGAAAATTCGCAAAGCGAGACTCCCTCCCCCGTTACCGGGGGAGGGCTGGGGAGGGCGCTCACCCTTCACCCTTCACCCTTCACGGCGGCGCGGAGCGCTAAGCGTGGGATTCTTCCTCGAAGTTTTGCTGGGCGGTCTGATGGCGGGGGTGCTGTATTCGCTCGTCGCGCTGGGCCTCGTGCTGATCTTCAAGGCTTCGGGCGTATTCAATTTTGCGCAGGGCGCGATGGTTTTGTTCGCGGCGCTGTCGCTCGTGCGGCTGATGGAGAAAATGCCGCTGCCGCTGGCGCTGCTGGCAACGTGCGTGATCATGCTGGTGCTGGCGTATGCGATCGAGCGCTTGGTGCTGCGACCGCTCGTCAACCAGCCCGGCATCTCGCTGTTCATGGCGACCCTCGGCATCACGTTTTTCCTCGAGGGGTTCGGCCAGATCCTGTGGGGCAGCGATATCTACAAGCTCGATCTCGGTATTCCCAAGCAGCCGATCATTATTCTGGAAAACGTGTTCCCGGGCGGCATCCTGGTCGGCAGCGACGATCTGTTCGCAACCGTCGTCTCCGGCGCA
>Ga0265318_10001063_pt1 | contig 17335 bp, 16 predicted proteins | sample 4821metaG_FD_192431 | JGI IMG/M metagenome (GOLD analysis project Ga0265318, IMG submission 192431) | Rhizosphere microbial communities from Carex aquatilis grown in University of Washington, Seatle, WA, United States - 4-8-21 metaG | ecosystem: Host-associated > Plants > Roots > Rhizosphere >... | reverse complement strand
GATCCCTACCGAGCTGACGGTGGCCGCCGCGTTCGCGGGCCCGCCGTCGGTGGCGCACGCCGAAGCCCTGCTGCGCGCGGTCGAGCTGCGTTGCGCCGACCTCGACGGGCAGCTCGACGCGATCGTGATCGGAGTGCCCGGGGTGACGCCGTACCTGCCGCGGGAGCTGCCCAACCCGCTGCTCGTGGCCTATCTCGGCCTCGGCCTCGCCCTGCGTCTCTGGCGGGACGCGTTCCCGGTCGCCGACGGCGGCACCGCGATCCTCGTCAACCGCTTCACCCGCCGGTTCGCGCACCCGACGCAGCAGCCGTACCGGGTGTTCTTCCACGCCGCGCGCGGGGGCCGCGACCCGCAGCTGCTCGCCGACGCGGAGCGGGCGGTCGCGGCCGACGCGCGCGCGGTCGCGGAGTACCGGGCCGGGCGCACCGTCCACCCGCTGCTCCCCTTCCGCGACTGGAACGCGTGCCAGCCGGCACTCGGCCGCCTCGGCGCGGTACTCGTCGCGGGCACAGGCGACGCGACGACCGTGCGCCAGCTCGGCTTCGTTCCCACGCACGGCGTCGCCCCCGCCCTGGAGCTCGCGCGCGGCCGCAGCAGCAGCGACGCGCCGCGCGTCGGCTTCCTGCTCAGCCCGCCCTACTTCCCCCTGCGCGTGGCGACCCCTTGAACATCCGCGACCAGGTCGCCTCCGGCGACCTGGTCGCAGCCGTAGACCTCACACCTCTCCGAGATATGTCTTCCGCACGTCCTCGTTGCGGGCGAGCGCCTTCGCCTCGTCCGCGAGCTTGACCGTTCCCGTCTCGAGCACGTAGCCGCGGCCCGCGACCTCGAGCGCCATCAGGGCGTTCTGCTCGACGAGCAGGATCGACGTCCCCTGCTTGTTCACCTCGACGATCGTCTCGAAGATCCGCTGCACGAAGATCGGCGCGAGCCCCATCGACGGCTCGTCGAGCATCAGCAGCTTCGGCCGCGCCATCAGGGCCCGCCCGATCGCGCACATCTGCTGCTCGCCGCCGGACATCGTCCCCGCCTTCTGGTGGCGGCGCTCCGCGAGGCGCGGGAAGAGCTCGAACACGCGGTCCATGTCTTCCTTCATGCCGCCCCGGTCGCGCCGCTGGAAGGCGCCCATCTCGAGGTTCTCGGTCACGGTCATACGCGGGAAGAGCTTGCGTCCTTCCGGCGACTGTGCGATCCCCATCTTCACGATGTTGTGCGCCGCCTCATGCGTAATGTTGCGCCCCTCGAAGGTGATCGTGCCGCGGCGCGGGTGGTTGAGCCCGTTGATCGAGCGCAGCGTCGTGGACTTGCCGGCGCCGTTCGCGCCGATGAGCGTCACGATCTCGCCCTCGCGCACGTCGATCGTGATCCCCTTCAGGGCCTGGATCGAGCCGTAGTACGTCTCGACAGCGTCGAGGGTGAGCAGCGTCTCTCCGGCGGCGGTCACGAGCTCACCGCAGCCGTGCCGAGATAGGCCTCGATCACACGCTCGTTCTTCTGGATCTCCTGCGGCGTGCCCTCGGCGATCTTCTCGCCGTAGTCGAGCACGGTCACGCGGTCCGAGACGCCCATCACAACGCGCATGTCGTGCTCGATCAGGAGGACGGTGAGCCCGCGCTCGGTGCGGAGCCTGCCGACGAAGTCCGTGAACTCGAGCGTCTCCTGCGGGTTCATGCCCGCGGTCGGCTCGTCGAGCAGCAGCAGCTTCGGCTGCGTGGCGAGCGCGCGCGCCACCTCGAGGCGGCGCTGGTCGCCGTACGACATGTTGCGCCCGATCTCTTCGTCCTTGCGGCGGAGGCCGCTGAACTCGAGCAGCTCGCGCGCCCTCGCCCGCGCGGCGGCCTCCTCGCGCTTGACGCGCGGCGTGCGCAGGATCGCCTCGAACAGGTTGCCCTTCAGGCGCACGTGCATGCCGACGAGGACGTTCTCGAGCGCGGTCATGTTCTTGAACAGCCGGATGTTCTGGAACGTGCGCCCGATTCCCCGCTGCGTGAAGGCGTGCGGCGGCTTGCCGGTCAGATCCTCGCCGGCGAAGACGACGCGCCCGGCCGTGGGCTTGTAGACGCCGGTGAGCATGTTGAAGAAGGTCGTCTTTCCCGCCCCGTTCGGCCCGATGAGGCTCACGATCGCGCCTTCGGGGACGGTGAAGGTGACGTCGTCGACGGCGACGAGGCCGCCGAACTCCTTGCGCAGGCCGAGCGTCTGCAGCAGCCCGTCCGAGGTCACGTCGGCTCCGGCGTGTAGAGGCGCTCGTCGTGCTCGACGTCGTACAGCGGCTCGTCGTGCACGCCCTCGCGGAACTCGGCCGCGCGCCGCGAGCTCGGGATCAGCCCCTCCGGCCGGAAGAGCATCACGATCACGAGGATCGCCCCGAAGATGCCGAACTCATACAGGGGCACGTCGAGCGTCTTGTGCCAGATCTGGAAGTCCGAGCCGCCGGGACCGAAGTGGCCGTTCAGCCACGCGCCGATGTTCGCGAGCCCCTCGCGGTCGAGGTACTCGAGGAAGCAGGCGCCGAAGATGACGCCCCAGATGTTGCCCATCCCGCCGAGGATGACCATGCAGAGGATGAAGACGGAGATGTTGAAGAAGAACTCGTCCGGGAACGCGCCGCCGTTGTAGCTCGCGTAGTACGCGCCGGCGACGCCGCCGAAGAACGCGCCGGTCGCGTACGCCCACGTCTTCGTGCGCATGAGCGGCACGCCCATTGCCGCCGCCGCGACCTCGTCCTCCCGGATCGCCACCCAGGCGCGGCCCAGCCGGGAGTCGCGTAGGCGCGAGCTCGCGAAGACCGTCAGCAGGACGAGGACGAGCGCCGTCCAGAAGAACGCGCGGTCCGCGTTCTCGCCGAGCGAGAGGTAGTTGGCCGGCAGGCCCAGGTTGTGGTGGGCCCAGTTGCCGAAACCGGGGCCGTCGATCGGAGTGATCCCGCCGGTGCCGTTCGTGAGGTTGAAGCCGAACAGGTTGTCGCCGTTGCGCGCGATCTGGGGCATGATCTCGCCGAAGCCGAGCGTCACGATCGCGAGGTAGTCGCCGCGCAGGCGAAGCGTCGGCAGGCCGATGATCACGCCGATGATCGCCGTCGCGATCCCGGCCATGAGCAGCACGAGCCAGATCGAGAAGTGGAACCCCGCGTTGTCGCCCGGAACGATGCCGACCGCGCCGAGCACGAGGTGCTGCTTGGCGAACTGGTCGGACGCGAACCAGCCGGCCATGTATGACCCCATCGCGTAGAAGGCGACATAGCCGAGGTCGAGCAGCCCCGCGTAGCCGACGACGAAGTTGAGGCCGAGGGCCATCATCGTGAAGACGGCCATCCCGACCATCGTGCTCATCTGCGGAATGGGCCCGAAGATCGGGAGCTGCGGCATCGAGCTGATCACGCCGTAGAACGGGTACGTGACCGCGAGCGCGAGCACCATGACGGGCAGGATCCCCTTGCCCACGCGCCGTCCGCGGACGGTCACCTTGCCGTACGGCGGCACGACGAGCACGAGCACGACCGCTGCGACGGCCAGCGCCGACGTCTTCCACACGCCGAAGAGCCCGACGAGCGCGAGCCCGATCGCCACCCAGACGACGGCCTTGACCGTGCGTCGCGTCAGGCGCGGCAGGGTCTGCCAGCGGTGGCGGCTGAGCCCGAGCCGGGTGAGCACGAGCCACCAGGCGCTTCCGATCGCTTTCACGACGCGCGCGCGCACCTCAGGCCCCTTCCGGAGTCCGCTCGCCGAGCAGACCCTCGGGCCGGAACACGAGGATGAGGATGAGGATCGTGAAGACGATCGACTCCGTCCAGTTGCTGCCGGGCGCGTGCCAGAGGAGGCCCTCGTTGAACGCCTGGATGAAGCCGATGCAGAGGGCTCCGAGCACCGCGCCGGGCAGGTTGCCGATCCCGCCGAGCACGGCCGCGGTGAACGCGATCAGCCCGAGCGAGAAGCCGGTGTCGTAGCGGATCTGGCCGAAGTAGAGCGCGTAGACGAGGCCGCCGGCGCCGGCGAGCCCGCCGGCGATCACGAACGTGAACGAGATCGTCCGGTTGACGTCGATCCCCATCATCGCCGCGGCGTCGCGGTCCTGCGCCGTGGCGCGCATCGCCTTCCCCTGGCGCGTGTACTGCACGAGCCAGATCAAGGCGACCAGGACGGGAACGGTGATCATGATCACGATCAGCTTCTCCCAGGTGAGCACCACCCCCGAGATCGAGAAAACCTGGCCGCGCGGCAGCACGTTCGGCACGGCGGTGTAGCTCGGCCCCTTCCAGCCGATCGCAATGTCCTCGAGGATGAACGACATCCCGATCGCAGTGATCAGCGGCGCAAGTCGCGGAGCGCCTCTCAGCGGCCGGTAGGCGATCCTCTCGATCGTCGCGTTGAGCAGGCCGCACGCGCCCATCGCGACGAACAGCGAGCCGACGATCGCCGCCACGAGTGCGCCGGTCGAGGCGTTCGCTTTGAGATGGAAGACGGACAGGACCATCGTCGCGGAGAACATTCCGCCGAGCATGAACACGTCGCCGTGCGCGAAGTTGATCAGCTCGAGGATCCCGTAGACGAGCGTGTAGCCGAGCGCGACGAGGGCGTAGACGGCGCCGTTCGTCAGCCCGATGAACGAGATCGTGACGAAGTAGGCCGGCCCCTTGTAGAAGTTGACCGCGAGCCAGACGAGGAGAAGGGCGATGAGGCCCGTCGCCAGGACCGGCATCACGTACGTGACCGGCGAGCGTCTCAGCCGGATCGGCGCTTCGGTCTGGGCGTGTGTTGCCATGGTCGCAGTCGATGAACACCGGGGGAGGCACACGCCTCCCCCGGTGTCAGCCATCGGTCGAACCTGGTGCTACCCGATCAGGCTCGCTGTCGGAACGAGCGTCTTGACCGGATTGAGGTTCTTTCCGCTCTGCTTGTAGATCGTGATCGGCTGCAGGTTCGTGTCGCCGCTCGAGTTGATCGTGAACGTGCCGAGAATGCCGTTCGTGATCGTGAGGCCGAACAGCCCCTTCGTCGTCGACGCCCGCTGGCCGCCGCCCTTGGCGACCGCCTGCAGCATGACGTCCATCGCCTCGGCGCCGTAAGCGGCGTACGGGTTCGGCGTCGTCCCGATCTGCTTGCCGAAGCTCGAGACGAACGTCGCACCCTGACCGGTCAGAGCCTTCGGCGGCTCACCGGCGACGCTGATGTACGCACCGTTTCCGACCGCACCGTTCGCGCCCGGATCGCTGAAGCCGTCCGGCATCTGCAGCTGGATCTTCGGATCCACGGCCTTGATGTCCTGCATCAGCTTCGCGCCGTTGTTGCAGACGATGCCGCCGAGGAAGACGGCCTGCGCACCGGAGGCCTTGATCGCCGTGGCGAGCGCCTCGTAGCTCGACGCCTTCGCGTCCCAGCCCTGGAAGCCGACGACCTTGATGCCGAGCTTCGTGGCCGCCGTCTTGTACGTGGTCGCCACGCCAAAGCCGTACGTCTGCTTGTCGTTCAGGACGTAGACCTTCTTGAAGCCCAGAGACTGCGACCAGAGTGCGTCGGCCGGGCCCTGGATGTCGTCGGTTGCGACGACGCGGGCGTAGTTACGCACGCCGGTCGGGTAGTACTTCTGGGGCTCCCCGACGTCCCACTTCTTCGTGAGTCCCGGGTTCGTGTTGGCCGGGCTGACCATCCCGAGCGAGGCGCGGTTGAGCACCGGCACCTCGATCTTCGCGCACCCCGAGTTGAAGGTGCCGAGGACGCCGATGACCGACCGGTCGTTCGCGTAGAGGTGCGCATTCGTCGCGCACTTCGCCGTGTCCCACCCGCCCGTCTGTGCGGTCGAGTCGTCACACGACTGGTAGCCGATCTTGTAAGAGCCCGCTTTCCAGCCCGCGTTGGCCAGCGCCCAGATCTCGGCGCGCGACACCTGAACGGTCTGATGCCGGATCGCACCCTGGAGCGGCAGATCCGACGCGATGATGAAGTCCGGGCTTCCGGACCCCTTGTAGACCACTGGGCCGCACGACGACGACGGCAGGGCTTGGACCCCGTTCGTCGCGCTGCGCGCGGATCCCGAATAGCCGACGCTGACGGCGACGGCCACAGCGACCGCGCCGACGAACGCCAACAGCGAGAACCTTCTACTCACGTTCCCTCCTCATGTTCCGACCCGAGCCGGGTTGCCGCGGAAGAACTACTTACCCAACGAAGGAGCAAGTATTTCGTGCTTCTCCCCAGGTTTCAAGACGTCCGAGCACTGGTTCAACGGGGGGATCCCTTCTGCCCCGGCGGCAGCGTGAACTCGACCGTCGTGCCCCGGCCGGGCTCCGAGTCGATCCGGATCCAGCCGCCGGCCATCTCCACCCGCTCGCGCATCGCGCTCAGGCCGAGGTGGCCCGGCTCCTGCCGGCCGCCGGTCTCGAAGCCCCGTCCGTCGTCGCTGACGCTGACGTGGAGCCCGTCGGCGCGGCCGGCGAGCTTGACGTCGACCCGCCGGGCTCCTGCGTGCTTCCGGATGTTGAGCAGCGCCTCCTGGACGATCCGGTAGGCGGCCGCGGCGGTCTCGGGAGCGAGCTCCTCCCCGAGCGCGTCCTCCAGCTCGACCTCGAGACCCGGCTCCAGCCGAAGCTGCTCGAGGTGCGGCAGGAGCGCGGCCGCCAGCCCGTCGCGGTCGAGGACCGGCGGGTGGAGCTCGAACATGAGCTGCCTCAGGGTCGAGATCGCCGAGCGCGCCGTCGCCTTGATCTCGACGAGCTGCTGCACCAGCTCGGGATCGTCGATGCGGGCGGACAGCACGTCGAGGCGGATCGCGAGGGCGGTCAGGGTCTGCACCGACTCGTCGTGGAGGTCGCCGGCGATACGCCGCCGCTCCTCCTCCTGTGCGCGCACGATCCGTGCGAGGAGCCGCCGGCGCTCCTGGTCGGCGATCTCGAGCAGCTCCAGGCTGTGCCGGGCCGACCGCTCGGCCTCGTTCGACGTCTCGACGAGTCGCTCCGCGCGCTCCCTGGCTTCCCGCAGCGCCGCCTCGCTCTGCCGGCGCTCGGTGTCCTCGACGCAGACGCCGATCCAGCCCGCGAGGCGGTCCTCCGCGTCGCGCACCGCGGCCGCGAAGCCCCGCACCCAGACGACGGTGCCGTCCGGCCGCTGGAAGCGATGCTCGGGCTCGAAGTCGCTGCCGGCGGCCAGAGCGGCTGCCCAGCCCGCCTTCACCCAGTCCGCGTCGTCCGGGTGGATTGCCTCCGTCCAGCCGTCGCCGAGCGACTGCTCGAACGTCCGCCCGGTCAGCTCGCACAGGCGGTCGTTGACGTACAGGCACGAGCCGTCCACGCCGGTCGCGAAGACACCGACCGGGGCGCGGGCCGTGAGCGAGAAGAAGAGCCGTTCGCTCGACTCCGACAGGCCCAGCTGCCGCAACGCGGAAAGCGAGACCTCACCGGGTGTCCGGCTGTCCACGAGCGTCCTCCCGCCTCGGGTCTCGGGAGACTAGCGTCACCGGGCCGGAAGATCTGCAGCTTCCACGGACGGGCGCCGGCGTCCAATGCGATGCCGAAGGTGGGAATCGAACCCACACGCCCTTGCGGGCACCGGATTTTGAGTCCGGCGCGTCTACCAATTCCGCCACTTCGGCCTGGCCAGATGGTAGACGGCGGCGGGAACCGCCTCATCGCGGGCGCGTAGCGGGTATGACTTAGGGCTGTGGCGAAGACGATCGGGATCCTGACCGGCGGCGGGGACTGCCCCGGGTTGAACGCGGTCATCCGCGCGGTTGTGCGCAGCTCCGACGCTGTGGGCTGGGATTGCGTGGCCGTGGTCGAGGGCTGGCGGGGCCTGATCGAGTCGAAGTTCGAGGATCTGGGCACGAAGGAGGTGTCGGGGATCCTGCCGCGCGGCGGCACGATCATCGGCACGAGCCGGACGAATCCGTACAAGCTGGACGGCGGGGTCGAGAAGGTGCTCCAGAACTTCGCCGACCGCGAGCTGGACGCGCTCGTCGCGATCGGTGGCGAGGACACGCTCGGCGTCGCGTCGAAGCTGTTCGAGGAGCACGACTTCCCGGTGGTCGGGGTTCCGAAGACGATCGACAACGACCTCTCCGGCACCGACTACACCTTCGGTTTCGACACCGCGGTCTCGATCGCCACCGAGGCGATCGACCGGCTGCACACGACCGCGGAGTCGCACAACCGCGTCATGGTCGTCGAGGTGATGGGACGCCACGCCGGCTGGATCGCCGTGATGAGCGGCATCGCCGGCGGTGCCGACGTGATCCTCATCCCGGAGCAGCGGATGACGGTCGAGGCCGCCTGCGAGGAGCTGCGCCGCCGCCACGCGCGCGGCAAGAGCTTCTCGATCGTCGTGGTCAGCGAGGGATACGAGCTCAGCTACGACAGCGGCGAGAGCCAGCTCGTCGCCGGCGAGGCGCGCGCGACCGACCAGTTCGGCCACGTCGTGCTCGGCGGCGTCGGCGAGCAGCTCGGGCGGGAGATCGAGAACCGCACCGGCTTCGAGACGCGGGTCACCGTGCTCGGCCACGTCCAGCGCGGCGGCTCCCCGACGGCGCGGGACCGCGTGCTCGCCACCCGCTTCGGTCTGAAGGCGGCAGAGCTCGCACACGCCGGTCAGTTCGGACAGATGGCCGCGCTCCGCGGCGACGACATCGTCGCCGTGTCGCTCGACGAGGCGACGGCCCACCTGAAGACCGTGACGCCCGAGTGGTACGCGGTCGCACAGGCCTTCTTCGGGTAGTGCGGCCTCGCCTCGCGGCGATCGACCTCGACGGCACGCTGCTCCGCAGCGACGGGACGATCTCTGCTCGGTCGCGATCTGCGATCACGCAGGCGCGCGGCGCCGGAATCGCGGTCGTGATCGTCACCGCACGCGGCCCGGCGAACATCACCGCCGTGGCGCGGGACGCGGGCATCTCGGGCAGGGCCATCTGCAGCAACGGCGCGATCGTCGTCGATGTCGAGTCCGGAGAGATCCTCAGCGAGCGCCTGCTCGAGACCGAGGTCGCCTGCCGCCTCGTGCACGATCTGCGCCGGCACGTGCCGGGGATCCTGTTCGCAGTCGAGCACGAGGCGTTTGCGCACGAGCCCGGCTTCTCCGCGTGGGACTGGACACCGCCGGAGGGGACGCGCGTCGCCGACGCGATCGAGCTGCTGGCCGACCCGGCGTCGAAGCTGATTCTGCGGCACGCGGGCCATGAGGTCGAGGCGATCGCCGCGGTCGCACGGGGGCTCGCAGGCGACGGTGCGACCGTCGTGCCGTCGGGCGGCCAGGCTGTGGAGGTCACGGCCGCGGGCGTGAACAAGGCAGCCGCGCTCGCGGAGATCGCCGACGAGCTCGGGATCGAGCCCGCGGACGTCGTCGCCTTCGGCGACTATCCGAACGACGTGGCGATGCTCGCGTGGGCCGGGCTCGGCGTCGCGGTAGCGAACGCGCACGCGGAGGTGCTCGCGATCGCCGACGAGGTGACGGCGTCCAACGACGAGGACGGTGTCGCGCTCGTCCTCGAGCGGCTGAGCGCGTGACTCCGCGCGCAGCGCTCCTGCCGCTCGCCGCCGGCGCAGTCGCCTCCGTCGTCGCGGCCGCGCTGGCGGCGACCGATGCGCACGCGGCGTTCTCGCAGGCCTGGCCCGCGTTCGCGCTCGTGGCAGGCTTGCTGCTCGTCGGCGCAGCGGCGGCGCGGGAAGGAGTGTTCGAGGCTGCCGGCACCGCCGTCGCCCGCCTCCCGGGCGGAACGGTGACGCTGCTCGCCGCGCTGCTCCTGCTCGAGGCAGCCGTCACGGCCGTTCTCAATCTCGACACGGCGGTCGTCTTCGTCACACCCGTCCTCCTCCATGCGGCGCGGGAGCGCGGCACCGACGAGGCTCCGTTCCTCTACGGCGCCGTCTTCATGGCGAACTCCGCGTCGCTTCTCCTACCGGGCTCGAACCTCACGAACCTGATCGTGCTCGCGCACGAGCCCGTTCCCGGGTTGACCTTCGCGGCCCGGCTCGGGCCCGCGTGGCTCGTCGCGGTCGCGGTCACGATCGCCTTCCTGCTGCTCGCGTTCCGGCGGCAGCTCGCCGTCCGGGTCGCGCGCACCGTGAGCCGCGTGCCGCTGCGGCCCGGCCCGGGGACGGTGGGGATCGCAGCCGCGGCGCTGCTCGTGCTGGCGCTCCGCCACCCCGCGTTGCCCGTGCTCGGCCTCGGCCTCGTCGTCGGCTTCGCCTCGCGGCTGCGCGCCCGGCACGTCCTCGACACGACGAACCCGGCGCTGCTCCTGGGCGTGCTCGGCGTCGCGGTCGCGCTCGGCACGCTCGGGCGCAACGTGGGCTGGCTCGGCACCCTCGTCGAGCACGCCGGCCGCTGGGAGTCCGCCTGGATCGCCGCCGGCGCCTCGGTGCTCGTGAACAACCTGCCCGCGGCGGTCGTCCTCGCCGCGCATGCGCCGGCCCACCCGCGGGCCCTTTTGCTCGGTCTCGACCTCGGGCCGAACTTCGCCGTCACCGGGTCGCTCTCGGCGCTCCTCTGGCTCCAGGTCGCCCGCGCGAACGGCGCGAAACCGTCCGTCGTGCGCTACACGCTCCTGGGCATCGTGCTCACGCCGATCTCGCTCGCGCTCGCACTGCTCGCCGCAGGCGGGTTCTAGGGCAGCCGCACCGCGACGATCGCCGCCGTCGACGGCGTCGTCAGCAGCTCCACGCCCGCGAGCCGCGGGTCGCGGAGCAGGAACTCACGCTCGGGGTCGCCGTCGACCGGGCGGCCCGGCGTCAGGTCGTCCTTCACGAGCAGACCGCCGGGCGCGACGAGCGCGAGGATCGCCTCCCAGTCCAGGGGACGCCCGCCGTCTGCGAACACGAGCCCGAACGGCCCGCGGCCGCGGAGCTGCTCGTAGCAGTCGCCCTCGAGCAGCTCGACGTTGCCGAGCCCGGCGAGCCGCTCGCGCGCAATTGCAGCGCGCCCAGGGTCGAGCTCGACCGTGACGACGCTGCGGGCGGTCTCCGCGAGCGCGGCCGCGCCCTCGCCGAACGCTGCGCCGAGCTCGGCGACGTCCCGCCCGGCGGCGAGCACGCGCAGCAGCGCCTGCACCTCCGGGATCGAGCTGCCTCCGTCCGTCACAGCTCGGCGAGCGGGAACGAGCGGTGCCGGCGCGGCGGCACGAGAAAGTTCTGGCGGTGCGTCGTCGTCAGGATCGAGTTGAAGCCCTGCGCGCGCGTGCGCGGCGGCACCGACAGCTTCGTGCCGTCGGGCAGCACGCCGTCCATGGCGAGCCGGTTCCGGTGGAAGTCGTCGCTCGACGGGTTGAAGACGACGAAGTGCACGCCGGCCGCCGGCTCCTTGCTCAACTTGTCGCCCGCCGGATCCGCCGTCCACGCGAACGGGTTGTCGAGCGTGTTGAAGTCGGCGCGCTGCGGGATCGCGGTTCCCTTCGGGTAGACCGTCCCGTCCTCGCCGACCGTGTCCTGCTGGAGCCGCGAGCTCGCCTGGATCGACGCGCTGTGTCCGAAGCGGCCGGTGGTCTTGAACTGGTGCGCGAGCAGCTGCGGGCTCGAGACGTCCTTCGGCCCCTGCGCCACCGTCTGCGTCCCCTGCTTCACCTGCGTCATCCCGGGCCGGAACGCCGTCAGCACGCGCTCGTCGAAGTCGAAGTTCAGATACCACGCCTCGAGATCCTCGGTCAGGTGCGAGAGGTGCATGTGCGTGCCGTTGCGGAAGTAGCCGGAGCGGAGGTCGACGTAGCCGAGCGTCTCGTGGTTCGCGATCAGGCGCGGCCCCAGTCCCGCCTTCTGCGTCGAGGTGAAGCCGAGGAACAGCTCCGACCCGTCCGGGATGAGATCGGCGCCGGGGACGCCGGCCGCCACCGCCATCTTCTGCGGCAGGCTCTTGCCGCCGTGGAAGCCGCCGCCGGCGAAGCCGCGCCGGATGCTCGTCATCCGGAAGAGCGAGATGTCCTCGAAGAGCGCCTTGCGGGCGGCGTCGATGTGCTCGATCCGGTCGCTGCGCAGGAGGACGGCGACGTCGTTCAGCTCGAGCCGCGTGTCGTGCGGGTCGCTCGGGAACGTGCGCGCAGGCAGGAGCGCCGGCTTCCCGGCGCGGCGGTCGTGCGGGAGGTGAAGCGTCGCCTGCGCCGGCACGTAGCGGTCGAAGTACGGCAACCCCCACGCGACCGTGACGACCAGGCCGGCCGGGTCCAGCGCGTAGCGAGCGTCGATCGCGCGCAGCGCGTCCTCCAGCTCCTGCTGCGCGTCGCGGAGCTTCGAGACGTTCAGGGTCGCGGTCACGACCTCGCTGTGCAGCGGCGGGACGACCACCTCGACGCCCTCGCTCTCGACGGTGCCGAGGTCGATCAGGTGCTGCTCGGCCGGCAGGCCCGCCGGCTCGGCGACGGTGCGGTGCGGCGCCGGCGAGAGACGGTCGACGAGCTCGTAGACGCCGGCCCCGCCGAGCGCAGCGGCGGCAGCGCCCCCGAGGAAACGACGCCGTGTGACTCTTGGCCGCATCAGCCCTGCGGGCGGACGAGCACGAGGTTCGACAGCAGCTTCTGCAGGTTGGTCACGACCTGCGCGTACGTGTACGGCGGGATCACGTGCTCGCTGACGGTGTAGAGCGAGCGGTTGTACTTCCAGGCGAGCAGCACGTGCCACTGGTCCGCGTCCTGGTTGACGCGATACACGGTCGCGGTGATCCCCGGCACCTTCTTCGTGCCGGCGGGGTCGGAGAAGCAGTTCGTGACGCCGCGGATCGTCTTCTTCCCCTCGAGCGCGATCGTCTGGCACTTCGGGATCGCGGTGCGGCCGGGATAGCCGCGGAAGTTGACGTGCACGTCGCCGCTGCCGAGGTCGCCGTGGGCAAGGAAGCTGACGAGGTAGCTGCGGTCCTTGCCGATCGAGTAGATGTCCTGGTAGTCGCCGCCGATCTTCGCGTCGAGCGGGTTCGGCATCCAGCGCGGGCAGTACACGGGCGCTCCGACCCGGTCGGCGAGCTTCTGCCAGCCGGCGGCCCAGGCCGCGGGACAGCCGGACGGCGCGCTCCCGGAGGCTCCCGGCGCCGCTGCGGCGAGCGCAAGCGCGGCCACCGCCGCGACGATCGTCGCCTTCATGGCCGGGAAATGTAGCTGTCTCAGACCGCAGGCGGAGGGCCGCCGACGAGCGGCGAGACCTTGCTGCCGTGGACGATCACCGCGTCGCAGCCGGCCCGCTCCAGCTCGAGCACCTCGGCGCGGGTCGTGAGCGCGAGATCGGCGATGGCGAGCTTCCCGGCGGGCACGGCCGCGAGCAGGTCGAGCACGACCTCGAGCGCTGTCTCGTCGTCCTCGCGCTCGACCGGCGAGAGCAGAAAGATCTCCGGGTCGACGCGCTCGAGCGCCTCCTCGAGCTCGTCCTCGTCCCGAACCTCGACCGCGCAGTCGAGCCCCAGCTCGAGCGCCTGCCGGTGCAGCTGCTCGAGGCGGCCGTCGTCCTCGTCGAGCGAGTCGAACACGAGCATCACGGCGTCCGCCGACGGCGACACCTCGTCGAACGGCGCGTCCGAGCGCCAGAGAATCGGCAGCGAGCTCGCGGCCCGGATCGAGGCGGGATCGCCGCGAACGACGAGCGCCTCCGCCCGCTGCTGCTCGGCTTCTCGCGCCGAGTCCGGATCCTCGACCGCCGCGATGACGGAGATCCCGTCACCCTCGGCGATCGCGTGGCTGAAGCGTTGCGCCATGCTTGAGCCCCTAGCGTATCGAGGCTGAGGCCTCTTCACTGGCCGATCGGGTGCCAGACCGTCTTCAGCTCGAGGAAGCTCGCGATCTCCCAGGGGCTCTGGACGTCGGCGCGGCCGTGGACGACGCGCTTCACGTTCTCGGCGGCGAGCCGCTCGAGCTCGGGCGTGTCGCCGTCCGCCCCGCAGACGTCGAGCGCGTTCACGTCCATGTGCGAGGCCAGGATCGGGGCCAGCTCCTTGCGGAAGCCCGTGAGCAGGTTGACGACGCCGCCGGGGACGTCGCTCGTCGCGACCGCCTCGGCCAGCTCGACCGCGGCGAGCGGCCGCGTCTCGGAGGCGACGGCGACGACGGCGTTCCCGCCGACGAGCGGCGGCAGCAGGCGCGTGACGAGCCCGAGCAGCGGCGGCTCGTCCGGCGCGAGCACGCCGACGACGCCGGTCGGCTCCGGGATCGTGAAGTTGAAGTACGGGCCGGCGACGGGGTTCGTGCCGCCGAGCACCTGCGACAGCTTGTCGGCCCAGCCGGCGTACCAGACGATCCGGTCGATCGCCTGCTCCACCTCGTCCCGGCCGCTGCACAGCTCGGCGAACTCCGGCACGCGCGCCTCGACCATCTCGGCGAGCCGGTAGAGCACCTGGCCCCGGTTGTACGCGGTGGCCGCCGCCCAGCCCGGCTGCGCGGCGCGCGCCGCGCGCACGGCGTCGCGCACGTCCTTGCGCGAGGCTCGGGCGATGTTCTGCCCTTCGGCCTCGTACGTGCGCCCGGACTCGCTGCGCGGGAAGGCGCCGCCGATGAAGAGCTTGTACGTCTTCTTGACGGGGAGACGGCTCATTCGTCGAACCTCAGATACCCCTCGAGCCCGTGCCGGCCGCCCTCGCGGCCGAAGCCGGACTCCTTGTAGCCGCCGAACGGCGAGGTCGGGTCGAAGCGGTTGAACGTGTTCGCCCAGACGACGCCGGCCCGCAACCGTTGCACCATCCAGAGGATGCGCGAGCCCTTCTCCGTCCAGACGCCGGCGCTGAGGCCGTAGGGCGTGTTGTTCGCCTTCTCCACCGCCTCCTCGGGGGTGCGGAAGGTCAGCACCGACAGGACCGGGCCGAAGATCTCCTCCTGCGCGATCCGGTAGCTCTGCGCGACGTTCGTGAAGACGGTCGGCGCGAACCAGAACCCCTGCTCCGGCAGGCGGCACGGCGCCTGGTAGATCTCGGCTCCCTCGTCGATCCCCGACTGGACGAGCTCCTCGATCTTCGCCAGCTGGTCGCGCGAGTTGATCGCGCCGACGTCGGTGTTCTTGTCGAGCGGATCGCCGACACGCAGCGTGGTGAGGCGCTGCTTGAGCTTCGCGATCAGAGGCTCGTAGATCGACTCCTGCACGAACAGGCGCGACCCGGCGCAGCAGACCTCGCCCTGGTTGAAGTAGATGCCGTTGACGATCCCCTCGATCGCCTGGTCGAGCGCGCAGTCGTCGAAGACGATGTTCGCCGCCTTGCCGCCGAGCTCCAGCGTGAGCCGCTTGCCGCTTCCGGCGGTCTCGCGCTGGATCCACTTCCCGACCCCGGTCGAGCCGGTGAACGCGATCTTGTCGACGTCCTCGTGCCTGACGAGCGCCGCCCCCGTCGAGCCGTAGCCGGTGACGATGTTCACGACCCCCGGCGGCAGGTCGGCCTGGCGGACGACATCGCAGAACAGGAGCGCCGTGAGCGGCGTCGTGTGCGACGGCTTCAGCACGACCGTGTTCCCGCACGCGAGCGCGGGTGCGATCTTCCACGCGAGCATGAGCAGCGGGAAGTTCCAGGGAATGATCTGGCCGGCGACGCCGACCGGGCGCGGGCGCCGGTTGGGGAACGCGTACTCGAGCTTGTCCGCCCAGCCCGCGTAATAGAAGAAGTGCGCTGCGGCGAGCGGCAGGTCGACGTCCCGTGACTCCTTGATCGGCTTGCCGCCGTTGAGCGACTCGAGCACGGCGAACTCGCGCGAGCGCTCCTGGAGGATGCGCGCAATGCGGTAGAGGTATTTCGCGCGCTCGGAGCCCGGGAGCGCCGACCAGCCGTTGGCGAACGCGCCGCGGGCGGCGGCGACGGCGCGGTCGACGTCCTCGTCCGTGCCCAGGCCGACGGACGCGAGCGTCTCCTCGGTCGCAGGCGAGATCGTCTCGTACGTCTCGCTCGGCTCGAGCCATTCGCCGCCGACGAAATGCCCGTAGCGCTCGGCGATGTGGACCACGTCCCTGGATTCGGGCGCGGGCGCGTACGTCCAGTCCTTCGGTGCGGGCGCGCCGCCCTTCTTCTTGTCGAGCTCGCTCATCAGTCCACCGTGAAGTAGTCGGGGCTCTGGTACGTGCCGGTCTTCTGCTTGCGCAGCTGCATGAGGATGTCGTTCAGCAGCGACGAGGCCCCGAGGCGGTAGAGGTCTGGCGTCAGCCAGTCGGGGCCCAGCGTCTCGTGCACGAGCACGAGATGCTGGATCGCCTGCTTCGCCTGGCGGATGCCGCCCGCGGCCTTGAAGCCGATGCGCCTGCCGGTCTCCTCGTGCACGTCGCGGACGGCCTCGAGCATGCAGAGCGCGACCGGCAGTGTCGCGGCGGGATTGATCTTGCCGGTCGACGTCTTGACGAAGTCGGCGCCGCCGGCGATCGCGAGCAGCGTCGCGCGGCGCACGTTGTCGTACGTCCCGAGCTCGCCGGTCTCGAGGATCACCTTCAGGTGCACGTCGCCGCACGCTTCCTTCACCCGCACGACCTCGTCGTACACCTTCGCATAGCGGCCGGAGAGAAACGCGCCGCGGTCGATCACCATGTCGATCTCGTCGGCGCCGAGCTCGACGGCGCTGCGCACGTCCGCGACCTTGATCGCCGTCGGGTACTGGCCGGACGGGAAGCCCGTCGCAACCGCGGCCACCTTCACGCCCGTGCCCTGCAGGCGCTCGCGCGCGACCGGCACGAGGTTCGGGTACACACAGATCGCGGCGCACGAGGGGATGCTCGGGTCGCTCGGGTCGGGGCGGATCGCCTTCGAGGAGAGCGCCGCGACCTTGCCCGGCGTGTCGGCCCCTTCGAGGGTCGTCAGGTCGGTCACCCGGATCGCCAGCTCGAGCGCGAAGACCTTCGCGTCCTTCTTGATCGAGCGCTTCGCGAGCGACGCCGCGCGCTCCTCGAGCGCGACCGCGTCGACCGCGCCGATCCGCGGCAGGCGCGGCTCGAGCGGCAGCTCGAACCCGGTCGGCAGTGCGGGCGCCTGGGTCACATCTGGAGTGTAGACGGGGTCGATCAGCCGCCCAGGTCGTCCGGGAGCGCCTCGAGCCCACCGAACTCCGGGACGACGACGGAGCGGACGCGCCGCCGCTCCGGCTCCGGCAGCTGCGGATACGTCAGCTCGGGCCCGCCGCCGATGCTTTCGCAATCGTCCTCGACGAGCACGTCGACATGGGCGGCGGTGGCAACGTCGCCGTAGCTCTCGCCGGGCCGGCGGCAGAGGACGGGCCCGGCCGGGAAGCCGTCCCGCCGGAGCACGCGCTCGTCCGCCGCAACGTCTGCGAGATCACGGTGCGAGCTGAGGTAGACGATCTCCGCACCGCGCGCCTCCCACGCCCGTACCTTGGCCACCGCGCCCGGCGTCGGCACGTACGCGCCGAAGTCGCGAATGCCGGCGTCGCCGCGTACGACCTGGGCAACCCGCTCCTCGCGCGGGAC
>Ga0265318_10001058_pt1 | contig 17438 bp, 12 predicted proteins | sample 4821metaG_FD_192431 | JGI IMG/M metagenome (GOLD analysis project Ga0265318, IMG submission 192431) | Rhizosphere microbial communities from Carex aquatilis grown in University of Washington, Seatle, WA, United States - 4-8-21 metaG | ecosystem: Host-associated > Plants > Roots > Rhizosphere >... | reverse complement strand
AGAATCCCTGCATTTTGAAGGCTATGGTCCCGACTGCTGGGGACTGTCGGCGGGAATCAACTCGGGCGGTGGCATGCCGCAGCCCAGTGCGGACAACGGCACCATCTGCTGCTCTGCAGCCCTTGGGGAGTTTCCCTACACCCCCAAGGAATCCATGGCGGTGCTGAAGCATTTTTACCGCGATCTCGGCGCCAAAACATGGGGAATATACGGCTTCTTCGACGGTTTCAACGAGACCGAGAACTGGTTCCAACCTGTGTGGATGGGCCTGAACCAGGCGCAGATCGTGGTCATGATCGAGAACCACCGATCGGCGCTCGCCTGGAGGCATTTCATGGCTACCCCGGAGATTCGCTCGGCACTCGATTCCATCGGCTTCACGCCGGACAGCGACTCCGTCCACTAGGTGTGGCCTGGGACGGGGTCAATGCCCTGATAACATTTGCGTGAGTGGTTTGCGTTACGTCCCCGTCGCCGAGCTAAATTCGGCCGCGTGCGTTTTTTTTATTGCCATGACAATGTTGTCATAGATCATCGGCGACGCCCCTTCGTTCCACACCCCACGTGCGCCTAGAGAGACGCTTTCGCGCACCTCCGTTAACACGTCCGTTCTTACCCTACCAAATGCAAACACCACAAACTGCTAGATACACGTTGGCCCTCGTGCTGACGCTCGGTCTGATGGCGTCTTCGAAAGCGCAGACGGCCCCGGCAATTACCCCCGATGAGACCGCGCAGACCCAAAGCCAGGCCGCGGGCGAGGCGCCCCTTGTGCTTAGCACTTTCACCGTCGATACCTCGACCGACAAGGGATATGTCGCCGTCAACTCCCTGGCGGGTGGCCGCAACAACACCCCGCTGGCGATCACGCCCACCTCGGTGTCGTCGCTGACCGCAGTGTTCATCTCGGACCTGCAGCTGACGAACGCGACGGACGCGCTCAAGTGGACGATGAACGCGATCCCACAGAACTTCGCGCCCAACGTCGGCAGCGGAAACCAGTTCAACTCATGGGCTACGAATCTTCGCGGAGCCGGCGCGGGCCCGCAGGGCGGGACCCCTCCCACGGTGAACTATTTCCCGATGAACGCCGTGAAGGACTTCTTCAACGTCGACCGCTTCGAGGTTGACCTTGGGCCCAACTCGATCCTCTTCGGCGTAGGCAGCCTGGGCGGCGTGACAGCCGCCTACACAAAGAAGCCGCGCTTCGACAGCGACTACACGGAGGCGGACCTCGTCGTCAACAGCTTCGGCGGCGCGCGCGCGACGATCGACACGAATACGAGGCTTTCGATCCTCCGTAAGAATGACGTGGGGATCCGGATAGACCTCCTTGCAGACCACGACCAGGGCTGGCGCAAGGCGGACCTGATCAAGAACTACGGCGCATCGATCGCGACCACGTTCAAGATCTCCGACAATACCTCGGTCCGGTTGGATGGTGAGCTCTTCGAGAGGGTGAGCCCGCAGTTCTCCGAGGCCATTACCGACCATTTCTCAAAATGGGACGGCACGACCGCCTCCGCCACGTGGGGCGCCGCCCCGACGGGTGGCAGCGCGAACACGCAGAGCATGGCCGAGTGGGGCGGCCCCAACTCGTTCCTGCTCTGGATTCCGTCGCAGGGTACGCTGTCGAATTGGGGAGCCGGCTTCTCGGGCACGGGCCTCTCGGACGGGCCCTATTACTCCTATGCCGTGATGAGGCCCTCCTCATACGGGCTGGTCGGGACAAACCAGACCGTGCCCGGGCTGCCGAGCCGGGATTTCACGGTCGGCCCGAAGGACGGCGACAATACGCTCAAGTATTACACGTTGACCGCCTACATTGACCAGAAGTTCGGCGACCACTCCGAGCTGGAGCTGTCCGCGTATCGCTTTGCGGACACGGAGGTGTCAAAGTTCTTCGAGGCCCCGTCCAACGCCGAGGTCGACATCAACAAGCAGCTGCCAAACGGGTCGCCGAACCCGGAATTCGGGAAGCTGTATTCCGACATGTTCCTCGACAAGCAGCAACAGGACCATTCCTGGAACGAGTTTCGCGGCCAATTCAACTATCACTTCGAGACCAACATCTTGAACGTACCGGTCAAGGAATGGCTCAGCATCTCCGGCGGCGTGCAGTTCCACCTGCTCCTGACCCGCCAGTACATGGCCAGCTATGCCAATAACTATCCCTACCCGTGGGACGGATCCAACTGGACCCAGGACATGTTCTGGGCCCGCGAGTACTGGGACAAGCCGAACACCTCGATAAACCTGCCTCCCTCGCTCAACGGGCACCCGATCGTTTTCCAGGCCCTTCCCTTCAACTGGTTCGATCACGACCTTCAGGAGGAAACAAAGTACTATGGCGCGGTTTCGCAGACGCGTCTCTGGGATGACCGGCTCAATGTGACGCTGGGAGCCCGCCACGACGAATACTCGAACGACCTGCTCCAAAGCGTGCGGCCGCCCTTCGGCCTCCCCTACCCGCAGGGACACAGTTTCGAGAATGCCTCCGGGAATACCTACTCGGCCGGCGTCGTCGGCTTCTTTACCAAGAACCTCGCGGCGACCTACAACTTCTCGGAGAACTTCGCGCCGATCGGCAACGGCACGGCCCCGAGCCTGTCCGGGGTTGCCTTTGGTCCCGCAACCGGCAAGTCGAACGAGCTCGGCCTCCGCTACTCGACCGACGATGGGAAATATTACATCACGGCCGAATACTATAGTGACAAGGCCCACGGCCGGATCACGAACGACGGTATCCCGGTCCAGGGCATCTGGAACGACTACTACAAGGCGGGCGGCACCGCCTCGGACGTCGGCCCGGCCGGCCAGATATCTGGAACCGCGCCCAATCTGGCGACCCAGTTCAACTACGCCGACACCGAGGACGTCAAGGACACCGGCTATGAGATTTCCGCCGTGGCCAATCCCACGCCGAACTGGCGCTTCCAGCTGAGCTACGCCATTCCGAAGTCGGTGACGGCAAACGACCTGCCCGGCAGCCGGGCGTATTTTGCGTCGCACCTGACCGAATGGTCGGCAATCGCGAACGGCGGCACGACGCTGGACGGCCAGGTAAAGCAGGACCTGGTCAACGCACAGCAGACGCTGGTCAACACGTCGGTTTCCGCGAACAACCAAGGCACCGTCAAGTCGACGTTCAGCGCCGTCGGGGCCTACACGTTTACCGAGACATGGGCCAAGGGCCTGACGATCGGCGCAGGCGCTACGGCCCTTGGGGAGCAGGAGACGTCGACAGGCGGCACGTTCTACTCGCCGGCCTATACGACCTACATTGCCTTCCTGAAGTATGTGACCGTCTATGAGGCCGGCGGCAGGAAGTTCCACGTCACCTATCAGCTCAATGTGGACAACCTGGGCAACAACCAGAACCTCGTCTTCACGGGCTACAACCAGAGCGGAACCACGGTCCAGGGCGCCGGCTTCTATTACCTCGAGCCGCGCAAGTTCACGCTGTCCGCCGCAATGAAGTTCTGATTCCGGGCATCCCAGCCGAAGCCCGGATCATCCGAAACCCAGCCGAAGGCTCACGCCTTCGGCTGGGTTTCTCGTTGAACGGGGCCCGGCCCGGCTCAGCCTCCTCCCAAGGCCAAACCCTGATGCTCGTCGGACGGCTAAGAATCAACGGCAGGGCGCCTCCCCCATGGGCGTAGAAGAGGAATCCGGAACAAGAGAGCCGGCACCGTCCCGTGCCGGGCACGGCTGGCTGGCCCGCGTCCTGTTGATCGTCGGCGGCCCAATTGCTGCCATTTTGGCGCTTGAAGGGACGCTTCGTGTCGCCGGTTTTGGGAGGCCCGCGAGCCTGTTCATTCCGGACGCCAGGCCCGGCTACTTCCGCACCAACCCGGAATTCGCGGCGCCGTTCTTCCCGCCCCAGTTCGACATCACTCCACCCAACTTCCGCATCGCCCGGCACAAGGAGCCCGGCCACCTGCGGATCTTCGTCCTCGGCGAATCCGCGGTCAGGGGAACGCCGGAGCCCGGGTTCGGGTTCGCGTCGCAGCTTGAAGCGCAACTCCGCGCGGCATATCCGGGCCGGTACTTCGATGTCTACAACCTGGGCATCGTCGCAATCAACTCACACGTCGTCTATCAGATGGCCACGCAGGTCGCCGGCTTCGAGCCGGACCTCTTCGTCATCTACATGGGGAACAACGAGGTCGTTGGCCCCTATGGGCCAGGATCCGCCAATCTTTCGGCCATGCCCCCCCTGTGGATGATCAGGGCCTCGGTCTGGACGGGCGGCACGCGAACGGGACAGCTGTTCCAGCGCTTCCTCGGCAGGATCGCCCGGCACGCTGCCGGAACCCAGGAATGGCACGGAATGAGCACATTCAAGGACCGGACAGTCAGGGGCGACGACCCAAGGCTCGAGGCTGTCTGCCGGAACTATGAGGCCAATCTCAGAGGCATCGTGGCGGCAGCCGCCCACGCAGGAATCAGGACCGTGCTGGCCACGGTCGTCGCCAACCTGAGAGACAATCCGCCCTTTTCATCGCTCCACCGGCAGGGAATGGCGGGTTCGGAGCTGAGCCGATGGGAGTCCGCCTTTGCAAAAGGAAAGGAGCTATGGGAACTGGACCAGCCCGATGGCGCGATCCCTGCGTTGAGAGAGGCGCTTAACCTGGACCCGCAATATGCCGACGCCCACTATATCCTGGGCAGGCTGCTTGAAGGGAAGGGCGATGTGCAAGGTGCTCGGCATCATTATATTGAGGCTCTCCACTGGGACGCATTGCGATTCCGTCCCGACGAGCGGATCAATGCGGTTGCACGCATTGTGGCCTCCGAATCCAAGGGTTCCGTGCTCCTGGTCGATTCAGCGATGGAGCTCGGCTCAGACGGCGCCTCGGCCGCCACGCCAAGCGGCCGGGAAATCCTTCTGGAGCACGTGCATTTCAACTGGGAAGGCAATGTGCGCATGGGGCTGATGCTCGCCGAGAAATCCGCCGCCGCCCTGTTCGGCCCGGGCGCGCCCCCGGGCAAATGGCTCGACGCCGATGGATGCGCGAGCGCAGTCGGCTACACGAGCCTCGGGCGGCTTCGGATGCTGCGGCAGATGGAGGCGATCCGAGGCAGGCCGCCCTTCACGGCCCAGCTCACGTTTGGAGAGGATCAGGCCCGGTACCAGCACGAGGCGGACCTTGCGACAAGGGAGGCGATGTCTGTCGAAGGCCTTGCGTCGGCGCGGCAGCAGCTGGAGACCGCGGTGAAGCGCGATCCGGAGAACCCCAATCTTCTGCTCCGCCTCTCAGAGGCGGAAGACCAGGCCAACCAGCCCGACAGGGCCCTAGTGCTGACGGAGAAGCTTCTGGAACTCCTTCCCCGCACGCCCGAGCTCCTTGTCCAGCGCGGCCGGGCGCTGGCTTCGCTTCGGAAAGACGATGAAGCGCAGGCCGCCATCCTGGAAGCGCTGCGGGTCGACCCCTACAACCTCCCGACGTACACCGCCTTGGTTGAGGTATTGAGGAAGACGGGCGATTTCGAAAGCGGCCGGAAGATATTCTCGGCCGCGCTCTCCGAGATCCCCGACAGCGGGTTCATTCGCCTCGCATACGCCGACCTCCTGTTCTTCCACGGCGACAGGGACAAGGCGGTGCGGGAATGCCGGTCCGTGCTGGCCCGCGAGCCGGACAACTCAGACGCGCTGCGCCGGCTCGTTTCGCTCTTCACGGCCGACGGCCGGAAGGAGGAGGCCTTCGCACTCATGTCGGGGGCGAGAATGACCCAGCCCCTCAACTTCGAGAACAACCTGGCGCTTGCGCGGATCTACGAGGAGCGAGGCGACGTCGAGCACGTCGCCGAGTGCCTGCGGGGGGCGGCCCTCAGCGGGCCTGCCACAGCCCAAGCGCACATCTATCTGGCTCGGCACCTGAGCAAATCGAACCGGCCGGTCGAGGCGCTTGTGGAGCTATTCCGCGCCAGGCGCGCCGCGATCGCGATGGGGGACCAGGACCTAGCCGCGGAAATATCCGCGACGATCCGCTCGGGCGGGAATCCCTAGGCCACGGCGCGTTCCTTCTCACCCAGGACGCGTTCCGGTCGGCTCCTCGGGCCGGGCATGTTCACCAAGAGCCCCAGGCCTCGAAAGCCTCGCAGTGCATCACAGGGCGGTCAGATCGATCGTTCGACATGCGGCTTCGCGCTCAGTGACCGGCAACAAGCAGGGAGGGGAGCCGACCCGAGCACCGAACAATCATTGGACCTCGTAGACTTCGACGAGCGCGACGCCGGTGTCCCCGCTGGCGCCCGAAATCTCGGCCGTGTAAGGGCCGGGGGGCAGGGTCACCAGGATCGCCGAGTCGTTGCTTTGGCCAAAATTCCAGGCAAACGCCCCGACCGAGACGGCCGAGGCTGAGATCTGCGGATCTCCACCCCATGCGCTGTTGCTGGCCAGCAACGTGCCTTCGGAAAAGAGCTGCAGGGTGGGATCGGGCAGCGTGCCCGTGACCCCGAATGGAATCAGTGCGGGCCCGGAAGCCCGTATCAGGACGGTCTTTGACGTTGCGCCGCCGATGACGAATCCGGCGATCAGGACGTTGCCACCCGTGCCGACCTGGACGCGGGCGGAGATATTGACGATCCTTGGCTTGGTCGGAGTGTAGGTTCCCGCGGGCGTGTCGTCGTAGACTTCGGCAAGGGCCACGCCCGTGTCCCCGCTCTGGCCGGAAATGTTGGCCGTGTAGGCTCCGGCGGAAAGGGAATTCAGAAGCGCAGCGTCGTGGCTCGAGGCGTTGCTCCAGGGAAACGCCCCCACGGCCGCAGCCGCGGTCGAGATGGGGATGCTGCCTGCCCAGCCGATGTTCGTACCGAGCACCGTCGAGACGGAGTAGAGCTGAAGCTGGGGATCCGGGAGCGTGCCCGTGACACCGAATGGCGCAAGCGCGGGGCCCGAGGCGCGAACGAACAGGGTCTCCGAGCCGGAGGTGCCCTGCCCTCCCACGGCGAACCCCACGATCAGGATGTTTCCTCCCGTGCCGACCCCCGCCCTGCAGGAAATGTTAATGAGGCGGCCGATATCCGTCGTGGTGCTGACCGCGAGGGTCGCGACACTGCTCGAAGTGGAGCCACCCGAATTGCTCGCCACACAGGCATAGCTTCCCGCGTTGGCCGCGGTCGCGCCGTTTATCACGAGCGAGTGGCCGCTGGCCCCGGGGATCGGCACGCCATCAAGCTCCCATTGGTAGGTTGGCAGCGGAGCGGCGTTCGCCTCTGAATTGAACACAACAGTTGATCCCACAGCGATCGTCTGGGACCTGGGCTGCACGCTGAAGGCCGGCACCAGCACCACGGGATTCACGGTCAGCGCCGCCCCCTGGCTGGTCACGGAGCCGGCGGAATTGGTGATCACGACCGTGTAGGTGCCTGCGTCCCCTGTCTGCGCCGATGGAATAGAGTACGAGGAGGCGGTTGCGCCGATGATCGGCGTGCCGTTTAACTTCCATTGGTAGCTGAAAGGAGAGGTGCCCGATCCACTGACCCTGAACGTCACGCCGGACCCGGCATCAATCGCCTGGCTGGCCGGCTGCGCGGAAATCGTCGGGGGCGTGCCCGCCGGCGCGGTCACGTTTATGGATGTAACTCCGCTCGTTACATTGCCGGTTCGATTCGTGTTCTCCCAAGCCTCGACTGTGAAGCCGTACACGCCCGTAGCCGTGGGAATGCCCGTTATCGTCAGCACGCCCTTCACGGCGGTCGCGTCGCTGACGACCCAGAGATTGCCCACCAGGGTGGCGCCCTGCACGGTCACCCCCGGCGGCAGCGTGTTGGTCACGTCCCAAGACTTGGCGAATGTCACCGCAACGCCCGCCACCGTGACATCCATCTTGATCGACTGGCCCATCGACACGCTCGCGGGCACCGCAATGTCCGCCACCAGGTATGCCGGGCTCGACGTCACTGTGGAGGCACCCGACATGGAATCGACAGCACCCAATGCGGCAACCGACGCAAGGGCCGCCCGAAGGACCGTCGTCGCATGCGACTCGACTACACACTCCGCGGCAGCGGTCGCGATTCTGGCCGCAGGCGTCCTCTGGAGGACCGCGGCGAGAAGCGCGGCAGGCACACGTAACCGCTCGAAGCGTGCAGGAAGGGTATATCTTGGATTCATTGGTTTCGTTTCGTTAATTGCACCCGCAACCCGCTCCCCCGACGCCGCGGCCGCCCGCCGCGGCCTCGCGCGAGAAGTAGACATGCTCGATCATCTCGGTCGCAAGGGGATCCCGGTTCGGGTCCATCGTCGGGTCGGCCAGCAAACCACGCTCCCACGGCTTAACCCGGACGGCGTTCGTGGTGGCGCATCCGGACAAGGCGCCCACAGCGGCGAGTGCCAGGAGAAGGACAATTCTGGCCGACGTCTTCATGGTGTGTTCGTGGACAAGAGGGCCTCGATCTCCTTGCGCAGCGCCTGTTCTGTCGCGGCCCCGTGAAATCCCTGGTGCACATGGCGCACCCTGCCTCCGCGGTCGATCAGGTAGCTCGTGGGCATCGTGGGCACCTGCACGGCGCGAACAAGCTTCTGTCCCTTGTCCAGCGCCACCGAGAAGGCCGGGCTGAATTTCCTGACGAACGCCTCGTAGTCCGCAGGGTTCTCGTCCACACTCACCGCGACTATCACGAGGCCACGAGGCGCAAACTCGGTGTACAGCCGGCCGTATGCAGGAAACGAGGCCTTGCAGGGCGAGCACCATGACGCCCAGAAGTCGACGAGAACGATCTTCCCGGAGGTTTCTGGCAGCGCTCCAAGGGCCAGGTCGGAGGATGTGAGGGCTGGGAAACTGTCGCCTGGGCTGACACCTGCCCTGGCCATGGGCGGAGCCAGAAGCGTGAGACCTGCGGCCAGCAAAATGAGCCCGGTTCTGCTCATTGAATGACGGGGCATGCGTGCGTCCAACGCTGGGCGACGGTCGCAGGGCCTTGGGCTAAGCGCATGGCCTACCATGATATCCTTGCACCCATGGTGATCAGATTCGCCCTGGGATACGCGCTCTGCGGAGTGACCCCGTCGCTCCCCCGCATCGCATAGCGGTCGTAAGCGAGGTCCAGCTCCAGCCATGCACGCGGTTTCCAGACCGCCTTTGCCCCGTAGGTTGTTGTGTACAAGGACGATAAACGATAATCCGAGGAATAAGCGGGCCCGCCTGGAAGCGGAACTGTGGTTGGGATTATGTCCGTGGCGCTCAGATCGTAAAAGTAGAATTTCGCAGCGCTCTGCTCATAATACCTCAGGTCGGGACCGAGGGTAAGACGCTCTCCGAGCTTTTCCATCCAGGTCAGCTCGACCGTGTTCGCCGCAATTCCATACGTGTCGCGGAAGTAGCGGTAGCTCCCCTCGAGGGCGCCGTGAAGGCTTGGAAATGCCCTGTTCATCGACGCGTACACGATGCCCGTGTTATGCTCGCCTGGCCTGTTCTCGCCAAACACCAGCGGGAAGAACACCCCGGGGAGGACCTCGATGTTCTGGTCCACCAGCTTGTATTGGTCGCTCAAATACCCGGTTTCCCTTCCCCAAGTCACATTCAACGTCACCGAGGTCCGGGCATCAAGGAGCTGGGTCACCCCTAGGATCGCGTTCAATGCGTGCTTCTTGGCATACGCGCGCTGGGGATCGTAGAACGTCTCCACGTCGTCCTCGTGGCCGGCAACACCCGCGAGCAGCGTCGTGTTCTTCTCGTTGAAGTCGGTGAGCGAGTTGAGCGACCAGCCCCGGGAGACATAGTCGTGCTCCCTGCTTTCCGAAATCCCGACGGAGACATTGAACCTGCTGAACTGACGCGATAGGTCGGCCTCCCACGCCTTTCGGTGGTCGCTCAGGTGCGCGAGGGGCACCTGCCCTGTGGCCGAGGGAGCCGGCAGGCCCGTCGGCGTCGCGCCGGCGATCGCGTCCGTCACCGCAGTCAGCCCGAACTGCAGATCGGCGCCAATGCCCTGGCTGGCGACTATCCCCTGGGTCTGCACCCCTACTCGGCCGCCCGCCTCGGTGTAATTCTCGAGCTTGTAGGAAATCGAGTCCTCCGCCCTGGCCGTGGGCCGCGGAGACGCCAGCAGCAGAAAAAGCGCGAGGGGTATCGCTGCAGGACTTTCCGATATCTTATGACGACTTTGAGGGATCGCTTCGGGACCAAGACCTGGAACGAAGGTTCCAGATTTAAATGCAAATGTCATCATTTGCCGTGGACTAGGATCCCGGACAGTCGCCCTTCCCGGGAGGGCAATGGCGGCACGCCACGAGTTTCTGGAAGGCGGGAGACGGATGACACGAGCGCGGGTTTGACGCAAGGAGCCGCCTATTCGCTCAATAATGCTGGTAAAGCGCGAAAGAATATCCTCGAAACATAGTCGCAAGTCGTTAATTAATATACACTTGTGAATTGGTGCTCAGGAAGGGACTCGAACCCTTACGCCTTACGGCACACGCCCCTCAAACGTGTGTGTCTACCAATTCCACCACCTGAGCATTTGGATCGGGGAGAAGGGCTAATGAGTGGCAACGGCCCTTGGTTGTCCAGCCCTGAAATTGGGTTTTGACCCATCCGCATACCTGGAGAACCTTCCGGGCGGCCATCCCCCCATGAAACTCGACGCTATCAAGGCGGCTTTGCTCGCCTCCTATGAAACCGACGGCGGGATCAACCACCTGGACGGCGTCAACCTGCCCTCGCAGGAGTCGGTGAACGAGATCGCCCGGGACTGCATGCATCTGCTCTTCCCGGGCTACTTCGAGGAGACCAGGCTCGAGAAGAAGGACGTGCCCAAGCTTGTCGACACCATGCTCACCAGGATTGGGAAGAGGCTCGTGATCGAGATTGAGAAGAGCCTTCGGTTTGCCCGCGATCCGGAACCCGCCACGCGGGCGCCTATCATTGCCGCGGAGGCGCTGGAGCAGCTCCCCGACCTGCGAAGGGCGATCCGGACGGACGTGGAGGCGGCCTACAAGGGCGATCCGGCCGCGCTCAGCTATGAGGAGATCATCGTGGCCTACCCGTGCGTGCTCGCGATCTCGCTCCAGCGCTTCGCGCACGTGCTCTACACCCTGAGGGTTCCGCTCCTGCCCCGGATGATCACCGAGTTCGCCCACGAGCGCACCGGAATAGACATTCATCCCGGCGCGAGGATAGGAACGCACTTCTTCATCGACCACGGCACCGGGGTCGTCATCGGAGAGACCGCGACCATCGGCTCGCACGTGAAGCTCTATCAGGGGGTGACCCTCGGCGCGAAATCCTTTGAGACCGACAACCAGGGAAACCCCGTCAAGGGGGTCAAGCGCCACCCGGACATCGGCGACAATGTCACGATCTACGCCCATGCGACGATCCTGGGCGGCGACACCCAGATTGGGGCGAACTCCGTCGTGGGCGGAAACGTCTGGCTCCTGGAATCCGTGCCCATGAACAGCATCGCCTACTTCAAGGCGGACGATCTTGTCATTCGTCCCCGCCAGAAGAAGGAGGCCCTGGTCGGCTACGTCGAGGACTGGGTGATTTGACTCCGGCCTGTCCGGCCCCGCTGCCCTAGCGGCGCTGCCAGTCGGCGAGACCCCGTGCGAGCTCCGCCGCAAAGAACGGCCCTCGGTAGATCATCCCGGTGTAGACCTGCACGAGCGTCGCCCCCGCGTCCAGCTTCTCCGCGGCGCTCACGACATCCGTGACGCCGCCCACGCCTATTATCGGAAGCCGGCCGTTTGTGGCGCGTGAAACATACCGGATCACCTCGGCGGCGCGGAGCCGCAGGGGCTTGCCGCTGAGGCCGCCCGACTCGGCGATGCCTGAGAACATCCCGGGCCTGGCCAGCGTCGTGTTGGTCGCGACGATCCCGTCCAGGCCGAAGTCGCAGACCACACCCAGCACGGCGTCGATCTGCGAATAGCCCAGATCCGGGGCGATTTTTAGGAGGATCGGCACGCGCGGCCTGCCCGACGCCTTGGTGCGCTCCGAATTCGCGCGCGTCACCGCCGAGAGAAGGTCCCTCAGCCGGGACTCGTCCTGGAGCCGGCGCAGGTCCGGCGTGTTCGGGCTCGAGACATTGAGCACGACGTAGTCGGCATAGTCGGCGAGCCTCGAAAAGCTGGCGAGGTAGTCCTCCGGAGCCCGGTCGATCTCGGTGACCCTGGACTTCCCGAGGTTAATCCCGATCGGTATCCGCCGGGTGCCGGGAAGGGGCTGGCCCGACAGCCGCGCCGCGACCGCCTCCGACCCCTCGTTGTTGAAGCCGAGGCGGTTGATCACCGCCTCCTGCCTCGGGTAGCGGAAAACCCGCGGTTTCGGGTTGCCCGGCTGCGCCAGCGCGGTCACGGTCCCGATTTCCACGTGCCCGAATCCTAGGGCGGCGGCCGCGGGCCAGGCGCGGGCGTTCTTGTCAAAGCCCGCGGCAAGGCCGACCGCATTGGGGAAGCGAAGTCCGAACGCCTCGACCGGCCGGAAGCTTCTCGGCGACAGCCTCTCGAGCGCCTCGAGCATCCGGCAGACGGGCGCGAACCACCCGAGGACCGCCAGCGAATCGACCGCCAATTCGTGGGCGCGCTCCGGATCGAGGCGGAACAAAACGGGCCTCATTGCTTTTTCATAGATCGCGCCCATGTGGCGCCAGCGTGAAATCCAGCGGCCAAAACGCAAGTACTGCAGCTGAAAGCCACTTCAGGCCAATGCGTTCCGCACCCATCCAATCCACATACATATGGGGTGTTTTTGTGCTTGTTATTAAACCCCGCGCTCGCACGCTGCGGCTAAAATTTCCCGCTAATACCGAATCCATGGCCAAGCCCACTTCCACCCTCGACTGGTGCATTGTACGACTAGGCGAAGACCACAACTGGTGGGTCAGCGAGACGAGCGACCCCGTGCGCTGGGACGTGGACGGCCTGAGCATCGTCGACCCGAGGCAGGTGGCCCACCTTATCGAGCTCGTCGACGCGCTCCGCGACTACGGGTTCCAGCAGGACCTGTTCGAGGCGGCCTTCATCCCGTTCAGGATTGAGAAGGACCTGGGAAGCGGGAAGGTGCGCCTGAAGCGGGTGAAGGAGTCCCTGTTCGAGTCGGACGAGAAGCTGTTCGTCCTGCCGGACATTCTCGACGAGGAGAACGGCCCGTATGCAGACCTGCTCGACCACCTCACGCGGTGCCGCGTGAAGATGCTGAACGATCTCTTCGCGTTCGAGAGCAAGCTCACCGTGGACGAGGTCGAGGACGAGATCCGCGAGGAGCAGAACACCCATTTCATCGAGGGGAAGGCCGTGCACACCTTCACGGAGCTCTGCGCCATCCTCGACTTCATGCCCGACGGGATCGACTCGGACGAGGAGCAGCCCTCGAAGGCCGCCGAGGAGGAGGAGGACGACCTGCCGACCCTCGACGCCGAGGAGGAGGAGAAGCTCAAGAACGACGAGTCCCTCAAGTGGGACGAGGACGGGGACGACGAGGAAAAGGACGACGACAAGGTGGACGGCGAGAAGAAGGAAGACGGCGCAGAGGACGCAGCCGAGGAGGGCGAGGCGGAGAAGCCCCGGCGGAAGTCGCGCGGCAAGCGCTGAGTCCCGCCCGGCCCGCACCATGCATCTCTTCCGCGCAGCGTCGGTGGCCCTGCTGGGGATCGTCGCGGGATGCGCCACCTCCGAGCCGACCGGGAAGAATCCCGTGATTCCGTCGGCGGCCAGCGCCTCGCAGCTGCGCCAGGGCGACAGCCTGACGGTCTCCATAATCGGGGTCCCCGACCCGTCCACCAACAGCGTCCAGATCGACGACCAGGGAATCATCAGCCTGCCCTACATCGGCACGATCAAGGCGTCGGGCCAGACGGCGGGGGGCCTCACCCAGCTCATCCGCGAGGCCTACGTGACCAAGAAGATCTACACCTCCGTCGACATCTCGGTGAGCGTCACGGAGCGCTATGTCTACGTGGGCGGCGAGGTGGAGAAGCCGGGCCGGATCATCTGGACGCCCGACCTCACGGCGGCCAAGGCCGTCCAGGCGGCCGGGGGATTCACGCTCTATGCCAAGGAGGACAAGGTGAGCGTCGTGCGCAACCAGATCCTCTACGACGTCGACATCAAGCTCGCGCAGAAGAGCCCGTCCCAGGATCCCAGGCTTGAGCCGGGCGACTCGATCCAGGTCTCGCGCTCGGCGTTCTAGAGGGGCTGACGGCCGCCCAATTCGGCGGCCATCTCCTTCGCGAAATAGGTCAGGATCATGTCGGCGCCGGCCCTCTTGATCGCGAGGAGCGACTCCCTGCGGCACTGCGGGAGATCGAGCCAGCCGAGCCTCGCGGCCGCGTGGATCTGGGAATACTCGCCCGACACCTGGTACGCGGCGACGGGCTTCCTCGTTGAGAGGCGCAGATCCCGGATGATGTCGAGATAAAGGCCCGCGGGCTTCACCATGACAATGTCCGCGCCCTCGGCCTCATCGAGCTTCAGCTCGATGAGCGCCTCGCGGCGGTTCGCGGGATTGAGCTGGTAGCCCCTCTTGTCGAGGCTACGGGTGCCCGAGGCCTTCGCGCTTCCCACGGCGTCCCGGAACGGACCGTAGTAGGCCGAGGCGTACTTTGCGGTGTAGGCCATGATCGCGGTGCCCTCGTGATCCGCGGCGTCAAGCGCCTTGCGGATCGCCCCCACTCTCCCGTCCATCATGTCGCTTGGCGCGACAAGGTCGACGCCGGCGGAGGCGTGCAGGACGGCCATCCTGGCCAGGATCGCAACCGTGCGGTCATTGTCCACGTCGCGCCCGTCGGGCGTCAGCACCCCGTCGTGCCCATGGGTGGTGTAGGGGTCGAGCGCGATGTCGGTCATCACGACGAGGCCCGGGACGGCATCCTTGACCGCCCTGACTGCGCGAAGGATGAGCGCGTCCTCGCTCAGCGCCGCGGTGCCGTCCTCGTCCTTCAGGCGGGAGTCGAGCTTGGGAAACAGCGCAACGGCCAGGACCCCCAGCTTCCGCAGCGACCTGCACTCCTTCGCCAGGTCGGCAATGTTGAGCCGGAAGACGCCCGGCATCGAGGCAATCGGCTCCGGCCGACCCTTCCCATCAATGACAAAGAGCGGGGCGATGAGGTTGGACGGCCGCAGCACCGTGTCCTCGACAAGCGCGCGCAGCTCGGCGGTCCTGCGCAACCTTCTGGGACGCTGAACAAGATTGAGCTTGAAAGAGTTATGCATGTGTTCGTTGGCTTCTTCATTGGAGCACGGCCGGCCCCTGGTCGCCACAAGAATTTGCGCTGCCGCGCCCCGATGCCAGGCTGCAGGTCAAGAACAGCATTCCGCCGCGGCGGGTTTTCCTTTAACAAGACGTTCCCCACCTCCCACCTTCATGGCCATCAAGCTCTTCGACTCGCTTTCGCGGGAGATGCGCGAACTCCGACCGGCAGGCCCCGACGGCGTCTTCCGCTTCTACAACTGCGGCCCGACCGTGTATGCGCCGGCCCACATCGGCAACTTCCGGACCTTCGTCGTGAACGACGTCCTTCGCCGCCTCCTGGAGCTTGAGTTTCCGGGGAAGGTGAGGCACGTGCGCAACCTCACGGACGTCGACGACCGGACCATCGGCCAGGCGCGTGCCGAGAAGCGGCCCCTGGCCGAGATCACCCGCAGATGGACCGAGCTGTTCCACGCCGACTGCGCCGCCCTCAACTGCCTGGCGCCGCACATCGAGCCGGCGGCGACGGGCCACATCAAGGAGCAGGTCGACATGATCGACGTGCTGCTGCGCAAGGGCAACGCCTACAGGGCCGCGGACGGCTCGGTCTACTTCAGGATCAGCTCGTTCCCGGCCTATGGCGCCCTCTCGCGGATCAAGGAGCGGGAACTCAAGGTCACGAACAGCGTCTTCGACGCGGACCACAAGGATGACCTTGGGGACTTCGCGCTATGGAAGGCCTACAAGCCCGAGGAGGACGGCGACGTGAGGTGGCCGGGGCCGCCCGGCTCGGCCGAGGGGCGGCCCGGTTGGCACATCGAGTGCAGCGCGATGATCAAAAAGCACCTTGGCGAGACGATCGACCTCCACACGGGCGGCGTCGACCTGCTGTTTCCCCACCACGAGAACGAGATCGCCCAGAGCCAGTGCTGCAACGGCGCCACGTTCGCCCGCCACTGGTACCACAGCGAGCACCTGCTGGTCGACGGCACGACAATGAGCAAGAGCAGAGGCAACTACTACATCCTTGGGGACCTGGTCGCGAAGGGGTATTCGCCGATGGCGCTGCGCTACGCGCTCCTCTCGGGCCACCCCCGCAAGCAGCTCAACTTCACCCTTGATTCGCTGCATGCCGCCGAGAGCGCGCTCAGAGCCCTGAGGCGCTTCTCCGACGGCCTGGGAGCCGTACCCCTGGAAAAAGGGCCCCCACCGTCGGCGCTTTTTGACGCCGTGTTCATGGCTCTTTCGGACGACCTCAACACTCCAGGCGCCTTGGGAGCCCTTTTCGTGGCGATCAACGGGTTTGAGCCCGCAAGGGCCTCTCCGGCCGACCGCGCCGCGTTCGAGCGAGTGATGTTTGCCCTTGGTTTCAACCTTGGCGCCATAGGCTCGCCTGCCGCGTCCGAGGCATTGCCCGCGGCGGTGGAGTCCCTCGCAAAGCGGCGATGGGAAGCCAAGAGGTCCAGGGACTATGCCGCCGCAGACGCGCTTCGCGCGGAGCTGGCCGCCGCCGGCTGGTCCATGCTCGACGGCAAGGACGGCTACAGGCTGGAACCGCTCAAGAAAGCCTGACTTGGCTTTCGCTGGCCATCCTTCATCGTCTCTTCTCCCGTGATGACTCCCCTCGAAGAACTCCGCCACTCGGCGTCACACATCCTCGCGACCGCGGTCCTGCGCATCTATCCGGACGCCAAGCTCGACATCGGCCCTCCGACCGACACGGGCTTCTACTACGACATCGACCTGGAGCACAAGCTCACGGCGGAGGACCTGGTGAGGATCGAGGCGGAGATGAAGAAGGTCGCGGACGAGAACCAGCCCTTCCTGCGCAAGGAGGTCTCCCGCGAGGAGGCCGCCGAGATCATAAGGGCCCGGGGCCAGGAGCGCTACAAGCTGGGCCGGCTCGCCGACATTCCCGAGGACGAGAAGATATCGTTCTACCAGAACGGCGAATTCATCGACCTGTGCGCCGGGACGCACGTGCGCTACACCTCGAAGCTCAAGGCGTTCAAGCTGCTCTCGATCGCGGGGGCCTACCACCGGGGGGACGAGAAGAACAAGCAGCTCCAGCGCATCTACGGCACGGCCTTCCCCACGAGGGATGAGCTGGCGAAATACCTCGAGCAGATCGAGCAGGCGAAGCACCGCGACCACCGCAAGCTCGGCCGGGACTTGAAGCTCTTCGTCATCGACGAGGATGTCGGCCAGGGGCTCATCCTGTGGACGCCCAACGGCTCGATCATCCGCCAGGAGCTTCAGACCTTCATCAGTGAGGAGCTGCGCAAGCAGGGCTACTCGCAG
>Ga0265318_10001057_pt1 | contig 17440 bp, 18 predicted proteins | sample 4821metaG_FD_192431 | JGI IMG/M metagenome (GOLD analysis project Ga0265318, IMG submission 192431) | Rhizosphere microbial communities from Carex aquatilis grown in University of Washington, Seatle, WA, United States - 4-8-21 metaG | ecosystem: Host-associated > Plants > Roots > Rhizosphere >... | reverse complement strand
GGAACTGGAGCACCACTCCAACCTGGTCCCGTGGCAACTGCTTGCCCAGGAGAAGGACGCGGACCTGGAGTTCGTGGCCATCGACGATCAGGGGCGCCTCAACCAGCAGAGCTACGACGTGCTGCTCCGCACCAGACCGCGGCTGGTTGCGTTCAACGCCGTGTCCAACGGAATCGGCACCATCAACCCGGCCAGGGAGATGATTGCCAAGGCTCACGAGGCGGGAGCCCTGGTGCTCATTGACGGGGCGCAGGCCGCCCCCCATGCGCCGGTCAACGTGCAGGATCTGGACGCCGACTTCTTCGTCTTCTCCGGCCACAAGACGCTCGGCCCGACCGGCTCCGGCGCCCTGTGGGCGCGGCGCGAACTGCTGGAGGAGATGCCGCCCTTCATGGGTGGCGGCGAGATGATCCGCGAGGTGCACCTGCGCCGCGCCACGTTCAATGACGTGCCCTGGAAGTTCGAAGCCGGCACACCGGACATCGCGGCGGCCATCGGGCTCGGAACGGCGCTGGATTACCTGACCGGCATCGGCATGGACACGGTCCGCGCGCACGAACGGGCGCTGACCGCGTACGCGCTGGAAATGCTGCCGCGCGAGGTGCCGGGCATCAAAATCCACGGTCCCCTTTCCGCAGACGAACGTGCCGGTATCGTCACCTTCAACCTGCCGGGCGTGCACCCGCATGACGTGGCGTCGCTGCTGGACCGGGAGGCCATCGCGGTCCGGGCCGGGCAGCACTGCACGCAGCCACTCCACGAGCGCCTCGGCGAGCCCGCCTCCGCGCGTGCCAGCTTCAGTGTCTACACCGGCACGGACCACATCGACCGGCTGGCGGTCGCGCTCCGCAACGTGCAGCGCATCTTCGCCGGCGGCAGCCGCGTGGCCGCGGCACCCGGCATCTAGGACGCTTGGGCTACCCTGTCACGCTGATGGACGACCTGTACCGCGACGAGATCCTGGAGCACTACCGCAACCCGCACAATTTCGGCACGCTGCCGGATGCGGACGCGACCTATGAGGGCTCCAACCCGCTGTGTGGCGACCGGATCACGCTGAGCCTGCGCTTCGACGACGCAGGCGGCACGGTCCAGGAAGTGGCCTTCACCGGTCGTGGCTGCGCCATCAGCCAGGCCTCGGCATCCATGCTCACGGACGAGATCAAGGGCAAGCCGGTCGCCAAGGTCAGCAGCGTCACTAACCAGGACGTCCTGGACAACCTGGGCATCGACATCAGCCCCGCCCGCCTCAAGTGCGCGCTGCTGTCCGTCGACACGCTGCGCAAGGCCCTGGCCGAGCATGCCGCGCATGCCGCCACCGCACAGGCCGGCGCATGACGCGCGCTACGGCCGTTCGCTCCGCGACCACACCAGGCGGTGGATGCGTGTGTCCCTGGCCGGCCTGCTGAGGGCTGGCGAACTCCTCTCCGCCGTCCACTCCGGCCGGACCAACTCCCTCGACGTCCGGCACTCCCCATCACCCGACCCTGGAGCCGAAACCACCGATGAGCAAGACATTCGCCGAGTTGATGCGCGACGCACGCGCATCTGTCAGACAGATCTCGCCGGGCGAAGCCGAAATCGCCCGGGAGCACGGCGCGCGCTTCGTCGACGTGCGTGAGGCCAACGAGTGGGACGAGGGCTACATCCCGGGTTCGGCGCTGATCGCCAAGAGCTACCTGGAGCAGCAGATCGAGGGCCAGGTCGCGGACCGCAGCGCCCCGGTGATCCTCTACTGCGCGAGTGGCGTGCGTTCCCTGTTCGCGGCCCAGACGCTCGCCGGAATGGGCTATGCGGACGTCGCGTCCATGAGCGGAGGCTTCCAGCAGTGGAAGTCGGAGGGCCGTGAGTGGCGCAAGCCGGTGGTCCTGACGCAGGCTCAGAAGCAGCGCTACAGCCGGCACCTGCTGATGCCGGAAGTCGGTGCAGAAGGCCAGGCCAAGCTGATTGACTCCAAGGTCCTCTTGATCGGCGCCGGTGGCCTTGGCGCACCGGCCATGCTCTACCTGGCCGCAGCGGGGGTCGGGACGATCGGCATCGTGGACTTCGACATCGTCGACATCTCCAACCTCCAGCGCCAGGTGGTCCACACCAACGATCGGGTCGGCCAGAAGAAGGTCGAATCGGCATCCGCAACCATCCACGCCCTGAACCCCGAGACCGTGGTGATCCCCCACGACGAGATGCTCACGGATTCCAACGTTGACCGGCTGATCGACGGCTACGACGTGATCCTTGACGGTACGGACACGTTCGAGACGCGCTACACGCTCAACGACGCCGCGGTGCGCGCCCGCATCCCCGTGGTGCATGCGTCGGTCTTCCGCTTCGAGGGCCAGCTGACGGTCTTCAAGCCGTACGAAGGGCCGTGCTACCGCTGCCTGTATCCCACGCCGCCGCCGCCGGAGCTGGCACCGGGCTGCTCCGTTGCCGGAGTGCTCGGGGTGGTGCCGGGCACGATGGGCATCCTCCAGGCGACGGAGGCGCTCAAGCTGCTGCTGGGGATCGGGGAGCCGCTGGTGGGCCGGTTGCTGATCTACGACGCCCTGGACTCCACGTTCCAGGAGTTGAAACTGCGTCGCGATCCGGCGTGCCCTGCCTGCGGGGAGCGAGCGGTCGCAGCTGCCGGCGCCGCCGGGCACCACGCGCAGCAGCCCATCGGGGTGCCGGCATGACCACGATTCGCATTCCGCCGGTGCTGCGCGTGCAGGCGGGCAACAACAAGCAGGTGGACGTCACCGGAGCGACCGTCGGAGAGGTGCTCATCAGCCTGGTGAGCCAGTACCCCGGACTGCGCGAGCAGCTCATGACCGCCGACGGCGGGCTCAACCGCTTCGTCAACGTCTACATCAATGGCCGCGATGTGCGCTACGAGCAGGAGCTGGCCACGCCGGTGGCGGATGCGGACACCCTGATCCTGCTCCCGGCCATGGCCGGCGGCTGACTCCCGCGCCGAACCACTCGCGCGAACGACCCGTCATGGCTGTCTCTGAGCTGCCCGGGGCGCCGCAGCGGAATGCGGCCGCCCCGTCGCACCGCTACGCCTCGATCGTCGACGCCATCGGGCACACGCCGCTGGTCGAGATCCCGCGGATGTGCCCCAACGACCGGGTGCGGCTCTACGCCAAGCTGGAGTTCATGAACCCGACCGGTTCGGTCAAGGACCGGGTCGCCAAGTACCTCATCGAGGACCTGGAGCGCAGTGGAAGGTTGGGCCCCGACTCGGTGATCCTGGAGCCGACCAGCGGCAACACCGGCATCGCACTGGCGATGATCGCCCGCCGCAAGGGCTACCAGGTGGTGGTGGTGATGCCCGCCAACGTGACCCACGAGCGCCGCCAGCTGCTGGAGCTGTTCGGGGCGTTGATCATCGATTCCCCTGCCGAGCTGGGATCCAACGGGGCGGTGGCACTGGCCAAGGAGCTGGCGGCGGCCGATCCGCGTTTCGTGATGCCCTACCAGTACGGCAACCCGGCCAACCCGCGCGCCCACGAAGAGACCACGGCCGTGGAGATCATCGCGGACTGCCCGGAGGTGGACGCGTTCGTCGGAGGGCTGGGCACGGGCGGCACGCTCGTTGGCGTGAGCCGGGCGCTGCGCCGCCACAACCCGAATGTGAAGATCTACGCCGCCGAGCCGCTCCCCGGAGACGCGGTGCAGGGCCTCCGATCCCTGGACGAGGGCTTCATCCCGGAGATCTTCGACCCGGGCGCCATCGACGGGAAGTTCCTGGTCTCCAATGCCGAGTCGATCGAGGCGCTGCGCGACCTGACCGAACGCGAGGGGATCTTCGCGGGCGTCTCATCCGGCGGCGTCCTGGTGGCGGCCGCCCGCGTGGCCGAAACCATGGATCACGGCACGATCGTGGCGCTGCTGCCCGATGGCGGCTGGAAGTACCTCTCCGAGGACATCTGGAAGCGCAACCTGGACGCGGACCACGACGAGATCGCGTCGCTCAACCTGTGGTGAGGATGCGGTGACCGACCCGGATGCGCGGCCGGCCCCGGCCGGCCTGAAGCCCGGTCCCGAGGCGGATGCATGGCGAGGGGCCGCCGACACCGGCACGGCCAGGCGCGCGGTGGCGCCAAAGCTGCCGTCGTGGTCCCCGGCCAGCGCGACCATCTCCAACGAGCTGATCGCCCAGATCGTCGAGTCGGCGCGCCACGGGTTCCCCAACGAGGCCTGCGGCCTGCTGGCGGCCGATCGGATCGCCGAGGACGGCGGCATGCCGAGCCGGTTTCTGCCCATGCGCAACGCCGCCGCGTCCCCGTATCGCTACGAGATCGACTCGCAGGAGCTGCTTGCCGCGATCCTGGAGATCGACGACCGCGACCAGGTGGTCTGGGGCATCGTCCATTCGCACGTGGCGTCCAAGCCCGAACCCTCGGCGACAGACGTGGGGCTGGCCGCGTACCGGGACGCGCTCTACCTGATCTGCTCCCTGGCCACCGATCCGCCGGTCGTGCGTGCCTGGTCGATCGTCGACGGCCACGTCAGCGAGGTCGTGCTCAACCCAACGTAGGCCGGGCCGAATCGGCGAAACCGCGACCAGCAGTGCGGTTGTCCCGCGGTTACCCTGTCCGCTTGAACTGGCTCGCAGTGACCGCGGCTGGCGTCGTCCTGTCGTCGCTGCTCGCCGTGGCGGGCCTGCTGATCGTCCGCAAGTCGCGGCTCCAGCGGCACCTTGGTGAGAACGACGTCGCGGGGCTGCTGTTCGGCGCGGTCGGGGTGCTCTACGGCGCGCTGCTGGCGTTCGTGGTGTTCGCCACCTGGGAGAGCTACTCCCGGGCGGAGCAATCCGTGGTGGCCGAGGGCGCTGACCTGGTGGCCGTCTACCGCGACACGCAGATCTTCCCCGATCCGCTGCGACCCGAGATCCAGGCCTCGCTGCGCACCTACGCCGGCCAGGTGATGGCGACGGAATGGTCGTCGCACGGCAACCTGGTCGTCCACAGCACACCGGACCTGCTCAATCCCGTCTACGACCTCTACCGCCAACTCGAGCCGACAACTGCGCTCACAGACACGCAGCTGGCGGCCGCCAACGAGCGTCTGGCCCAGCTGGAGCTCCAGCGGCATCTCCGCCACCTCTCCGGCGAACAGACCCTCCCATCGGTGTTCTGGCCGGTCCTGGTGCTGGGCAGCGTGATCGTGATCCTGTTCTCCTACCTCTTCCACCAGACCAACCTGCGTCTCCAGGCCGTCATGACCGGGCTGCTCGGAGCCATGCTGGCGCTGGTGCTGCTGCTCATCTTCAGCCTCAACCAGCCGTTCACGGGGCCCGTGCCGGTCAGCCAGCAGCCGCTGCTCCACGCACTGGCGCAATTCGACGCGATCGATCTCCAGGCGCCGAAGCCGTAACGTTCGATTGCGTGCGCCGCCGCGCGCTCAAGTCCTGGACCGCAACGCCTCCACGAGCGCGGCATCCGTCGGCGTCGAGCCCAGGCCGAGCTTCGCGCCGACGCGCGCCGGATAGGGTGGCTCCAGGAACGTGGACTCGAGCGTCGGCCAGGCACTCTCCGCAAACACCTGCGCCGGAGTCCCGTCCATGGCGATCGTGCCGGCACGCATGACCACGACACGCTCGAAATGCTCGGCGACGAAGCGCATGTCGTGGCTGATGGCGATGACCGTCCTTCCGGCCGCCGAAAGGTTGGCGATGATCGCGGCGACCCGCTCGACCCCGGCCGCATCCTGGCCGGTGGTCGGCTCATCCAGCACCACGACCGGCGTCTGCATGGCCAGGATCGAGGCGATGCCGAGCAGTTTGCGGCGCGAGAAACCCAGGTCGTACGGGTTCACGGCCTCGGATCCGGTGAGACCGACCTGATCGAGGGCAGAAGCCGCCCGCCGGTCCAGCTCGGCTCCACTGAGGCCGATGTTCCTGGCGCCGAACCGTACTTCGGCCCCAACCGAGCGGCCGAAGATCTGCCGATCCGGGTTCTGGAAGGCGATCCCGACCAATCGAGCGAGCTCTGCCACGTGACGCAATCCGATCGCCTCGCCGCCAAGGCGAACGATGCCCGCCTTCGGCCGCAGCAGACCATTGAAGTGCCGCACCAGGGTGGACTTGCCCGAGCCGTTCTGGCCGACGATCGCTACCCGTTGTCCCGGCTCGATGCGGAGGCTGGCGTTATCCAGGGCGCGTGTGCCGTCCGGATAGGCAAAGGAGACGTTCTCCACGTCGATATCCAGGGCGTCGACGCGTTCGGTGGGTGACATCGGAGTTCCGGCGCTCATACCGCGAGATCTGGGATCGGCACACCGGCCGCGGTCAACGCGCGCCGCAATCGGACATCCGATGGCGGCGAAACGCCGTGGCGCTCGAGGCTCTCATCGGCGAGCACGTCGTGGCTCGGGCCGCGCAGCGCGATCCGTCCATGGTCGAGGACCAGCACCTCGGTCGTCAGCCGCGCCAGCAGATCCGTCTTGTGCTCCACGACGAGGATCCCGGAACCCGTGCGCTGTGCCGTTCGCACGAGCGCATCGCCGACCAGGCGCGTGCCCTCCGGGTCGAGCTGGCTGGTCGGTTCGTCGAGGACCAGGTACCGCGGGCGGAGCGCGATCACCGCGGCCAGCGCCACCAGCTGCGACTGGCCGCCCGAAAGTCGCTGTGGATCGCGTTCCCGCAATGCGCCAATCCCCAACGCGTCGAGTGCCTCTTCGACGCGCTCGATCACCTCGCCCAGCGGCAGCGACAGGTTGCGAGGGCCGAAGGCGACCTCCTCCCACACATTCGGCGCAATCCCCGACAGCTGCGTGGTCGGGTTCTGGAACAGGATGCCGCAGCGTTGCGACAGCTCATAGGGCTTCGCGTGTGACGAGTTGATGTCGTCAATCCGGACCGTGCCCTCCAGCCGGCCACCGATCGTGCCTGGGGCGATGCCGGCGGCCACCAGGCAGAGCGTTGACTTGCCGCTTTCGTTGGCGCCCACGACGCCGACCACCTGGCCGGGCTGGATCTCGAGGTCGATGCCGTCGAGCACGGGTCCCTGGCCACCCGCATAGCCATAGCGCACGCCGCTCAGCCGGAGACCCGTCTTCGCGCCGTCTCCGGTCATGGCAACCACCCCAGGGCGCCACTGATCGAGGCCGCCAGCACGAGCAGTGTTCCGACGGTCAGCAACCATCGAAGCGCCCGTTGCGTCGGGGAATCGGGCATGGCCCGGAGCACGGTGCGGCGTCCCGGCGCCGTGAAGCCGCGTGCTTCAAGCGCCATGGTCTTCTCCTCGACCTCGGTGAGTGCCCCGATGACGAGCGGCCCCGCCAGCGGCACGAGGCCGCGGATGCGGCGCCACACACGTCCCTCGGTGTCCAGGCCGCGCGCCCGCTGCGCCTCGGTGATCTCCTTTGCCCGATCGATCATTCGGGGCACGGTGCCGATCGCGGCGCTGAGCACGAAGCTTGGGCGTCGCCCGAGGCCACGGCGCTCCAGGTCAGACACGAGATCGTTGGTAGTCGTCGTGAGCGCGAAGAGCGCCACCGACATGGCGAACGCGACAACGCGCAGCGTTCCCTGGACGGCGGCGGTCAATCCACTCCAGCTCGGCGACAGGGGACCGACGTGGGCGATGGGATCGCTCGCACCCGGATACAGAAAGGTGTTGACCAGCAGGATCGAGATCACGAGTGGGATCGTTGCCAGGGCGTATGGCAACATCGCGCGGCCGATTCGCCCGTACGTCGCCGAGGCGACCACCACGGCCAGCGCCACGAGCGCGCCGGTCCATCCGCGAACCCCGAACGCGATCAGCGCCGTGGAGAACGCGATGACCAACTTGGTCGTCGGGTTCAGGCCCCGATAGCGGCCCTGAGCAGGTCTGCCGACGAAATCAGGCAGCGATTGCGGCGCTGGCGCTCGATCAGGCAGGAGTGCTCGATCCCCAAGCTTCGGCGGCGCCATCGTGGTCGCCGAACAGCCGGTTGCCCAGCGGGAAGCGGGCCAGGAACCGCCGCGAGAGCCCCAGCAGGACGATGTACACGACGAAGCTGGTGATGGTCTTGTCGATCGGGTCGCTGAACAGGCCCTGGCCGAGCGAAGCGTTGAGGACGTCCGAGCCACCCTGGCGCAGTGCCGCGACGATCAGATCCGTGCCGCTGCCCGTGACGCCGTTGAAAGCAATCGCCGCGATCGGTGCCGAGACGATCGCCGCCACCACGCCGGTGGCGATGCCGGCCAGGGCCACGAAGAGCCCGGCCAGGTCACGGCGAATGTAGATGAAGGCGGCCACGATCACTGCCACGATCACGGCGATCACGGCGGCGGCCGTATACACCCAACTGGGGTACCCGCCGATGTTGGGATCGGTGTAGGCGGGGTTGTTGAAGATCGGGATGACGACGAGGACGATTACCGCCCCGGCAATGATCGCTGCGAGCAGCAGCTGGGTTCCGCTGGCGGGCCGAGGACGGTAGATCCCCAGGTAACCCCAGATGCCGGCCAGGAACCCGATGACGGCCGCGGTGATCGCGAACGGTCCGATGGTGCCGCCGCCGATGACGGGAGCGTATTGCCAGATGAGGTTGGACGCCGCCCCGGTAAAGGCGCCGGCCAGGGGTCCGGCCAGCACGCCGACGAGGATGGTGCCGATCGAGTCCAGGTAGATGGGGAGCTTCAGCACCGTCTGCGTCAGGTAGCCGATCACGATGTTGATTGCGATCGCCACCGGGATCAGAACAATCACCCGCGTCGTGAATTGGCGCGAAACCCAGCCCATCCGACTCCCTCCTCTGCCCGCCCTGCTGTGAGTTGCTAGGGTGCCACGCCCGGGCGGCTCGCGGCGAGCGATCCGACCCGCTCGATGAAGCGATCGAAGAAACGCGGGATGTCGGCATCCACCGCGACCTCCAGGTTCGGAGGCTTGCCCCATCGGCGGCGCCAGTCGGTGACGGTCTCGCCGGTCGTCAGGGTGCCCGCGAGCTCCACGTCCACGGGGAGAGCCTCGTAGCGGACCAGCGAGGGATCCAGCGCGGCCGCGACCGCCAGCGCGTCGTGGATGTGCGCGCCGTAAAAGCCGTCGTATTTGCTGTGGAACTCCATGTAGAAGCGCAGCGCGTCGGCGACGAAACGCATCACCGCGTTGTCGGGTCCACCGCCGCGCGCGATCAGGGCCTCCAGGTGGCGTGGCTCGAACTTCGCCCGCTCAGTAATGTCGAGGCCCAGTGCGCGGGGGAGCGGCAGCCCCGTGCCGCCGAAGGCGCGCAGTACCACCTGCATGGCTTCCGGATCCACGGCCACGTTCCATTCGCTCGTGGGTGCCGTGTTCCCGGGGGAGCGGTACGACCCGGCCATCATCACCAGCCCGCGCAGGAGGCTGGGGAGCTGCGGTTCGCGCAGGACCGCCACGGCAACGTTGGTCAGCGGTGCGAGCGTGATCAGCAGCAGCTCCCCGGGGCGCTGGCGCGCCTCCTGGATGATCAGGTCGGACGCGTGCCGGCCGGAGAGCGGCTTGACCGCCGCGGGCAACACCGCGTACCCGACGCCCTTCGGTCCGTGCGTCTCCGGCGTGGTCATCAGCTCGCGGACCAGCGGTACCTCGCGGCCCAGCGCCACCTCAACATCACTGCGGCCGGCCAGCTCCAGCAGCGCACGGGTGTTCTCCGCGACCTGCCGCGCCTCCACGTTCCCGCTCACGCAGGTCACCGCGATCAGGTCGATCTCCGGCGACGCCGCCGCGTAGAGCAAGGCCAGGCTGTCGTCGATGCCGGTATCGACGTCGATGACGGTGGGAATGCGGTCGCTCACGCCGCGATCCTAGCGCGCACACCGCTCCGGCCAGCCCATAACCCATCGGCTCGGGTAGGATCGGGGCGTGAGTACGCCGTTCGTCGCCATGATCTGCGGCAGCCGATCTGACCTGCCAACGCTCGAGGACGGCGGCAAGGTCCTGGACGAGCTCCAGGTGCCCCACGAGATCCGGGTGATTTCGGCCCACCGCGCCCCCGAATTGCTGGATACGTACCTCACGCAGGCCACGGAACGGGGTGCACGCGTCTTCGTGTGCGCCGCCGGGCTTGCTGCGCACCTCGCCGGTGCCGTTGCCGCCCGCTCGCCATGGCCGGTGATCGGCGTGCCGATGCCCGGTGGCATCGCGGAGGGACTGGACGCGCTCCTCGCCACGGTCCAGATGCCCAAGGGCGTGCCGGTGGCCACCGTCGGCGTTGGTCGCGCCGATAACGCCGCCATCCTGGCGGCGCAAATCCTTTCGACCGGCGACGATGCCCTGGCAAAGCGCATCCGTGCCTACCGCGCCGCCCAGACCCAGAAGATCCTGGACGACCCGACCAACCAAGCGACGACCTGAACCGAGTCGCACGTACGCCTGGAGGCTCTCCCTTGTCCCACCGCGTGACACTCATCCCTGGCGACGGAGTCGGACCCGAGATCGCAACCGCCGCGCGGCGCGTCGTCGACGCGGCCGGCGTCGCGATCGAGTGGGAGATGGCGGAGGCCGGCGCGGAGGTCTTCAAGCGCGGGGACAGCTCCGGCGTGCCGACAGAAACCGTCGAATCGATCGAGCGCACCAAGGTTGCCCTCAAGGGACCGCTGGAGACGCCGGTCGGCTTCGGCGAGAAGAGCGCCAACGTGACGCTCCGCAAGATCTTCGAGACCTACGCGAACATCCGGCCGGCACGGCAGATCCCGGGCGTGCCCACCCGGTATGCCGGTGAGGGCATCGATTTCATCGTGGTCCGCGAGAACATCGAGGATCTCTATGCCGGCGTGGAGTACCTGCCCACGAAGGACGTTGCGGTCGCGCTCAAGATCATCAGCCGCAAGGGCTCGGAGAAGATCATCCGCTACGCGTTCGAGCTGGCCCGCCGGGAGGGGCGCTCCAAGGTCACGGTGGCCACCAAGGCCAACATCCTCAAGTTGACCGAGGGCATGTTCAAGCGCGTCGGTGAGGAGATCGCCGCGGAGTACCCGGACATCCGCCACGAGCACCTGATCATCGACAACGTGGCCCATCAGATGGTCAAGAACCCAGCCCAGTTCGACGTGATCGTAACCACCAACCTGGCCGGCGACATCATCAGCGACCTGGCCTCCGGGCTGGTCGGCGGACTCGGCTTTGCGGCTTCCGGAAACTACGGCGACGAGGTGGCCATCTTCGAGGCGGTCCACGGTTCGGCGCCCAAGTACGCCGGCAAGAACACCATCAACCCCACCGCGCTGATCCTCTCGTCGGTGATGATGCTGCGACACCTTGGAGAAGAGGCGGCCGCCAGCCTGGTGGAGAACGCGGTGTACGTCACGCTGGAGGACGGCAAGGCCGTGACCGTCGACGTCGCACGCCAGGCGGGTGACGTGGAGGAATCGGCATCCACGACGGGCTACACGGACGCGATCATCGGCAACCTTGGGCGGAAGCCCGCGATGGACTACCGGCGAGCCCGCGTGGAACGATCCGGTCCGCCACCCACGACGCCCTCTCGCTGGTCCTATGGCCCCAATGTCGGCGAGACCCGGTCCACGCTGGTCGGCGTGGATATCTACCTGGAATCGGACGAAACGCCCGAAGCACTCGGACTGGGGCTCTCCGCGCTGGCTGAGCCCGAGTTCCAGCTCCAACTGATCTCATCGCGTGGGACCGTGGTCTGGCCGGCCGGCTCGGCCAATGCCGACCCCGTGGGCTGGTGGCGATCGCGCTTCATGCCACTCGACGACGCCACCGACATCGACGACCAGGCCATCACTCGATTGCTGGATCGAATCGCCCTGGCGTATCGCTGGGTGAGCGTTGAGAAGCTCCGGCGCTACGGCACGGAGGAAGGGTTCACCCGCGCTCAGGGCCAATGACCAACGCCGAGTTCCGCCCGGAGGACACCCGCGACGCGTACGACCGCGTCGCGCAGCAGTACGCCGACCGGATCGCGTCCGAGCTCGACCAGAAGCCGTTCGACCGCCAGTTCCTCGATGATTTCGCCGATGCGGTGCGGGCGCTGGGCCGCGTGGTGGAACTCGGCAGCGGCCCTGCCCATGTCTCCGCGTACCTGGCGGACCGCGGCGTCCAGGTCTCGGCCCTGGATCTCTCTCCCGCCATGGTCGCCCAGGCTGCGCGCCTGTTTCCGATGCTGGAGGTGGTCGTCGGCGACATGCTGGACCTGCCGTATGAAGACGGCTCCCTAGGCGGCGTGATCGCGTTCTACTCGATCATCCACTTCCATGACGGGCAGCTTGGTCGAGTGTTCTCCGAGATGTCGCGCGTGTTGATCCCGGGTGGCCTCGCGGCCGTGGCCTTCCACGTCGGCGATGAAGCAGTCCACCGCGACGAGTGGTGGGGCGAGACCATCGCGCTCGACACCCGCTTCCTTCCCACGGAGCGCGTCATCGAGTTGCTCCGCGACGCAGGCCTGGAGGTCACCTCAACGGCCGAGCGTGCCCCGTACCACCCGGACGTGGAATACCAGAGCCGTCGCGCCTACCTCGTGGCGCGCCGACCCTGAGCGTCTGAGTCTCAGTGAAGGACGCTCTGGAGCGCCGCGTCGACGATGGGGGTCAGCGATGCGGTATAGGTGGCCGTGAGGTGGTGGTTGTCGCGGAATTCCAGGATCCCGTTGGTCACCACGCGGCACGGCCAGGTCGGGCAGAACTGTGGCGTGAGGTTGATGTAGAAGCCCCCGGATACCTCGGCGGCTTGGTGCTCACGCACGTTGATGCCGCCCGACAGCACCTGGGAGCGCGGAATCGCGCAGGCGTCCGCTCCGTGCGCCGCGACGCAGGATGGCACGTTCCGATTGGAGAACGGCGAGTCCACGATCACGACCTTCTGGCCGGAGATCTGCGCGAGCATGCGGCCGATGGCAGCGCCGGTCGCGGTCGGGCTGCCCTGGGAGGCGTCGAGCGGGAAGATCCACCGGAACGGGATGGTGATCGTGAGGTCCGGCTGCAGCCGCTTCAGCCGTGCGAGGACGTAGTTGTTCCACTCGGTGCACTGGGGGTAGTTGCTCATGTCGGCCGCGTTCCGGATGGGAAGGTCGATGAACGGGCAGTCGGCCTTCACGTACGTGTACAGCTTCCAGTGCCTGGCCTTGGCGATCTTGTTGAAGGCGGGAAAGAAATCGGACGTGTGGGAGTCGCCGACGATCACCACCTTGTACGTGGACGTGGTGTCTCCGAACACGCAGCCCGGGTGAGGTTTGGTGTCCGGCGCGAACCCGAAGCAGCCGTCGTGCCACAGCTTCTCGTAGTCATGCGGGGCCGCGGCAGGCGTGGGCCGCAGCGTCTCCGCGCCGGCGGGGCTGCCCAGCGTGAGAATGAGCAGGCTGGCGGCCACGAGACCGGAAAGGATGGCTCGGGGGCGTCGGGCTCGGCTCATGGCAGGTCCTCTGGTGTTGAGCGTCAGGAGGGGGGATGATCGCAGACCGTCACCCGGAAGTCCTGACCATGCACGGATCGGCCATGTCAGACGCTCGCCAGCCTGCAACATTCCGCCCGGATCTCGAGGGCCTCCGCGGCCTTGCCATCCTCCTGGTGCTGGCGTTCCATGCAGCCCTGCCCGGGTTCGGCGGCGGGTTCGTCGGCGTGGACGTCTTATTCGTGCTCTCGGGCTTTCTCATCACCGGCCTGCTGCTTCGCGAGCACGAGCGGACCGGCACCGTCAGCCTGCGCAACTTCTACGTGCGCCGGGCACGGCGAATCCTGCCGGCCGCCGCCGTGGTGCTGGTGCTCACCCTGATCGCCTCGTCGATCCTGCTTGCGCCTCTGCTGGTGCCGTCCATCGCCACGGACGCTGCCTCCGCCGCCCTCTCCGTGAGCAACTACCGCTTCGCCTCGCAGCTGATGGACTACTTCGCCACGGGCGTCTTCCCGTCGCCGTTCCTGCACTACTGGTCGCTCAGCGTGGAGGAGCAGTTCTACCTGATCTGGCCGGCGCTCCTGCTGCTGGCCTGGCGCAGCCGCCGGCCGGACCTGAGCGCCCGGCTGCTGCTGGGGGTCGTGCTCGTGGCGTCATTGGCGGGCGCGATCTGGCTGACGTCCGTGTCGGCGCCGTGGGCCTTCTACTCGCTGCCCACGCGGGCGTGGCAGCTGGCGCTCGGAGGCGTACTCGCGGCGCTTTCGCTTCAGCGTGTCGGGCGAATCGCGGGCGTGGGTCTGGCTGTACTGGCGTGGGCGGGGCTGGCGGCCGTGATCGTCGGCGCGTGCGTGATCATCGACGCGGGCACCCCGTACCCGGGAACGGCGGCAATCCTTCCAGCCGGCGGCGCGGCGCTGGTGATCGCCGGCGGTGATCGGCCGTATTCACCCGGTGCTCTTCTCGCCGTGGCGCCCATGCGCTTCCTCGGCCGCATCAGCTACTCGCTCTACCTGGTCCACTGGCCCATCCTCGTGCTGCCCGCCGCCTCCCTGGCGATCGGCGATCAGCTGCCGATCTGGGAGCGCCTGGCGCTCTGTGCCATCGCGATCGTCGCCGGCTGGGTCTCGTGGCGTTTCGTCGAGGAGCCGTTCCATCGCGGACGGCGCTTCTCCGTGCGACCGTCGCGCGTCCTCGGCATGGCCGGCAGCACGATCGCGGCCACGGCGGTTTTCGCGCTCGTGGTCGGCTGGAACGCCACTGCGGCGATCGACGTCGGCGACACCGGCACACCGTCCGCGTCCCAGGGCGCGATCGGGGACCTCGGCACGCCGGAGCCCGACCTGGGCACGCCCGATGCCGACACGCCAGAGCCCGGAACGACCCCCGCACCCGGCACGCCCACGCTAACGCCGGGCGGCAGCCCGGGGGAGCAGGGGTCTCCGACGCCGGGAGGGTCACCGGGCAAGACCCCCAAGCCAACGCCAACACCGATTCCCGTGCCGCTGCCGGACATCAACACCGGTGCCCTGCCGCGCAACATCGAGCCCCGCCTCTCGCAGGCCGCGACGGACTTCGAGCGACTCAACGGGGATGGGTGCGAGCAGCAGAACTACTATCAGAGCGATCCCCTGAGTTGCACCTATGGCAGCCGCAACGCGAGCAAAACCGTTGCCCTGGTCGGCGACTCCACCGCGGGCCAATGGTTCCCGGCCCTCTCGATCATCGCCAAGCAGAACAATTGGAAGATCGTCACCTACATCAAGTTCGCTTGCCGTTTCGAGGACATTCCGCAGTACACCCGGGTGCAGCAGCGCCCGTACGTCGAATGCAACCAGTGGATCAACAACGTGCTCAACAAGCTCCAGGCGCTCAAGCCGGACCTGATCGTGGTGGCCGCGGACCGCTCTCCAGGAGTGATGAATCCGTCCGACGACAACCCGACCGTCCAGGGCCAGGCCATGGCACGCCTCCTCGGCCAGGTGCCGGGCGCCCAGATTGCCTTGATGGTGACCACGCCCCAGATGACCTTCGACCCGCCGACCTGCCTGTCGCAGAACCAGAATGACGTCACCCAGTGCTGGTCGTCGCGAACGGACGCCCTGGGCTGGCGTTACCTGATGGCTGAGAAGGCAGCCTTCCGGGCACTCAAGCCGCAGGCCGTCATCGTCAACATGACCGACTGGATCTGCCCCGGCACCTCCTGTCGCTCCGTCCTGAACGGCTACGAGGTCTGGCGCGACTACCTGCACATCACGGCTACGTACGCGGCAACACTCGCTCCCGCCCTGGCGGCGCAGCTGCCCTCGCTCGACCCATAGCGTCGGCGATTCCCGACGGCACGCCTACACTCGGGCACGTGGACAACGAGGAAATGACCGGGCCCGGACCGGCCCTTGACCGGCAGACGCGGCCACTGCGGCTGGACGCGCATGGACGGCCGCTGGTCCCCAGCCGCGTGCCGGAAACCAAACCGACGCCACTGCAGGAAAACTTCATCTACTTCTCGATCGTGGTGCTCATCTGCGGTGTCGTGGCCATTGGCGCGCTCGAGCTCGGAACACCGCTGGCTTCCCCCCTGGTCAAGGTTCCGGTGCTCATCGGCGGAGCGGTTCTGATCGTGGTCAGCCTGGATGCGATCGTGCGGATCTGGCGTGCCGCGCGTGCCTGGATGCCGGTCGACCGGGGACGCGGCATGTTCCGCCTGGTCTGGGACGCGGTTCTTGGCCTGAGCCTGGTCCTGGTCATCCTGGTCATGGTCGTCGTGGCGCAGGCGTAGGGAACGGGACGTGGAGGATCACGGCGCCCGCGGCCTGCACCGGGTGCAGACACAGCACGGTGTCCTGCACTGGATGCGGGAGAGCTACATGTTCTGCTCCCGCTGTGGAGCCGACCTTCGGTTCGGTCCCGTGCCGGACGAGGAGCGCCACCGGTTGATCTGTGATTCGTGCGGGTTCATCGCCTACGTCAACCCGCGGCTGGTGGTGACGACGCTGCCCGTGACGGACGACGGCAAGGTGATCCTGTTGCGGCGCGGCATCGAGCCGGGCTACGGCGCGTGGGCACAGCCGGGCGGCTTCCTGGAGATCGACGAGACGGCGATCCAGGGCGCGGTGCGCGAGACCGTCGAGGAAACGGGCTACGTGGTGGAGCTGAGCCGGCTGGTGGGCCTGTACTCCCGGCCGCAGGCGGGCATCGTCGTCGTGGCCTACGAGGCCCACGTGATCGGCGGGGAGGCGCGCACCGGCCTCGAAGCACTGGAGATCCGGCCGTTCGCTCCCGAGGAGATTCCATGGGGCGGAATCGCCTTCAACACGTCCATCTGGGCGTTGCGTGACTGGGTCCGCAGCGTCCGTCCGGACGTGGACCTGTCCGCGGCCGTCGAACCCGAGTAGGCACCCGGGGCAGGGTCCGTCGGCGCGGTCGCCTGGGCGCATCCCATTCTCTCGCCTACGCGACTCACCGCATATGCCGTGAGCCACGTAGAGCATGTGTGGCCGATCGGCGCTTCAGACCTGGCACGCATTTGGCGAAATCAGGGGGCTTGACTCTCGGGTTGCCCGAGACCGCAGACTGGCGCCCAGATGAACGACGAGCGGCTTTCCATCGGACGATTCGCGAGGCTCACCGGCCTCTCGATTCATGCGCTGCGCCACTACGACGAACTGGGCTTGTTGCGCCCCGCCGCCGTGGACCCGGAGACCGCGTACCGCTCGTACTCGGGCGCCCAGCTGGACGAGGCTCGCACCATCGCGCGTTTGCGCGAACTGGACGTGCCCCTACCCAAGGTGGCTGCGTATCTCGCGGGAGACGAGGACATCCGTCGCGCCATCCTGGCCCGCCATCGCGCGGACGTGGAGGCTCGTGCGTCACGTCAGATCCGCATCACCCATCACCTCAACCAGGTCATCGACGCAGGAGGCACGCTGATGAACGCACCCAGTACGGACCGGAGCCTGGATCCAGCGGATGAGCGGCGCCTCGCGGTAGGGCTCTTCAACCACGTCTGGACGCTCATGGAGACGACTGACCGCACGCCCGAGCAGACCGACGAGATGATCCACGCGGCGCACGCCTCGCGGTACCACTGGGGCAACGTCGGCGACGCGTCCAACCGCGCCCGCGGGGAGTGGCAGGTTTCACGC
>Ga0265318_10001056_pt1 | contig 17451 bp, 13 predicted proteins | sample 4821metaG_FD_192431 | JGI IMG/M metagenome (GOLD analysis project Ga0265318, IMG submission 192431) | Rhizosphere microbial communities from Carex aquatilis grown in University of Washington, Seatle, WA, United States - 4-8-21 metaG | ecosystem: Host-associated > Plants > Roots > Rhizosphere >... | reverse complement strand
CTTGGGGAAGTACTGCCGCAGCAGGCCATTGGTGTTCTCGTTGGAGCCGCGCTGCCAGGGGCTTTGCGGATCGCAGAAGTACCCTTCGGCGGCTACAAGCAGTCGGGCTGGGGTCGCGAAATGGGCCAGGCGGTTTTGTCGAACTATCTAGAGATCAAGGCGATCACCTCGCGGATAAGATGATCGCAGAACTTTCGGGAAGTCGGGTCCAAAATTACAATGGGGGAGGGAGGGATAATGCTAAAACGTCTAAAGCGGAGGATGGCGGCGACTTCGATGATCATCGGCGTCGCCCTGGCTTTGCCGGGCATAGCCGATGCCGCCAAGGCTCCCGCCACTCGCTATTCGGTCAAAACCATTGGCGACATCGTGCAATTACACGACAACAAGACCGACTCGACGGTCTCGGTGCTGACTGGCACCAGCAATGCCTATGAGTTCGTGGTTCACGGCAAGAACGTGCTCAGCATGAACATTCCCTCGACCACAGCTCTGCGCAACAATCCGGGATTGAACGGCGTACCCTTCCTGGGCCCGTTCGCCAACCGACTGGACGAGATGGCCTTCTATGCCAACGGCAAGAAGTACAGTTTCGACCCGGGGCTCGGCAATGTCCGTTCTCCCATCCCTCAACAGGGCTTCCTGAACGGCACGCATGACTGGAAGTTAATCACCGCCAAGGCCGATGCCAACAGCGCCTACGTGGTCAGCAAACTCGACTTCTATCGCAATCCCGACTGGATGAAGCAGTTTCCCTTCGCTCAGACCTACACGATGACCATCAGGTTGAAGGATGGGACGCTCGAAGTGAACACCAGGATCGACAATCTCAGCACCCAGCCTCTGCCTGTGTCGATCGGCTACCACCCCTATTTCGCCGTGCCTGAGACCGACCGCAATCACTGGTCGCTCGACTTCGGCGCCGAGACTCATTGGATAGAAACCGACGCTCACCTGCCGACGGGCGAAAAGGAAACCGCCGACACGTTCTTTGGCGGCGACCACCACAATGTTCCGCTCAGCCGCTTCGCCGACAGGCGGTTCGACGAGGTGTTCAGCGATCTCGACCGCGACGCGCAAGGCCGCGCCAGTGTCGTCATTAAAGGCGACACCCACTCGATCAAGGTGACCGCCGGTCCCAAGATCAGGACCTTCCTACTTTATTCGGAAATCCTGGCGCCCCTTGGCTCCGCTGCGACCGTTGGCCGTGGCGGTGCTGCGGCGCCGATTGCGCCTCGGCCGGCTCCTCCCACTTCGGTCGTCTATGACGGTCCGGTCGTTCCGTTGAGTGCCCCGAATGACTTGCCTCGAAATGCGCGCGGCTTTATCGCCATCGAGCCCATGGTCGGCATCACAGACTCGATGAACATGGCCCAGAAGGGCCAATACAACGAGCTGCAATATATCGCTCCGGGCGGCTCGTGGAATGAGAGCATTTGGATCAGCCCAAGCGGCTACTAGGTCCTTATCCCGAGCCCGCTTTTCCACAATTTTCGGCGAATGACGTGGTCAGCTCTTAATAAAACAGAATTAGGCGGCCATCCGGTCATATTTTGTAAGGAAACTGTAAAGACAAATTATTCGGCTCTATGCGCCGACAAATGGTCATTTTGTAGCGTTTTCAGCTTGGCGGTCTTTTATTATTTTACGGCGCGTCCTTGTGATGGAATAAATTGCAAGAACAACTTCGGCACTCGACTTTTCTGGAATCCGCGCTCAATTTCACCGCCAGAAAAATTATTATCTCCAAGGAGATTTGAGATGAGATTACTTCTGCTCGGGGGCGCCTGCTTGGTTGGGTTTGCCCTTGTGCCTCTCATCGCGATGGCCCAGCCAGCCCCGGCCGGGCGCGGGGCGACCCCCGCCGGGCGGGGCGGCGCCTGTACGGCGCGCTGCAACTTCGACAAGCGCATGGTGGAAGGTCAGCCCATTGATACGCGGCCGACCCAACTGGAAGGTGACCATCCGATCTTTGCCGGCCAGACCCGCGCGCCCTACCACAAAACGGTGGACGTGAACGTCGCCACCGTGGCGCAGCATCTGGACAATCCTTTCGCCGTGGCCCAGCTGCCCAGCGGCCGCTTCCTGGTGACCGAAAAACCCGGCCGCATCCGCATCCTCAACAAGGACGGTTCGTCCTACGACACCATCACCGACCTGCCGCCTACCACGGTGCGCGGCCAGGTCGGCCTGCTCGACATCGTGGTGGACCCGAAATTCGTCTCAAACCACCGCATCTTCTTCACCTACATGGCGCGGATCGACGCCAGCAACAGTGCCATGGCAGTGGCCAGCGGCGTCCTGAACGAGGCCAAGGGTCAGCTCAGCGACGTGAAAACCATTTTCAAGACCGCCCCCTACGCGAACGCCACAGCGGTCAATGCTGGCTCGCGTATCGCCATCAGCCCGAAGGACGGCAGCCTGTTCGTCATCATCGGTGACCGCTCGACCGGCGATCCGGTCTGGCAGATGGCGCAGCAGACCGACAATTACTTGGGCAAACTGATTCACATCACGGCGGACGGCAAGCCCGCGCCTGGCAATCCCAAGCTGGGCCTGCCGGAGATCTACACCATGGGCCACCGTTCGGAGCAGGGCCTGGCCTTCGCCCCCGACGGGCGGCTGTGGGAAGTGGAAGATGGCCCGCGCGGCGGCGACGAACTCAACCTGATGAAGCCGGGCCTAAATTATGGCTGGCCGGTCATCACCCACGGCATCAACTATCCCGGCACCAAGATCGGCGACGGCAGCGTCGAGAAGGCGGGCATGGAACAGGCGCGATACTACTGGGATCCGGCGATCGCGCCGTCTGGCTTTACCTTCTATACCGGCAAGCTGTTCCCGCAATGGCGAAAGAGCGTATTGGTGGGGTCGCTTGCCGCCCAGTATCTCTCCCGGCTGGAACTGAGCAAGGACGACAAGGTAGTAAACGAGGAGTCGCTGCTCACGGATCTCAACCAGCGCATCCGTGATGTGCGGGTATTCAAGGACGGGGCGGTCTATGTCCTAACCGACGGAGCCAATGCCCAGTTGCTCAAGCTGACGCCCAAGAAGTAACCGAGGGATTTTCCGGCTGAAGCAGGGATTTGATCGGCAAAAATAGGCAGAGGGTTTGAACGCTGACTGCTCCTTGACGCAACGAAATGACATTCCCGCGGTTTTGGCGCATTTCTGCAATGCCGCGTTATGGAGCCCGTGCTCGCGGACAGAGCCTTGCCACCAAGTCCTGCCCCTTCCATCTGGATTGGGCTCTCGCCATACGGTACTCTTGTAATTCCATCGGCGCGAAACAACCGCCGATCCGGACCGACAGCCGGCTTCAAGCGGCCGGACAAAATAAAATAAGGGGGGACAGTTCATGCGCCATCTGATGGTACTCGCTGCCTTGTTCGGGTTGATTGTGGCCCAGCCGGCCCTCTCGCAGGCGCCCGGCAACGCGCCGGTGCGTACCGGCAACGAGGCCGTTGCACCGCCATGCGACGGCGACATCGCCAATGTGCGGCTGATCCAGATCACGCCCAAGGGGACGATGGCGAACTATCTCAAGGCCCTGGACGCGCACCGGGCCTGGTACCGAGCCCACGGTTTCACCAAGAACCAGATTTTCGCAGCGAAGGTGATGGTTCTGGACAAGGCTTCCAACAGCTACAAATACGCCAAGGACCAGATGCTGTCCTTCCACATCGCCCCGCCCTTCATGCCGGGCAGCACCGGTCATGACGCCGCCTGGGACGCTTTCCACAACCTCTACCGGGAGAATTCGGACATCAAGACGACCTTCAATGTCTGCATGCCGAAGAACCGCTGAGGCCCGCCATGAAAAACGCTGTCCGGCTTTTTGCCTACTTGCTGGTCTTGGCGGCCACCCTTCCCGCGCTGCAGGCGCAGCAGAGGCCGGAGCCGATCATCTCTCCAGATGTCGCCACGGACCATCGGGTTACTTTCCGCATCCGCGCGCCCAAGGCCACCGAGGTTCTGGTCAACGCCAGCATGGGGCCGGGCAATCCCAAGCCCCCGGGCACGATCAAGGATCAGCCGGGCCAGTGGACCATGCCGATGCAGAAGAGCCCCGATGGGCTTTGGACCCTCAGCGTCGGCCCGCTGGAGCCGGAAACCTACCGCTATGCCTTTCTGATCGACGGGGTGCGCGCCCTCGACCTGGCCAACCATAACATCAGCGCCGGCGGCGCCATCCCCTGGAGCTATTTCGAGGTCCCGGGCGCGCCGCCTCGTTTTGACGAGGTGCGCGACGTCCCTCACGGCTCCATCCACCTGCGCAGCTATCGCGTCTCGGAGACGAAAGAGCTGCACACGGTCGCCATCTATGTGCCGCCCGATTACGACCGCGATCCACGCGCAAGGTTCCCCGTTCTTTATCTTTTCCATGGTGGCGGCGACTCCCAGGAAGGCTGGTCGCGACTGGGCCATGTCGCGGCGATCCAGGAGAATCTGCTGGCGGCGCACAAGACGCGGCCCATGCTGGTGGTGATGCCCTATGGCGACATCGACGGCGACGCGACGGCATTGCCGGCAATCGAGGCCTTTGGCCGGGAATTGTTCAACGATGTAATGCCGATCGTCGAGAAGGATTACCGTGTCCAGGCAGACCGCGAAGGGCGGGCCATAGCGGGCCTCTCTATGGGCGCCGGCCAGGCCTTCACCCTGGGCCTCAGAAATCTGGACAAGTTCGCATGGGTCGCCGAGTTCAGCGCCGGCGCCTTCGCATCGCCCAAATTCGAACTCGAGACCCAGGTACCGGGCCTGCTGCAGGATCCGGCGGCGGTCAACAGGCGCCTGAAGCTGCTGTTCCTGGGCGTCGGCACTGAGGACACGCGCTATCCCGGACACCTCAAGCTCGTGGACCTGCTTCAGAAAAGCGGCATACACAACGAGTTCCACACCACGCCAGGCGAGCATGAATGGAAGGCCTGGCGGCACCTGCTGGCGGAACTAATGCCGAAGCTGTTTCAGCCCGCCGGCAAATAGTCCGTGTGCGACAGGAAGCCGTGATGAAGCATGCCTTCTGGCTTTCGGCCTGCCTGCTGGCCGCCCCGCTTGTCGGGCATGCACAGCAGCGTCCGGAGCCGATCATCTCGCCCGAAATCGGGACCGACCATCGTGTGACGTTCCGCATCCGGGCGCCCAGGGCCGGCGAGGCCCGCGTCGCGGCGAGCGTGAGGCCGCAGGTCGCCAAGCCCGCGGGCACGACCAAGGACGAGCCGGGTCAATGGAACATGCCGATGCAGAAGGATTCGGCGGGATTGTGGACACTCACCGTTGGCCCGCTCGATCCAGACGTCTATCGCTACAATTTCCTGCTGGACGGTGTGCGCCTCCTTGACCTGGCGAACCGCAATGTCAGCGCCGGCGGCGATGTGCCCTGGAGCTATTTCGAGGTGCCCAGCAGCCCGCCGCGCCTGGATGAAACGCGCGACGTGCCCCACGGCTCTGTGCAATTGCGCAGCTATACAGTGTCTGGGCGGCTGGCAGCCGGGATGACGGGGGCCAAAGTCCGCCATGACATCGCGATCTATGTGCCGCCGGACTATGATATTTATCCTCGCCGGAAATTCCCCGTCCTCTATCTCTTCCATGGCGGCGGCGATGCCGAGGAAGGCTGGGTGCGGCTGGGCCGCGTACCGCAGATCGAGGAAAACCTGCTGGCCGCGCGCAAGGCCGTTCCGATGATCGTGGTGATGCCGGTTGGTGACGACAATGGCGATGCGACGCGCCCGGAGGCGGTCGCGGCCTTCAATCGCGAAATCCTCGACGATGTGATGCCGCTGATCGAGAAAAACTACCGCGTCCGCACCGATCGCGAGGGCAGAGCCGTGGCAGGGCGCGCCAACGGCGCCACCCAGGCCTTCACCCTGGGCCTTCGGAATCTCGACAAGTTCGCCTGGGTGGCGGCCTTCAGCGCCGGTGCGCCAATCTCATCGCCTTCCTTCGATCTGAATGCGCATGTGCCGGGCCTGCTGCAGGATCCGGCGGCGACCAACGCAAAACTGAAACTCCTGTTCCTCAGCGTCGGAACAGAGGATACGCGGTATCCCTCCGAAGTGCGCCTCGACCAGGCGCTGATCCAGGCCGGCATCCGCCATGAATTTCATTCCCTGCCGGGCGAGCATGAATGGAAGGCATGGCGCCCCATGCTGGCGGACCTCATGGGCGAGCTGTTTCAGCCAGTCCGGTAACCGGCGCGCTAACGTTCAGCGATGGTATCGGCCGACCAAGATCGCCTTGCCGTTCACATGGCCTTCCATCGCCGCCATGATCTCGCTCCGGCTGGCGCCGGCGCCGAGGTTCAGCTTGGTGTCGAGTGCGTAAAGTTCAAAGACATAGTGATGGTAATTGGGCGGCGGCGCGCCGGGGCCGATGAAACCTGGCTGTCCGGCCCGGTTTTTCGCCTGGATGGAACCATCCGGCAGTTGCGCCGAAGCGGGGGAAACAGCTTCGGGCAGCGCGGTGACGGTGCCGGGAATATTGAACATCAGCCAGTGCGTGACGTCGCCGGTGCCGCGATCAATCGCTGGCTCCAGATCGTGAAGCAGCAGGGTGAAGCTTTGGGTGCCAGCGGGGGTGTTGATCCAGGACAGTGGTGGCGTGACGCCGGCCGTACCGGCGTATTTTCCGGGAATGACCTCGTCCATCTGGAAGGCGCTGCTGCTGAGTATGAAGGGTGGCCGGGGCGGGGCGGCACCCGGCGCCGGCTGCGCCAGAGCGCCGCTACAGGCGGCGGCGAAAAGGGTGGCGCCGAATAAAAATTTGCGGATGGTGGGCATACTGTTTGCTCTCCGTAGGATACGACCTGGGGTCATTGGACAACGTAGGTCTTGCTGAAGCCGTTGCGGCCATTGGTGACTGTGACGCGGCCGTCGCGCGCAATGTCCAGGCTTATGGCATGGCCCTGGTCCGGCGAAGGCTCCAGGTTGGCGATGTAATCGGGATCACCAGTCAGCGCCGGGTCGTCGGCGGAGGTATGCAGCTTCCAGAACCCCTTCAGTCCCGAACTGTTGTTGATGACATTGAAGGTGGCCGGCACGTCGCCTTTCTTGGCGCTGTTGCCGATGATGGCGATATCGGGCCGCATGGCGGCGATGGAGGCCGGGTTGGAGCTGATCGCCATGCCGTGATTGGTGACGATCAGGATGTTGACGTGCCCGACCTTGTCGATGGGGCAGAACAATTCATGCTCCCGGTTCCAGGTCAGGTCGCCCAGTGCGGCGATGCTGACCTTTCCAAAGCGCAAAATCGAGCCGACCGATTTTTCGTTTTCCAGGCCGCCATTCTCCGCCATCGGTGGCGCGTCGCAGCGGGCACCTCTGCCGCCGGCGCCCGGCAAGGGGCGCGCGATTACCTTGCCGTCACTGGCGACAATGGTATCGGTCATGGTGCCAAAATGAAATACATCGCCAGGCTTAGCCACGATGTGACGGTGGCCTTTGATGGCCTCAAGATATTTCGCATAGGCCAGGATGCTGTCTTGCGCCATGCGGTTGCCGACCGAGTCCGGAGCCTGGTCGATGAATGGCCGGTCGCGATTGGGGCCATGATCGATGACGGTGCCCACCGGCATGCGCTGCAGCAGATCGATGGCCCCGCCAATATGGTCGGCATGATAGTGGGTGATAATCAGGGTATCGATTCTGCTGACGCCCAGCGACTTGGCGGCTGCGACGATGCGGTCGAGGCCATAACGGGCGCCGTCCAGTCCGTAATTCGGCACATTGCGGTTTGGTGAACCGGTATCGATCAGAAGGGAACGGCCTTCCGGCGTCACGAAAAGTGTACCGCCGCCGCCCTCCATGTCGATGCTCACCATTTTCAGTGAGCCGCTGGCGGCATGGGCGGGCACGGCAAACGCGAAGGACGCCAGCAGGGACATGATGAGGAAGGAGCGGATCATGGCGGTTTTTCCCCCTGGGGCGGATGCGCGCGGGCCGGACCGTAGGGGCAATCAATTGCCCTGTAAATGTTCTGGCTTTGGCGTCACCGCTGCCGAGGTCCGGCTTGAAATCATGTCTCCCGCTGATAATAGTGCTCCGGGGGAGCGAAAATGAAAAAAATAGCTCGCAACAGCCTTGTCGGGATTTTTGCGGCGCTGTTCCTGTGTGTCCAGCTTGCTGCGGCGCAAACAAGGCCTGACATACCGAACAATCCTTTTGCCGATAGCGATTCGGCCATCGACACGGGGCGCGCCATCTTTGGCGGTACCTGCAGCGCATGTCATGGCGAAGGCGGCACGGGCGGTCGCGGTCCCGCGCTAAACACCGGCAGTTTCTCACACGGCGGCGAGGACAATGACCTGTTCCAGGTTATCCGCGGCGGCATTCCCGGCACCCAGATGCCTTCTTTTGCCAGTTTCCCCGCCGAGGATGTCTGGCGCGTCGTGACGTATCTCAGGAGCCTGCCGCCACGTAGTGCCGCCGTAACCGGCGATACCGCGGCAGGTGAGGCGGTATTCTTTGGCAGGAATTCGTCCGGCAGGGAGAACGGCTGCTCCGGCTGCCATGAAGTCAACGGTCGTGGCGCCAAGTCCGCCTCGGATCTCTCCGCCGAGGGTGCAAAGCCCGCCGCCACGATCCGCGACGGCGTACTGCACCTCCTGCCCACGCCGCGCGGCGCCGTCACCCCGCATTTCGTGGACGTGACGATGCGCGACGGCCGCAAGCTCCAAGGTTTGGTGAAGACCGAGGACAGCGTCACAGTGCATGTCGAGCAGGCCGACGGCAAATATCTGATGCTGGATCGTGGTGACATCCGTATTCTTACCGAACGGAAACGCGCCGCGCCGCGCGACGTTGCCGACAGACTTTCGCCGCGGGACATCGACAATGTCGTGGCCTACCTGGCGGCGCACAAGGGGCGCGACCTCACCAAGACCATCGCGCTGGCCCCGGCCCCAGTCCTACCCTATTCGCGCCTGGCCAATGCGGCTACCGAGCCGCAAAACTGGTCGAGTTACTGGGGTGATTTCAGTGGGCGCCATTTCAGCGATCTGAAGCAGATATCACCCGCCAATGTGAAGCGGCTGCAGGCGCGCTTCGCCGCACCAATGCTGGGCGAGAATGTCCTGGAATCCACGCCGCTGGTGGTGGACGGAGTGATGTATGTCACCGGCTCGCCCGGTGACGTGGCGGCCTTCGATGCGCGCAGCGGCTTGCCGATCTGGCGTTTCCACCGCAAGCAGGACGTAAAAAATCCCTATCAGATCAATCCCTACAACAAGGGTGTGGCGGTCCTGGACGGGCGCGTTTTCTTTGGGACGCTGGACAACAACCTGATCGCGCTGGATGCCCATACAGGGCGTGAATTGTGGGAAAAGAACATCAACAACACGATGGACGGCTATACCATCACGGGCGCGCCGCTGGCCCTGAAGGACAAAGTCATTGTTGGCATGTCGGGCGGGGAGATGGGCGTTCGCGGCTATCTCGATGCCTATAACCCGGCGGATGGAAGACTGCTCTGGCGCTTCTACACAACGCCCGGCCCCGGCGTGCCCGGCAACGAGACCTGGGCGGGCGACAGCTGGAAGCTGGGCGGGGCTCCGACTTGGCTGACGGGTAGCTATGACGCCGAAAGCAACACTCTGATATGGGCCACCGGCAATCCGGCCCCCGACTTCAACACGCAATCCCGCAAGGGCGACAATCTCTACAGCGACAGCGTTGTGGCGCTGGATGCCGATACGGGAAATCTGAAATGGCATTACCAGTTCACGCCCAATGATTCCCATGACTGGGATTCAACGGAGGACATGGTGCTGGCCGATCAGACGATTGGGGGCAAGCCGCGCAAGTTGCTGCTCCACGCCGACCGCAACGGCCTGTTCTATGTGCTGGACCGCAGCAACGGAAAATTCCTGTGGGCCAAGCCTTTCGTGCGCCAGACCTGGAATCTCGGTTTCGACAGGGGTGGCAGGCCGATCATCGATCCTGGGGCGGAGGCTTCGCCGGCCGGCAAGGAAGTCTTCCCGAGGTCGGCCACGAATTTTCAGGCACCGTCCTATGACAGGAAAAGCGGCCTGTTCTACCTGGCCTACAATGACGGGCCCTCCTATGTGGCCAGCGCGCCGGCGGTGTATGAACGCGGCAAGCAGTATGTGGGGCGCGCCGTCGGCCCGCAGCCGCCGGATGTCCCGGCAGGACAGGGCATCAAGGCGATCGACGCGCGCACGGGCAAGGTCGTCTGGGACTTCCAGACCAAGGTTTTCGCGCCGTCCGCCGGCCTGCTGGGCACAGGCGGCGGCCTGCTTTTCGCCGCCACGGCCGAAGGTCAGTTGCTGGCGCTTAACGCCAAAACCGGGAAGCTTCTGTGGAGCTTCCGCACCGGCATTCCCATTACCGCCTCCCCGATGAGCTATGCCGTCGATGGCAAGCAGTTCGTTGCCGTCGCGGCCGGCAACATGATCTACGCATTCGCGCTGCCCGGTGGAAACTAGCCGCAGCTCCAGGCCGGGAGCCGTCACGCCGCAATCCGCCACCCCAGCCGGGTCCGCCCGCAACAGCGCGCCGATGCTCGACGGGAAGCTTCATCTGGTTTCCGGCGGTGTGCGGCGCTATCCTCGGGCGCGGGGAGCGCAGCCTGGCACGGCTTCTTTTCTTTCTGGCATTGGGATGGCAAGGGCCGGTAAGTATCGCAAGGCAAGCCGGTGAAACGGCAATTCGAAAACCAGCAGGGCATGGGGGACGCATTGTTTAGACACGGATTGGGCAGGTTTTCAATCGCCATCGCCATGCTTTGCCTCGCCACCGGCGCCGCCGCGGCACTGGACGCGAAAGCGGTTATCCGCGACGCGCAAAAGGCCATGGGCAATGTGGCCTCGGTGCGTTATTCCGGCACCGGAAAACTCGGCGCGGTGGGTATGAACTGGAATCCCACCGGGCCCTGGCATTCCACCGATCTGACCCGCTACAGCCGCACCATCGATTATGCCAGCGCCTCCTCGCGCGAGGATCTCACGCGCGCCCAGGAAAACCCGCCTGCGCTTGGCGGCGAGGCGCCGTTTGTCACCCCCATTACCGAAGGCCGGCAGGTCAGCGGTAAATATGCCTGGAACCAGCCCGCCGACGGCAATCCGCCGCTGGCGCCCGATGTGGTCCAGCCCGCTCTGGCGACGGCAGAGGAGCGCGGGTTGCAAATCTGGCTCACGCCCCACGGCTTCTTGAAGGCGGCGGCGGCCAACGGCGCGGTCGCCGGACAGATTTCGCAAGGCGGGCAAAAAGTCGCCACCCTGACCTTCATGCTGGGGCGTTACCGGCTCACCGGCACCATCGACGGACACAATTTGGTGACCAGGATCGAAACCCGCATTCCCAATCCGGTGCTGGGCGACATGCCGGTCGTGGCGAGTTTCACGGACTATAAGGCATTCGGTGGCATGCGGTTTCCGCTGCACATCCTGCAGACACAGGGGGGCTCGCGCACCTTCGAACTGAACGTCACCAGCGCCGCGGCCAACATCCCGGACGCGGGCCTGACCGTGCCGGATAACGTCCGGAAGGCGACGGTCCGGCCCGAAGAGGTGCGGCTCGAGAAAATGGCCGACGGGGTCTGGATGCTCTATGGCGGCCATAACAGCGTATTGGTGGAATTCAGGGATTATCTGGCTGTGATCGACGCACCGGTGGACGAGACCCGGTCGTTGGCGGTGATCGAGGCGATTCACAAGCTGGTTCCGGGCAAGCCGATCAAGTATGTGATCAACACACACCATCATTTCGATCATTCCGGCGGCCTTCGCACCTATGTCGCCGAAGGCGCCGCCGTCATCACCCATGAGGCCAACAAGGCTTTCTATCAGTCGGCCTGGAGCCAGCCGCGCACATTGGCGCCCGACCGTCTGTCGCAAAGCCCCCGTGAGCCGGAGTTTGTCACCTTCCGCGACAAGTATGTGCTGACGGACGGAACACGCACGGTCGAAGTCCATTGGGACTTCGGGGACATGCACGACCAGTATCTCTGCTTTGCCTACCTGCCCAAAGAGCGAATCCTGGTCCAGGCGGACGACTTCTCGGCCTGGTACATCACGCCGTTATCACTGGCGATGTGGAACAATCTCTACGGCAACCTGCAGCGGCTCCAGATCGATCCGCTGGTCATGGCGCCGCTGCACGGTGCGATTACGCCAATGGATGTGTGGGTAAAATCCCTGCGCGACAACGCGGCGCGCCAGTAAGAATGGCCGCCTGCGCGATCAAGCTGTGTGCAGGCTGAAATCCAGCGCCAGCCCGACATAGTTTTCCGCCATGGAGCGCCTGGCTGCCTCGGAGCCGCGGATATAATCCAGTTCGGCGATCTGCATCCGGGCCCCGAAATCGCCATTTTCCGGGAATCGGTGCGTCAAGTGGGTAAACCACCAGGAAAAACGCTCGGCTTTCCACACTCGCGCCAGCGCCATGGCGGAATAATGATCCAGCCCGCTGGCGGAACCGGAGCGGTAATACGCCGCCAGTTCGTCCGCGAGAAAGGCCGTGTCGGCCGCGGCCAGGTTGAGACCCTTGGCGCCCGTCGGCGGCACGATATGGGCCGCATCGCCGGCCAGGAAAAGCCTGCCATGGCGCATCGGCTCTGTCACGAAGCTGCGCAGCGGCGCGATGGATTTCTCGATATGGGGACCGCGGGTGATCGGCGCCGCCGCGGCTCCGCCCAGCCTTAGTGTCAGTTCGTCCCACAGCCTTTCGTCGGGCCAGTCTTCCAGCTTCTCGTCCAATGAAACCTGGACGTAATAGCGGCTCCTGGTGTGGGAGCGCATCGAGGCCAGCGCGAAGCCCCGCGCATGGTTGGCGTAGATCAGTTCATGGTCGCAAGGCGGCACATCGGCCAGGATTCCCAGCCAGCCGAAGGGGTAGACGCGCTCGAAATCCCGCCGGACCGAAAGCGGAACATGGCTCCTGCTGACGCCATGAAAGCCGTCGCAGCCGGCAATGAAGTCGGCGCGCAGTTCGCGTTTCTCGCCGCCGGCTGTGAAGCTGACACGGGGTGCGGTGCTTTCAACGTCGTGCAGCGCGACATTCGACGCCTCGAAGATGACCGGGATGGCGCGCGCCTGCGCCGCCGCGAACATGTCGCGGGTGAGTTCGGTCTGGCCATAGACCATGACCGAACTGCCGGTGAGCCCTGCCAGGTCGATGCGGAACCTCTGTCCGGAAAAGGCCAAGGAAAATCCGCCATGCAGAATCCCTTCACGATCCATGCGTTCCGCCATGCCCGCGCGCCTGACAAGATCGGCCGTGGTCTGTTCCAGGACGCCGGCGCGGATGCGGCCCTCGACATAGGCGCGGTCCTTGCGTTCCAGCACGACGCAATCGATGCCTTCCTTGTACAGGAGGTGGGCCAGCATAAGTCCTGCCGGTCCGGCGCCAATGATCGCAACCTGTGTCCGCATCCCCCCGCCCATTTTCCCGCGCCTTGCCCCGCTGCCCGGTGAAATTTGTTCGCAGGACCGTTGGATGTCAAACTGTTCCGCGCGCCCGCCGCCTTGTCAATTTGCGGCGGCGCTGGAGATCCGGCGCAAAAGCGCGAGGAAATCGTTCTGCACCGTCGTCGGTTGCCAGTGCTTGCGAAAGGTCACGCCGATGGGCCGCTCGGTATGGGGCATCGGTGCCGGCAGCAATTTCAGGAACCCCGCTTCGACATCGTAGCGGGCCTGTTCGATGGACAAGAGGCCGATCCGGTCGCTTTCGGTCAAAAGCGCGCGCAACGCGATCAGTGAACTGCATTCGACGATCCGCTGGGGGGGCGGCACGGCGCATTTGTGGAAAAAGGCCGTGAAGCTGTCGCGGGCCGGCGTCCCCACCCGCGGCAGAACCCATTCGCACCGCGACAGGCTTTGGGCATCAATGCGCGGATCGGACAGGATGGGATGGCCGGCGCGCACGATCAGCGACAGGGGTTCGGAAAAAAGGGCTTCCTGGATAAGGTCGCCAGTGGGTGGTGGCAGTCGCAGGGCACCGAACACGATGTCGATTTGTCCGTGCCGGAGAGCATTCAGCAGGTCGCCATAGGCGCCATCGACAATCCGCACCTTGACGTCTGGATAGCGCGCCAGCAGCCGTGTCACCGCATGGGGCACAATCCGGGTGCGGCCGAGCGGCAGGCAACCGATCCAGACGCGTCCATCGCGCAAGCCGCGCAGTTCGCGCAACTCCTCGATGCCCTGACCGATCTCCGCAAGGGCCAAGGCGGCATGGCGCGCCAGTTCACGTGCCGCCGGCGTCACGTCCACACCTTGCGCCGTGGCGGCAAACAGGCGCTGGCGGCACAGGGTTTCCAGCTTGCGCGCCGCGCGATGAACACTGGGCTGGGAGACGCCCAACGCACGCGCCGCCAAGCTGTAGCTACCCTGTTCCACGGTGGCGATCAGGGCGCGCAATTGCGCACGGGTCGCATGATTGCGCAGTTGCGGAGCGCTTGCGCCCAGAACCCGCTGGCCTTCGCGCAGCAGTTCAAACGCACGCTCGATCCGCGCCTGGAAGCGTTCACCGGCAGGGGTCAGCTTGAGGCCCTTGCTGGAGCGTTCAAACAATCTTTGTCCCAGGCCGAGTTCCAGCTTTCGGATCGCCTGGGTGGTGGCGGGCTGGGACAGGTTGACGGCGTCCGCCGCCCGGCCAAGCCGCAGATACCGGCTGGCGGCCAGGAACGCCGCCAGATGGCGGATATTCGGAACCTCCTGCATAGTAGGGGCTATAACAAAAATCAATGACGAGGAACAGAGATCAAGCTGGTCCCGGGCTGCTTCCGGTTCCATCGTGAGGCCACAAATATCGCCAGGGGGATGCAGTATGGGAGTTGTGGTCACAAAGATTAATCGTCCCGATCCGGCGCTTGTCGCCGGCTTCGCGGGGCTGGGGGTGGCTACGGTGCACGAGGCGCAAGGCCGCACCGGACTGCTCGATCCGGCGCTTCGGCCGATCTACCGGCCGGCCCATGTTGCGGGCCCCGCCGTGACCTGCGAGGTGGCGCCGGGAGACAATTGGATGATTCATGCCGCAGTCGAGCAGTGCCAGGCCGGCGATATCCTGGTGGTGACGCCGACCAGTCCCTCCGAGGACGGCTTTTTCGGCGATCTGGTGGCCACCTCGCTGATGGTCCGGGGCGTCAAGGCGCTGGTGATCAATACCGGCGTCCGCGATGCCGCGGTCCTGACCAAGATGGGCTTCCCCGTCTGGTCGCGCGCGATCTCCGCCCAGGGGACGGTGAAGGAGACTATCGCCAATGTGAATGTGCCCATCGTCTGCGCCGGCGCACGCGTCTCGCCCGGCGATCTGATCGTGGCGGATGACGATGGCGTCGTCGTCGTGGAGCGGCACAGGGTCGCCGAGGTGCTGGAAATGTCGAATGTACGCGAAGCCAAGGAAGCCACCGTCCGCGCCAGGCTGGAAGCGGGCGAGCTGACCCTCGACATCTACAGCATGCGCCAAAAGCTGGCCGACAAGGGCCTGCGCTGGGTCGAGGCCTTGCCGGACAAGCAATGATGCAGACGGCGATTGCCTGCACGGTCATGCGCGGCGGCACCTCCAAAGGGCTGTATTTCCGCGCAGCGGACCTGCCGGCGGAACGCCCGCTGCGCGATCAGGTGCTTTTGGCGGCAATGGGATCGCCCGATTTTCGCCAGATCGACGGCATGGGCGGCGCTCATCCCCTGACCAGCAAGGTGGCGCTGCTGTCGCCGTCGGCGCGGCCTGACGCCGATATCGACTATCTGTTCCTGCAAGTGGCGGTGGACAAGGCTGAAGTTAGCGACAGCCAGAATTGCGGCAACATCCTGGCGGGTGTCGGTCCCTGGGCCATCGAGCAGGGGCTTGTCGCAGCGCGTGAGCATGTCACGCCGGTTCGCATCCATATGGTCAACACCCGGACCCTGGCGGTGGCGCAGGTGCGGACGCCGGGCAGGCAGGTGGAATATGAGGGCGGCGCGCGCATAGACGGCGTACCCGGCACGGCGGCGCCGGTGCTGCTCGATTTTCTCGATGTCGCGGGGTCAAGCTGCGGCGCGCTGCTCCCGACCGGTTCGGTGTCCGATGCGGTGGAAGGCGTGCAGGTCACCTGCATCGACAACGGCATGCCCGTGGTCATCCTGCGTGCTGCGGATTTCGGCAAGACCGGCCAGGAAACGCCGGAGGAGCTGGAGGGCGATGCCGAACTGTGCCGGCGAATCGAAGCCATCCGTTTGTTGCTGGGACCAAGAATGAATCTGGGCGATGTCGCAAGGAAAACCGTTCCGAAAATGAGCCTTGTCTCGAAAGCGCAATCTGGCGGCACGATCGCGACGCGGACATTCATTCCGCGCCGGGTGCACGAAGCGATCGGCGTCTTGGGGGCGGTGAGCGTCGCCACCGCCTGCATGTTGCCAGGTTCGGTCGCGGCGCAGTTCGTGACCGATGGCCCCACGCAAGCCGTGCGCCGGATCGAGGTGGAGCATCCCACCGGCTTTTTCACGGTGGAACTGGAATTGGGCGATGCGGGCGCCGTTCCCAGGCGCGCTGCGCTGTTGCGCACGGCGCGCAAACTGATGGCCGGCAAGGTCTATATTCCCGCCTCGGTTTGGGCGGGACAATGACCGGGATCGCCGGCATCGCCCTACTGGGCTTCGGAGAGGTTGGCCAGGCTCTGGCCGATGACCTGCAGCGCCACCCAAACCTCAGCCTGTCGGCCTGGGACGTGAAATTCACAAATCCGCAGAGCAACGCTTTCCTGGCCGCCAGGATCCGCACCATCCGATGCGGCGCCGGCGCATCCGATGCGGCGCGCGGCGCCGGGCTGGTGATCAGTGCCGTCACGGCAGCGCAAACCCTGGACGCGGCCGAGGCTGCCGCTCCCGGTCTTGCGTCCGGGGCCTGGTACCTCGACCTGAATTCCGCCTCGCCGGGGCATAAGCAACAGGCTGCCAAGGCCGTTGAGGCCGCCGGCGGGCGCTATGTCGAAGCCGCAGTGATGTCGCCTATTCATCCCCGTCGTAGTGCCGTGCCGATCCTGCTGGGCGGCCGGCATGCGGCGGCCTTCGCAGGACCGGCGCAGGAGCTGGGCTTTTCCTCAGCAACCGTCTTTTCGCCGGTACTGGGCGCAGCCTCGGCCGCCAAAATGTGCCGTAGTGTCATCATCAAGGGGCTCGAGGCGATTCTCACCGAATCGCTTCTGACGGCGCGCCACTATGAGGTCGATGAAACGGTGCTGGCCTCGCTGAAAGATTTGCTGCCCGGCCATGACTGGCCGAAACTGGCCGCCTACATGATCTCGCGCTCCATTGCGCATGGGGCGCGGCGCGCCGAGGAGATGCGCGAAGTCGCCCGTACCGTTGCGGAAGCCGGTCTGGAGCCCGCGATGAGTGAAGCCTGCGCCCGGCGGCAGGATTGGGCGGCGCAGTTTGGACCGGCACTCGAAAGCCCCGGGCTCACGGCGATGCTGGATGCGATGGGCGAAAGCATCGCCGGGCCCATGAAGCGGGTT